>Ga0114923_10003566_pt1 | contig 10503 bp, 10 predicted proteins | sample SumtaG_FD_89578 | JGI IMG/M metagenome (GOLD analysis project Ga0114923, IMG submission 89578) | Deep subsurface microbial communities from Indian Ocean to uncover new lineages of life (NeLLi) - Sumatra_00157 metaG | ecosystem: Environmental > Aquatic > Marine > Oceanic > Sediment | place: near...
ACTGATTGAAAATAACTTTTTGTATATCTATATTTTTAGTCAACCTTTTAAATACCGATATCAAGGAGTTGATTTTAGATTTTTTTTATAGAAGTAAAAATTATTAATTTTTATCTTTTTAACAAGGCTAATGCTCTGTTTGTTTAATTTGAATTTAAGGATATACATATAATATAACAAGTAAATATAGAAAAAGAAAAAAAAAATTAATTGAAAGATTAAATACTAAGAAATCGCTCTATTTGTATTTAATTGAAAGTAAGAGGTCATTCTTGGTGATTTTCTTCCTGTTAGCATGCATGGTGAAAGCTCGAGCTTGTTCAGTTAACCCACTAGCAGTTTTTTCTAAATGATCAATTAATAAATCAACTGCGTTTCGAGCTACTATGCTAGCTCCTTGTTGTTTCATGAGCCTTCGAATTGGACTCCATGCAAAACTATGCTTCTTTTTTGCCATTTTTATTCCTCCAAATTTTTAAAATTTATGTTTTTAATTTTTTTTTGATTTAATTATAAAGTGTCTTAGTTATAAATATGTCTATAGTTTTATTTAAACATTATGATGAATGGGGGGAATATGGAAGAGTAGATCCAAAAAATTGCGACAAAAAAATTGATGTGTAGGTATAATCATAATTTTTTGATCATTTTGTAGTGCCGTATAAATTTAAAAATATTAGGTAATTTTATTATGATTAATTTGATCCAACTACCCATATTGGTAAAAATTTGGTTTAACACTATTTTATAAGGATTATTTGAGGAATAAAAAAAATTTGAATTAAAAATTAGTATTCACTATTGATATTTTATGATTAATAATATTGATTATCTAAAATTAAGTTATACAAAATTAAGTGGGAAAATTTAATTTGAATTGAGAGATTTCTGTATTAATTATGATTTGTTTTATAGCTATGGAACTGAAAATATGAGAATAGAATCTTATTTTAGATGGTTATGATAAAAATTATAATTTAAAAGAAAAATTTTATTTAATCATTATTCCTTTTAACTAATTAAAATAGTTCAATATTTCAAGAATTAGAATCTAAAGAGGAAAAAAAATGGCTCAACAGATTATGGTTCCTGGTGCAGTTGGCGTCGCTATCAAGTGTAAAGATGGAGTAGTGCTTGGTAATGATAAACGTGCTACTTGGGGTTATACAGTAACAAATAAGACAACCAAAAAGGTATTTAAAATAACTAAATATATTGGAATAGCTGCTTATGGATTGATCGGGGATTTTCAGATGTTAACAAAAATTATGAGAGCACAAGCTAAGCTGTATAAACTGGAGGCAGGTGAAAGGATTTCAACGAAAAGTTTGGGAAAATTAGTTTCAAACTATCTGTATTCGAGAAAAATGTATCCGTTACTCACGAATTTGGTAGTAGCAGGTATGGATAAAGATGGTCCGAAATTATTTACCCTAGATGCTATTGGATCTTTAATGCCCGATGATTATGGAACAGCTGGAACTGGAATGCTTCTATCAATTGGGATTTTAGAAGCTGATTATAGACCCGATATGACCGTGGAAGAAGGGGAAAAATTAGTAGAAAAAGCGATTAGAAATTCGATTAAACGCGATGCTATGTCTGGCAATGGAATTGATTTGCTGATTATAACGAAAGATGGTTCAAAAGAAAAATCTATCGAGATAACAGAGCTAGGAGAATAATTTTTTTTAATAACTTTTTCTTTACATTAAACTTTAAAATTATTCCATTTTATCATTAATAAATTAATAGAACGCAATTTGTTCTTAAGATAGTTAGTAATACTAAGGTGCTTTTTATTTGAAACTAATTAATAATACTTTTAACGATATCAGAGAAATAAAGGGATTTACTCAAGATGAATTATTAGAAATTAAAAGAATGCTGGCAATATTTAAAGCAGATAAATCTGGTATGGATGATTATCTACAAAGTAAGTTCCCAAGTGAAACTCTCAATTTTTACTCTGAATATAATGAAGAAATTAGATCTTTTATTGAAGAATTTTTAATGTCAAATGAAGAAGCACCAGATAGTAGTGGTATTATTTATCACCATCTAAAGACTGGAATATTAAATGAGTTAAAATTAATTTCTAATAACTTAATCAATCTAAAATTAAATGGGCGCAATGTTAAGAGATTTTTAAAAGAGAGTGATTTTCTAAACAATAATTTAGAGATTATTCAAAAAATTCTTGATGACTTTTCTGAGTTAATTCCGAAGTTAGAACATTCATTAACACCATTTAATGGGATTTATGATGATATTGGTTATCTCTGGTTTGAGGTAAATAAAATTAAGAATCCAATTTTTAAATTTAAAAATTTGCCCGATAAATTGGAAAAATGGGAAGAAATTAAAAATCTGCATATAGATGCTGAAAATATATATCTCAGAATTTTGAATAAGAAGAGATTAAAAAAAGATGATCTGCTAACGGCTCATTTTAAGGATATACATCAATTTTGCCTCCAAAAGGATAGCGAAAACATTAAGTTCTATTCTGATTTGGTATATTTTCTTAATCAAAATAGTATTATAGAGGAAACTGATAAAGTAGATAAAGATTTTGCTGAATTTGTAAATATTCTTGATAGAAAGGAAATTAAATCAAAAATAATAACGTTTTTTCAACCCATTATTGAAAGCATAATTGAAGATAAACTAGAAGCAGTTTTGAACGAAATTAGAGTACTTGACGATCAATTTAATTTAGAGGATGGTAAGAACAAAATAAACTTAGAAAAAATACTAAACCAAAAAATTAGTATATTATTGCCTAAGATTTCAGACTATTATCTAGATGGTCTTGAAAAGAAATATCAACAAATAATAGGAAATTTAGAAGAATATGATGAAATTAAGAAGAGTGCGAATTTATACACTGAAAGCGTAAACAGCTTTATTTCCTTAATCGAGAGTTTAGATATCTCCATTTCAAATTTCGAACCGATATTAATCCCTTATGAGGAAACAATAGATTCTCTAAGAAAAATATTTGAAAATATTACTTATGAAGTAATGCGTAGAAGAGATGAGTATGAATTCTATTTAAAAACAGTTAGAAAGGAAAAATTACGTGAAAATGTTCGAAATTATATTTATGAAAAAAGAAATAATTTGAATAAATTAATGAGTAGATATCAGGATGATGTCGCCCAAATTATTAAAGAAGAATTCCCACAAATAACTCAAATACGAGAGATTTTTAGTGATTATAAAGAAAAAATTCATGAAATTAAAAAAGATGTATACAATAAAATTGACACTTTTAAAGAAAAAGACATTGATATTTACCAAATTATTAAGCAGTGGGAAGATAACTTCACTCTTAAAAGACAACAATTAAGCTTGTTATTAGGTACTCTACTCAATAAGTTATTCAAAAATTTTAAAGAGATGATCGAAGAAGAAGAGTTATTATTTAAGAATATTGCACATATTACAGACCAGAATAAAAGTATTGACAGTTTACCCTTAAATTTCGCATTATCAGAGATTTTGGTTGATAAATTAACTGAAGAAGAATTACATGAAAGAATGAAAAAAGTTCACTCCAAAATTGATGATTTAAATAGAGAATTAATTCTCTACCAGTCAGAAATAACAAATTTAGAGGAGACTATATCGAATAAAGTTAAAATAAGAGAAGGAATAACCTCAGATAAAATAATATGCAGTATTTGTCGTAAAAATTTTGATTGGGCTAAAGATCAAATAATAAAATGTCCTTTTTGTGATGCCGTTTATCATTATCTATGTGTAGCTGACTGGTTAGCAAAGCATAATTCATGTCCTTCGTGTCAGAATGCTTTTCTTGACCCAAATTCGGGGATGTATGAGGATTAATAAAAAAAAAATCAAAAAAAATCAAGATTATTGAGAATTAGCTTAATCTACAGTTTATTCTTTTATAAAAATTCTTTTTATCTTCTCTGGTAATATAAATCCTAAGTAAAACTCGAATGCACTAATTATCACGATTAGTCGAACAATCACTGCTGTTAAAGCGGTAACCGGTAGTATGGTTTCTAAAAATACGCCCACTGTGTAAAAGATAAAAGCAAAAAACAGAAATTTTCCTCTTAATTTTACCTCAGCATCCCCTAATTTAATTGATTTAAGAGAAAAAATTATTCCTGTTATAAAAAAAGTAATGAGTATTGAAATCAAATAGATCCGTGTAAATAAAGTAAATGTTCCGTGAAACAGTCCAACTTGTTTTCCTATTAAAGAAGTATCTATAAACACGAGTACGGCAAACGTAACTTGTAAGATAGCGCACAATATAATGGCAATTATCATTATTTGCTTTTGTTTCTCCTTATACATTAAATCCGTGAATGCTATTAACCATATTACCAGAAATGTAGGTATAAATCCGAATCCTAGCATGAAACGTACTTCTGTACTTAAAAGAATGTTAGTAAAAAGGACGAGTAAAAAGGTAATTGCAGAGGGGAAATAGGGAAATACTATTCCGATCCATGTAATCCCCACTAATAGATATTCCCTCGTCTTGGATTCTGAGTATTTTTGAGCTATTTTTAATCCTATTATTATTGAAATGATAATAAAGATTAAACTAAATAATCCTGTTAAAAATTCTGCGGGAGTAAGTTCCAAATGTGTTCTCACTTAGTTTGTTATTGTTTTTAGATGAAACAATTATAGTGTAGATCCATATAAGTATTTCTAAAAAGGTAATAAGTTATAATTCCAAAAAGGTAGGAGTCTTCATAAATAAAAAATTAAAATAGTTCTTCAAAACTAATATCTAGAAGGAGTTTTGCTTTTGATTTTATTTTTTGGGATGTTCTGTTTTGGTATTGATTTTATTTTTCTAATTTCTGCTTGTAATCTATCGCGATCTCGTCTTAAACTTTCTTTTTCGCTTTTTAATTTGTTTCTTTCGCGTTTAATATTATTTTTTTCTTTTTCAATGTTCATCTTTTCTTTTTCAATTTTTGTAGTTTCATCCTGAATTGCTGAGTCTAATTTTTTCTTTTTATTTTCTAATCTCTTTACTTCATTTTTTAATCGATCTAATTTATTTTCTAAATTACCATTTTGTTTTTCCAGAGTTATTTTCTTTTTCTCTAAATTATTTGCTTTTTTTTCAAAAAATGGTACTTTTTTCTTTATTTCTTGATTCTGTGCTTCAATTTTTTGTTTTTCATTGTTCCAATCTCGTTTTTCTTTTTTTATATAGTCCTGCACTTGCCACAATTCTTTTTTACTTTTTTGAAGTTCATTTCCCATTTCTTTTAATTCTTTATTTTTCTGGTGTAACTTATCATTTAACTGCCTTTCTCGATCATTTAATTGTCCCTTTGACTTAGAAATTTCTTTTTGTATCTTTCCTAATTCATTGTTCAATGTTTCTTTCTCATCTAAAATAGATCTTACTACACTTTCATGAATTTTTCTCTTTTGTTCAAGATCTTTTATAGCACTATTATAACCTTCAATTTTCTTAACTATCCCTTCCCAATCTTTCTTTTCCTCTTCTAATTTCCTACGTTCAAATATAATTTTCTTTAGCAGAGTTTTGTCTATTGTAGCCTCCTCTTTTTCAGGAGTCTTTTCTTGAATTTGATATTTGGGAAGTTTTTGTTCTTTCATTTGGTTTTTTCCATAAAATTTAATTGATTTGTATATAAATTTTTGATTATTTTATTAGATTCTTAGCTATTAAATTGATAAATTTAGAATTAAAAAATTAACTTACGATTTTATTTATATAGTTAAATTTGTATTATTTATATACAAGTATTGATATGAAATACGAATTCTAATACAGATTAAATAAAATATAAAAGTTGATTGATATGGGTTTTGATGAATTTGATGAAGATTTAGGAGATCCAGAAGAAAAAACTCCAGTGAAATCTAAAACTCCTGCAGCTACTCAATCTGCTGGAGGTAAGAAAATGAGCCTTTTCTTTACATCTACAATTGGCCCTGGCGAAAAGCGCCAAAAATTACTTGTTGATGATGCTAATAGTGTTACTGCTGTTAAACAAACAATAGGTAATATATTTGGTCTAGATCCAGCAGATTTTCATTTATCTTCTGGGGGAGTGACGATGGATGATAATTCTCCCTTAAGTTCTTATAATGTTAATGATGGAGATGAAGTGCTTCTAATTCCTGCTAGTACAGCTGGATAAAAGAATTTTAAATCTTTAGATGATAAAGATTAATTAATATCTATTAAATTTTTTTTTAATTTTTTGAGTAATCTTAAATTTTCAAGTTTATTTAAAACATGTTAAATATAGAAGGGTATAATTAATGGAAGAAAATTCAGATTTTTTTAGTAAAGAATTAACATCTACAGAGAGAGATTTGTATGATCGCCAATTTAGGTTAGATGGATGGGATCAAAGAATAATTAAAAATGCCCGGGTTTTGATAGCAGGTGTAGGAGGATTAGGATGTGAAATAGCTAAAAATTTGGCAATGCTAGGAGTAGGACATCTTGATTTGGTTGATTTAGATATAATAGAACATTCAAATTTAAATCGTCAAATCCTTTTTACTGACGCTAAAATGGGGGAAGCTAAAGCGTTGGCTGCTGCGAGAAAATTAAAACAAATAAATCCAAATATTACAATCATCGGTTATCATACTTCTTTAGAAAGACTTGATCCTGCGATTTATAAAGCGGCGGACTTAATTATTGGAGGGTTAGATTCGATGAATGCAAGACTGAATTTAAACGCTCAATGCGTACGTTTCAAAAAGCCACTTATAGATGGAGGTGTTGCTGGTTATAATGGACACGTTTATACTATTTATCCATATGAGAATGCTTGTTATGAATGTAACCCACTTCCAGTTGCTGAAACGGACGAAATGGCCGCTTGTACTGTGGTAGGTATTCCTAGGAAACGAGTTCATTGTATTTTTAAGGCGAATATGCTTTTCAAAGATACGAATGAAAGAGATCCTGATCCAAAAAGCATTAAAGATGTTGATTTCATTCAAAAAGAAGCAAATAATTTAGCACAGAAACATAATTTCCTACCTTTATTTTCAAAGGGAGATATCATTAAAATAATAGACAGACATGAACCTGGTATAATTACTATAAATTCTATAATATCAGCACTTCAGTCGCATGAAACAATCAAAGTCTTACATTGGATGAGAGGCAATAAAACATTAGGGGAGCCTATTAAGTCCTATGTTATTTTTAATGGAATGACAATGAAATTTTATGCAATTGAAAAGAATAGAAGTTTACAATGTATGCAGTGTGGAGATCAGGTTAGAAGAGTTTTAATTGAAGTCAACCAAAATGCTCGTTGTGAGAAAATTATAGACGAATTAAGCGAAATGGGATTTGTTATAGATCCAGAAATGGAACCAACTTTAACCTTAATGGATTTCAACAATATTAATGTAATAGATACAGATTTAACACCTATTGAGAACGACTTAAGAAATTTGGAATTGATTACTGCTGTCGGTTTTGTTGGGGGAGAAATTTTTATAACTTTAAATATTGTATAAATTATTTTTGAAGTTATCGTTTCACTTTAATTTATAATTATTGATTTTTATATTATATTCATAAGAAAATTACACAAAATCAAAGGTAAGAGAAAATAAAATGAGTTTAAGAAGTAGTCGAATTTCACAAGATTTTGCATCCTTGAAAAAATTACTTAAAAATGGAACAATAGCTCAATTGAAACCTTTCGATCCTAAGCAAAAGAGCATTGACCATTTAGCCGTCTTACTTAAAGGACCTAAGGGAACAGCTTACCAAGGTGGTTTGTTTAAACTGGAAATTAAATATCCTCCAACCTATCCCAGACATCCCCCTTTTGTACGTCTACATACTCCAATATGGCATCCAAATTTTTGGCCAAAACCTCATGAATACCCTGGTCAGAGAAATATTTGCTTAGCGCTTGTAGATCCAAATTTTGTAGGAAAAAAAGGAGGTTGGAGTCCGTCAAAAACTATTATTACAGTGGTTCAAGCAATAACTGCGATGTTCAATACCCGAGGTTTATTTATTAACCCCAAAGATGTCTTTAATAAGAAAGCAGCTCTTGAAATGATGAATGATCAAAAGAACTTTGAGAAAAAAGTAAAGACCCTGGCTAAAAAATATGCTAATCAGAAATGGTGAAAATAATAGATGAACAATGAAAATGACAAATCTGAAGAAGACACTATTAAAGAAGCAATGAAAAAGAGAATCAAGGAGAAAATTAAAAAAGAGTTATTGGAAGAAATATATAGTGAATTGAAGTTAGAGGAAGATGCGATGACAGAGGAAATTACTTCGTTACTGAGTCAAAAAGCAAAAAAATCCCATAACAACCCCTCAAATTCAATAAAGTCGGAGCCAAAAGAGAAAGGTAAAACAAATCAGGGGGTTTCTAAAGAAATTGAAGGTGATAAAACTGTATCTATATCGATTAAAGCTATTCTTAAAATTGCTAGCCATGCGTTAAAATATGCTAACCCTAAAATTCGCCAAGATAAATGGGTTGAGGTTATTGGACTTCTAGCAGGAAAGCAATTTGATTATGGTCCAAAGCTTCATATTGAAGATGCATACCCAATGGGCCATGGGACTGCAATCTATGCTGAAATTAAAGATTATAAAAATTTTGTAAGAGCATTCAACGATATTAAGGACCAAAATCTTTTTATTTGCGGATGGTATCATTCTCATCCTTCCTATGGAACTTGGATGAGTGATGAAGATATGGGGACTCAAGCCCGATATCAGAAATTATGGGATAAAGCAATCGCACTTGTTGTTGATCCTTATCAAATAGATGGAACGTCATTAGGTTTTGATATCTTTAGAGCTAATCTAAAAACTAAAAAATGGTTTTCTATTCCATTTAGTGTTGAAGGATCTCTTGATGTCAAGCTTTTACCCGAAATTTTAAATTTCATGAATCCTATAATTGAAGGAAAAGCAGCCTATTTAGAATACGATGAAGATTGAATAAAAATTTCCTTTTAGGAACTGGTGAGCAGTAAATTTCGGGTAAAAAGAAAAGTCTAATTATTATATTGTTTTTTCTTGGTTTAGGAATATTTCACGGCATTTTCATAGAAAATTCACCAAATACTTTTTTTTCGTGGTTATTTATAGGATTTTGGATACTCTTTACAATAAAATTTTTCCATAAAAGAAAAGAGTTTAAAGAATACAATTCCCCGAAAAATACATCCTTCTTTCTCTTAGGCCCCTTAGGAATAGGTTTCTTTTACAATTTATGGGGTTATTTTACAGGATTGCTGGGTGAAAATCTATTAGAAAATTATATTCCATTCTTTTATGTTAGTCTTTGGACACTTATATTCTCTTTTCCTTATTTATTATATGGTTTATTTATAATACGAGCATGCTATAAGAAATTTAATGTTGTCTATCTCATACGGACTAAATCTATGAATGCTCGTAAGTTTGGATTTTTTTATACGTTTTTGATTTTAATTGGAATTCTTTTTTATATTATATTTTTTAATGTGATTCTTAATTATTTTTACATTCTAGTAGAGCAGGTCTATTTCTATTTCGATATAATGCTTTTATTTATGGGCTTATTCTTAGGTTATACTTTTATCCGACAAGGAATTTTCGGTTCAGCTCGCTCTATGCCTGAAATATCCCAAGATTATATAAACCGAAGAAGACAGCGGTTTAAAACTGTAAGTTCCACACCAATTAGAACAACACAACGTACAAAACCACAGAGAACATCATCTTCCAAGCCATCAAGAACAACAACAAGTAAACCAAGTACTGCAAGAGTAGTAGCGCCGAGGGCATCGAAACCCGGTCCGGCACGAACAACAGCAACTAGATCAAGCAGTACTGGCACAAAAGTTCATAAACCTAAAACTGCAGCAAGTTCAGAATTCGAAAAACTTAGACCAAAAGCGGGAATTCTCTCTTTAGAGGATTTTAAATGTATTTTCTGTTTTCAACTTCCAAAATTTCCGGCTGATAACCGACGTGGAATCGTCTTATGTCCCAATTGTAAACATCCTGCTCATGCTGATGAATTCAAAGAATGGACTCATGATTCACCTCTTTGTTCTCGATGTGATGCATCTATTCCACCAAGCTTTAGGAGAAATCCAAAAATTATCTCAGTAAAACAGTATAGTGAAGTTATTAATGAATATAAAAAAAGAAAAAAATAACCACTTAAAACTCAATTTATTCTGGAATTTTATGGATAGGAAAACAAAAACAAATATAAGTCAATTACGAGGTTATTTTCTTATAAAAAATACCTTAGAATAAATAGAGTCTTTTTTTACAGAATCATGTCAGAGGAACCAAATAATAATGATAATAATAAGGCAGAGCTCATAACGAGAGTGTATAATTGTCCGAAATGTAGATTAACACATACTGTGAAACTTCCCAAGGATCTAGCAAAAGATAAGCCTGCGTTTCCATTTCCATATGTTTTTCTTCACTCTTCTGAAGAAGGTCTTGATGAT
>Ga0114923_10003567_pt1 | contig 10501 bp, 10 predicted proteins | sample SumtaG_FD_89578 | JGI IMG/M metagenome (GOLD analysis project Ga0114923, IMG submission 89578) | Deep subsurface microbial communities from Indian Ocean to uncover new lineages of life (NeLLi) - Sumatra_00157 metaG | ecosystem: Environmental > Aquatic > Marine > Oceanic > Sediment | place: near...
TCTAATTATTATCTCCAAGTCTTTAAGTATTTCCGGAATTACGTTTTCAATAATAGGAACTACGCCAATATCAACTGGATTGTCATTATTCCCTACTCCATTTATTAAATATGTTATCTCTTTTTGAATTCTTTGGATTTCACCAAGCTGGTCGTTAATTGCTTCTCTTGGACAGGGTTCGCCGACGCAGCCTGGTATATTTTCAAGGCAATAGGGTTTATCAGAAACTTCTACGCAATAATATAGAGGAGTACAGTTGCGGGAACTACACTTACTAACTAAAATCTGTAGTTTATCAACAGCATCAATTAATTCTTTATCTTTTTCAACAAGCAGTTCTAATTTGTCTATTAACAGCTGAGTTGTTCTTTTTGTTCTGTCAATAATTTCTCCAGCTGGAACTTCTGTCCTGCAAGATGTTGGTTCTCTGGTCCCCAGTATTTTGGGCACATCTTGTTCTTTTATTTCTTTTAGTTCTTGTTCTGATAAAGAATATTCCGCCCTTCCTATAATGGTTCCGCTAACTGGACAATAAAATGTTGCCCAATCTTTATCAATTAATATTTGTTCCCACAGCTTGACTTCTCTTAGTGTCCATTTATTTTCAGCAAAATACTTTTTTTTCTCTAAAAAATCAGACCTACTATTTATCCAATCATAGCAATCTGATATAAATTGTTCTGTACGTTCCAATTTAGCCAACTGTTCTTTTAAAAGACGAACTTCTTCTTCTGTTTTTGTTTGTTCAACAACAAGATTATTGATCTCTGTCTCGTTTTTATTCTCAGCATCTTGAATTTGTCCCCTGACATTTTTACAGGGATCAGAAGTACAATATTGTGGCGGGCAGTCGTTACAGCCATAGTGATTGCATGGAGGATCAGGTCGGAGAATTTCGCATTGGCAACCGTCTGATGCTGACTTTAAATCATTGCTTTGGTTTAAAAGATTGTTAACAATTTGTTCTGTTGTTTCAACGTTACTTTTAATTCTTGGGATTCTTTTCCCTTGCTCCCAAGGAATTGTTCCTTCAAAAATCCCTTTTTCAATTACCGTTCCGAGAGGAATTTCAAGATTTATCGAAGTTCGAAGCTCTCTGGTTGGCGGAGAAGAGATAGATGGTCTTTCAACTGCTGCAATTGACTGCAATGTTGGTATTTTTAGATTAATAAACTGCGGGTTAAGAGTTTTTAAAATGAGATAGGAAGAAAGCAAAATTAAAAGACCGAAAAAGGTAGCAGAAATTTGATTTCTGGCAGAAGTCATTCTGTCTGGCTTGCCAGTTGAAATTAAATAGAGAATTCCTCCGTAAATTAATCCTGCTAAAGCAAGCATGCCTCCTGCCCAGATGGATAAATTAATGAGATATTTGGCATAAAGAGAAAGAACGTCTTCTGGGGGAGCAGTTGTTAAAAAATCCTGGGGTGGAGTGGCGCCGGGTACGTTGGGATAAGTTATTTCTAGGGCAGAAACAAAACCTGCTCCTAAAAGTAAAAAAAGGATCAATAAGAAAAATAATAGTTTGAGTTTTTTCTTTGGCATTTTAGTTATTTTTCAATTCAAAATAAACCACTAAAAGCCAGCAAAGAGCTATGTCTCCGAACACGGGAATTAATTCTCCTAAAGAAGCTAGCCCTAATCTTTTAAAAACCTTTCTTCCAGTTGTTTTCACAGTTTTTCCTGCCTTTCGACTTATTGTTATATTTCCACTACGAAAATACATCCAACCTCCTATGGTAATTATGCCAAGTATATCAGGGATAAAAGAAAAGGCGAGTCCTATTCCGATAAAGTCTAAAATAATTATGATTAGTCCAATTAAATCAAGGAACCCGGCAACTATAAACATGATTAATGCTTCTGGACTAAGAAAAGCCCCCATTTTTTTTGTTTCAACGGCTTCTATTTCTTCTTCGGTAGGCTCTTCGGAAGTAAGTTCTTCTGCCATATTGTTATAATTGTTTTTTGGCCTCTTTTATTTTTTGCAGCTGTTCCAGAGATGTTGTAATAATCTGGTCTTCAGTATATGAAGCTATTATTTTTATTAAGACGTGTTTTGTTCCAGCAAAGAATATGCCTTCCCCTACTGGTGACTCCAACAAGGACATTTTTTCTCCCTCAGTAAGATTAAATGTTTTCTGAACTATATTGATAGTGGCTGGGCTTTGTTTCATTAAGAGGGCTAAAGAAGAGTTGGTAAGAATTGGTTTGCCATACTCTGATTTCATAAAGTCCTGCACGTCTTGAGTAATAGTGGTTACTCCTAACCAGTATTTTCTTGCTCTTTTAACTGTTCCGAACAGGAAAGAAGCTCCATCTTCTGTTTTCATCAGCCACCAGGCCTCGTCAATTACTAACATACGTTTTTTCATTTCAGAAGTAATTGTTTTCCAAATATATCTTAAGATCATAAACAAGGCCATAGGTCTTAATTCGTCCTCCATGTTGCGGATACCAAAAACAACTAATCTGTTTTCCATGCTTACGTTAGAAGGCTGGTTAAAGAACTGAGAATAAACGCCCTTGGTAAATCTTTGAAGTCGTTTGATTAATGACTCAGCTCCTTCCATTGTTTCAAGGACTGCCTCAAGATCGCTCATTATTGGGAATGGAAGTTCTTCTTTTTTGCCCCAAAGCTTTGGGTCGGTTTCTGGAGTAATGTCTTTTGCCGCATAAGTTTCAGTTAAGGCCCTGTCCATAATACCATCTTCTTCCGGAGTTAATCCGCCGAGCATAATTCTCATTAAGCCAACTAAGTTGATAATATTGCTTCTTAGAACATCTTCTGGTTTTTCGTCTTCTCTTGGAGGAGGAAGGTCAAAGGGATTAATATGGTGCTTAGAAGATAAAGAAATATTAAAGAAAGAGCCCCCAACAGCATCTGCTAAGAACTTATACTCATTTTCCGGGTCTATAATGATGCATTCTGTTCCAAGCATGAGATATCTTAGGATTTCCAATTTAATTGCGTAACTTTTTCCCGCGCCTGAAGTGGCAAAAATTACTTCGTTGGCGTTAGCTAAGCTAAAGCGGTCAAATAAGATCAAGGAACTATTGTGTTTATTAATGCCATAAAGTATTCCTTCGTTAGAGCTTAAGTCAAAAGAAATAAATGGAAACGTGCTTGATAAAGGAGCAGTGTTCATTAAAGTAGTAACCATTAACTTGTCTAAATTATATGGAGAGGTGCAAACGAATCCTTCTTTTTGTTGGTAAAGAGCCGGCTTTATATATATTAAGCGTGATTCTAGAATTGACCTTAAATTTGTTTCAATTGCCCTTAATCCTTTTTCATCATTAGCATAAACAGTGATGTATAAGCTGAAGTGGAACATTCTTTCCTGGGCTGTTTGGAGCTTGTCTCTTAAATCTTCCAAATCTTGGTAAGCAGTCTCCAGAACAGGATCGCGGATTAAACCCTTTTCTTCTTTTTCAGAAATTTCCGCCTGAACCTCGGTAACTCTTTTTCTAAGCTTTTTTAAAATAGCTTCGCTTGAAGTTGGATGTAAGTGAAAGGAGACGTCCATCGGAACATTTTTGTTTATTATTGGAGAAAGCCATCCAGTTGTTAAATATCTTGGATAAGAAAAAATGAAATAACTTTTAGCAAACTTTTCTCCTATTCTTAGATAGTTTTGTTTAACTTCCAGAGAAGATGGAGCAATAATGTCAGTAATCCTTAAAGGCTCTTCAGCAAAGAGTTTTTCTGGAATCTTAGATTTCTTTTTAAATTTTTCTAAAAAAGGTATTTTCATAATTACTCAACTAATTCTGAAGGGATTTCAGGGTAATAGCCCTGTTCTGCCTCTAATGGATGATGCAAACTCCAGAAGAGTTCACTAAGTTCTAAAGTAGTTAATGGAACAGCCTGAAGCCCAGAGGATCTTAATCCTAAAATCACAAATTCTGCTCTTTGCAAAAGCTGATTTTTGCATCTTTGAAATACTTCTTCAGTTAATGTGGGAATTTTAGGAAGTTTCCCCCTTTTTGCAGTCATTGAAGCTTTCATGGTAGAAAAGGGAACTATAACATAAAAAGTCTTTTGCATGATTGATCCGCCTCTTGTTATTTGTTCAATAAACTTTCTGTAATCAGTGATCTGAATTTTAAGAAGTTCATTTTTTTCTTTTTTTTCAATTTCTAACAGTTTGTCTAAATAGCCTGTGATATTAAGACGTCTTGATTGGACAAGAATTTGGCAGGAGAAATCCAAAGAATTTAAAAAGTTCTGGAATTGATATAGAATGGCGTTTTGTTCTTCAACCGCCTTTAAGGCGAAATTTAAAGAAGAGACCATCAATACTATTCTTAGGCCTTTGTTTTTTAAGATAATAATCCCGTCTTTTATTTGCTCAAATTCTAAAAAGTCTTGAGTAGAAAACTTCATATTACTTAGTTTCTAATTTTGTGAATAATTCATCCAACCTACTACCCGAGCTAACCCTTAGTTTTGATTTTTGTTCAATTTCTTCTCCTTTTTCGCTTGTCTTTACTTTTTCTTTTCTGAGAAATTTTGGAGGGCTTGTTTTTCTCTTCCAGAGATAGATCTTTGGTTTAAAAAGAAAAACAAAAAAGTTTTTAATAAAAACAGGTAGAGAAATTTTCTCAATCTTTAAAAAAACTAAACCAAAAGCTCCTCCCAATAATATCACCGCTACGATTATGAAGATATAGAGGGAAACAGTGAAAAAAAGAAAAACACAAATCCCGCCAGCAACAGCTATGAATATAAATTGTTTGAATGTAAACGGACCAACTATTTTTGGTTCTTTCTCAATAAATTGTGGTACTGTGAATTCCATATTTAAAAGTTAGAAATTTATTCTATAGTTTCTCTATACCTATCTTTTCTTTTAGGTCTATTTTTAACTTCTTCAGTTTCTTTTGTTTTTGTTTTTGTTTCTGCTTTCATCTTTATTTGATAAAGCGCTTCTAAGTTTTTTTTAACTGGCAAGAAAACAAATCTGGTAATTTTTGAAGCAACTTGCTCAGCTATTTTCTTTTCTATTTTTAATTCTTTTTCTAAAATGTTTGAAAGTTCATTTGGCGATAAAAGGCCGAGAAAGACATAGCCAGTGTTTTTAGTAATATCAAAAATTACGTCATTGTCAGTGATGCCATTTTCAGCGCAAATTTCCTGGATGTTCGCAGCAACTTCTTCAGAAAACATAGCTTTTTGAAGATCTTTAGGAAGATCTTTATATAGCTCCCGAAGCTGTTCTTTTGGATAACTTGGCATTGCTTTATTATATCATAAACAAAAAAAGCAACCCAGTGGAAAAAAGCTGTTTGACCGAATTGGTTTTGTTTATTAAACTAAAATTAGTTATTAATCTTGAACATTAACAATTAGATTAAAGGAGCAAGAAATGGGATACAAAAAAACAGATCCTTCGAAAGACGTTGAGTCTTGGGCAAGAAATGTTCGTAATAAAACACATCATAAAAGGACGGACTCGTTAAAAAAAGAAGAAGATCGTGAAGAAGACGAAGAAAAGAACAAATTTCATGTAAATAATAACTAAAAGAGGAAGCTGATAGATTCCTCTTTTTTTTATTCAGTTTCTGGATTTTTTTCTTCAGGTTCTTTTTCCTTTGGAGGAACAAAGCTTTCATTTGGGAATTTGGCCAAAGCTTCTATCATAAATGCGCGCCAGATTGGACCGGCTATTGTTATTGACGATTTCTGCGCCATCTCAGCATTGTTATTATTTCCTACCCAGACACCAACTGCAATATTAGGAGTATAACCAATAGTCCAGGCATCTCTGTAATTATTAGTTGTCCCTGTTTTAGCCGCTACTTGATAATCCGGGAAGTATAGTTGAGAATTATATCCAAACATTGGAGCTCTGGCCTCATTGTCTGATAAAATATCATTAAGCATTCTTACTGCTTCTTGCTCTAAAATTCTTCTTGGAGTTTTTTTGTTTTGTTCAACAATATTTCCCTCTGAATCCTCAATTCTTAAAATAGAAATAGGAGGATATCTTTTACCATCGGCTGCGAAAATGCCATAAGCAGAGACCATATCAAGCAATCTGACTTCTCCTCCTCCCAACACAAGGGCAGGTCCGTAGAAAGAAGCAAATTCTTTTAATGTCGTAATGCCGCATTTTCTGGCCGTGTTAATGCTTTCTTGAATTCCAGCCAAATCAACCAGAACTTTGACAGAAGGAACATTCAATGACTGGCCTAATGCTTGCCGTAGAGTTACTTCTCCTCTAAATAACCCATCATAGTTTTGAGGAATGTATTCTTTTCCTCCCCAAACACCGAAATTAGTTTCTTCATCAATAACAGTATATTCATCATCATAGCCATTTTGAAAAGCAGTAACATAAACAAAAGGCTTAAATGCAGAACCCGGTTGGCGTCCTATTCTATAAGTGGCTACATTTACTTTAGGGTCAAACAGACATCCGGAAACACATTCTTCAGGATAAGAGTCTCCAAACCAGTCAGCTGAACCAACCATTGCTAAAATTTCTCCTGTTTTTGGATTTATCGCTACTAGAGCGGCATTATGAGCTTTGTACGCTTTGTTTCTTTCAACGCCTTCTGTTATTGCTTTTTCTGCTGTTTCCTGAAGCTCCCAATCCAAAGTAGTATATACTCTATATCCTCCTTCTTCTAAAAAGTTCTTGCCGTATTTTTCAAAAAGATATTCTTGAATATATAAGACAAAATGCGGGGCTTTAATTGTTTGAGAAACCTTTGCAAATTCTAATTCTACTTGTTTTGCTTCATCAGCCTGTTCTTGAGTTATATACCCTTCTTGAGCCATTCTGTTTAAAACGTAATCTTTTCTGCCAAGCAATTCCTCAATGTGGCTGCCAAACGGGGAATAATAACTCGGCGCCTTGATTAAGGCAATTAAAACAGCTGATTCAGCCAGGGTTAATTCTTTAGCAGGCTTATTAAAATATGTTTTTGCAGCAGCTTCAACTCCATATATGTTTATACCTAAAGGAATTTGGTTTAGATACCATCCTAATATTTGGTCTTTTGAATAGCGCCTTTCTAATTCTATGGCTAGAATAATTTCTCTAATCTTTCTTTTAATGGTTTTTTCTCTTGTCAGAAAAGTAGAACGTATAAGTTGTTGGCTAATAGTTGATCCTCCGTATAGCGGCTGGCCTATGCTTAGATTAATTTTAATGGCTCTAATAATTCCCCAAAAATCAATTCCATGATGAGAATAGAAATTAGCGTCTTCAGTTGCAATTACAGCCTGCTTTAAATGTTCAGGCATATCATTCAAGGAGATAATTTCTCTTTTTTCTTCGCCGTATAGTTCGTAAAGAACAGTTTCTCCAGTTCTGTCATATATCTTAGTTGATTCAATAAAAGCTCTTTCAGCAAACTTTTCTGGACGAGGAAGATCTCTTGCATAATAGATAAATAATCCTAAGCCTGAAAAAACCATTAAAACAAAACCTAAAAGCAAAACAATAAGAACCCAAAAAATGATTCTCTTTTTTTTATTCTTTTTATATGTTTTTCTATAGAATTTTCTCTCTGCCATAATTTACAATATTGTTTTTTTATTCTAATATAAAAGTGTATGAAGATAAAGAGGTGGGTAGATAAAATTTATCCTTCAGAAAAAGAATTCCTAAAAGCGTTAAATTCGCGAAAGCTAATTATTTATCACGGAGTAGATCCTACTGCTCCTGATTTGCATTTGGGTCATTCTACAAACTACCTTTTATTGAGAAAACTTCAAGACATGGGACATAAAATAATTCTTTTGATTGGAGACTTTACCGCGCAGATAGGAGATCCAACTGGAAAAGATTCTGCGAGAAAACCTTTATCAAAAGGGGAAGTTTTAAATAATGCTAAAACCTACAAAGAACAGATAAGCAAAATTTTAGACTTTGGATCAAAAACAAATCCAGTGCAAGTTAAATTCAATAGCAAATGGCTTGAAAAAATAAAAATATCGGATTGGATGTTCTTATTTTCTCATTTTACTCATGGAAGAATGATTAAGAGAAATATGTTTCAACAAAGATTGAAAAAGGGCCAAGAAATTAATTTCACTGAATTTATATATCCAATGCTGCATGGCTATGATTCAGTGGCCATGAATGTTGATGCTGAAGTTGGGGGGACAGACCAGATGTTTAATATGATGATTGGTAGAGAATTATTAAAGAAATATAAAAGTAAGGAAAAATTTGTTATTACAACCAAACTTTTAGAAAATCCAAAAACAGGAAAGAAATTGATGTCAAAAAGCGAAGGAGGGTATATTGCTTTGAATGATTCAGCAAATGAAATGTTTGGCAAAATAATGGCTTTGTCAGACGAAGCAATAATTCCTTGTTTTGAGCTTTGCACAGAAGTTCCTTTAACCAAAATCAAGAAAATTAAAAATCCTAGGGACTTAAAAGCAAGATTAGGGCGAGAGATTGTAGCAATGTATCATAGTAAAAAAGCAGCTTTGGACGCAGAAAAAGAATTCGACAAGATATTTAAAAAAAAGGGACTGCCGACAAAAATTCCACAGATTAAGATTAAAAATAAGAAGCTTAATATCTTAGATTTATTAGTAAAAACAAAACTTGTTTCTTCAAAAGCAGAAGCGAAAGATTAATTTTGCAAAAAGGAGTAAAAATAGATAAAAAAATTCAGCAGGACTGGAAAGCAGTTATTGAAATAAAAAAAGGACTAATAATCCAAGTCGGTAAGCGCCGTTTTGCAAAAATAAATTAGCTTAGTTGAATTTTTGACTTGATGGTGTAACAAAGCGCAATACCTAAAGCGTCTGTTGCATCATCTTTTCTTTTATTTTTATCTTTTGGTTTTTCTTCTAAGTCAAGCATGGTTTGGATCATTTTCTGAACCTGTTTTTTTTCTGCCCTGCCATAGCCGGTTATCGCCATTTTCATTTGAAGTGGGGTAAATTCATAAACAGGGATTTTCTTTTTAGCAGCAGTTAATAAAATCACTCCCTTTGCCTGGCTTACTGGCATTGCTGTTTTTAGATTTTTAAAAAAGAATAGATTTTCAACAGCCATTATTTTCGGTTGGTGTTTCTTTATTAATTTGCTTAATTCATTATTTATTATTTTTAAGCGGTCCCCAGGGCATAAATTCGGAGTAGTTAATATACAACCGTAATCAATAACTTCAGCTTTTTTATCTTTTACTTTTTTAATGATTCCAAAACCCACCGTTGCTAGACCCGGATCAATGCCTAAGATTATCATGGTTTTAAGTTTGAATAAATATCTTGGACTGCGTCATTCTCATCTAATGCTTCAAAGAGTTTTTGACAGGACTCTTTTTCTTTTTCTCCAACTTCAATCGTTTCTTTAGCTATCCAGTCCAGAGAAGATGATTCAATTTTAATTTCTTTTTCTTTCAGATTCCTTTTTACTTTTTCTAAATTTTCTGGTTTTGTGTAAATATCAATAAAACCATCGTCGTGTTCTAAAATATCTTCGGCCCCTGCATCAATAGCGTCCATTTCCAATTCTTCTTTTGATTTCTGGCTCCCGTCTATTATTATTACTCCTTTTTTTTCAAAGAGCCATTTCACTGAACCTGAGCCGGCAAGTTTTCCATTGTGTTGATTTAGAATTTGCTTAATTTCGCTTAAACTTCTGTTTTTGTTATCAGTGATTCCTTCAATAATAATAGCTGTTTTTTCTGGACCATAGGCCTCAAAAACAAATTGCTCTAATCTTTCACCGGTTAATTCGCCAGTGCCCTTTTTAATAGCTCGTTCAATGTTATCTTTAGGCATATTAACTTGTTTTGCCTGATCAATTGCCATTTTCAACTTATAATTAGAGCTTGGATCGCCTCCCCCCTCTTTTGCTACAAAAATAATAACACGGGCTATTTTTGAAAAAGCCTTTCCTCGTTTTTTGTCTCCTGCCTCTTTAACCCTTTTTACAGTTTTAGCGTGACTATGTCCTGACATATTTCTACAGCTATTTTACCTTAAAAATTGTGTTTTGTCTAATTTAGAGTTAAAGTGATTATAAATATGGATAGAAATAGAAATTTAGTTTGTTATATAGTAATCTTGGGCGTTTTTGCCTTAAGTATTTTTTTGATTGATTTGAGCTGGCCAGCAATTGAATTTGAAGCTCCTAATTTTTCTTTTGAAAAAAGAACAGAAGAAAGAATTGACAGAGACCGGGTTTCTGATAGCTTGGTACTTTCAGATAAAGCTTTAATTCAAGAGAAAATTGAACAGGGAAAAGAGTTTTTATATAGAATGGAGCATCCAGAAGAACACGGGTTTTATAAAAAGTACGATGCTGTGAATGATGGTTTTGAAAGTAGATTGCATACTGTTTATTCTGCTTCCATTATTTACACCTTTTTATATATCTATGATTATGATCAGGACGAGGAGATTTTAAAACATTTGTCTGATTGGGGAGGATTTCTTCTTTCTAAGCAAGATAAAGACAAAAACAGCAGAAGATACGGCGCATTCTCTTATTCATATTATTTTACTATTAAAGAAAAAGAA
>Ga0114923_10003569_pt1 | contig 10500 bp, 9 predicted proteins | sample SumtaG_FD_89578 | JGI IMG/M metagenome (GOLD analysis project Ga0114923, IMG submission 89578) | Deep subsurface microbial communities from Indian Ocean to uncover new lineages of life (NeLLi) - Sumatra_00157 metaG | ecosystem: Environmental > Aquatic > Marine > Oceanic > Sediment | place: near...
AGGTTGAATGATTTGATAGCCTGTTGAATCAAGATAAGCTTCGTAATTAGCAAGGGTTGGTGCTTGGACAGCGTCAAGTGATGTTCCGGACATATTTTGGAATATAAACTGGGTGAATTTATCACAGTAGGATATGCATGTCAAATTTTGAGCAAATGCTTTAGAAGGCTATCCTGTCAAGTTCTCCGAGGGCATGCCTTGACAAAAAGCCTTTCCCTTTGCTAGTATTCCCTTGCTGATGATTTTTATCAGTTTGCTCTTAAATCTGCTAAAAATACTGCTAGAAGTATTTCAACCATGAGGAAGAACTATTACAGTTAAATGATTCTGGGTCCTTTTAGGGTTCTATTTTGTTTTAATTTTTAAATTTCAAAAGAATGGCAAAACTAAAAGTTACGCCAATCGGTCCAAACATCCTTGTGAAGCCTATCGAGGAAGAGACAAAGACTGATTCAGGTATAGTTCTTCCAGACACAGTTGATAAAGAAAAACCTCAAAAGGGTAAGGTCGTGAAAGTTGGAACAGGTATAGTAGATGATGGAAAACAGCTTCAGTTCAATGTAAAGGACGGCGATATAATTCTCTTCAAAAAGTACTCTCCAGATGAAATTGAAATTGATGGGGAAAATTATTTGATTATGACAGAGGGAGATATTTTAGCAATTCTTGATTAATTCAAATTTATAATTTATTAATATTTCAAAAATGGCAAAAGAGATAGTCTACGACGAAAAGGCAAGAAAGAAACTCAAAAGAGGAGTTGATAAACTTGCTGACGCTGTCAAAGTTACACTTGGGCCAAAAGGCCGGAACGTAGCTTTAGAGAAATCATTCGGAGCTCCTCAAATCACAAAAGACGGAGTGACAATTGCAAAAGAAATCGATCTTGACGACCACTTGGAAAATGTCGGAGCACAGTTAGTCAAAGAAGCTGCAACCAAAACAGTTGATACAGCGGGAGATGGAACTACTACAGCAGTTGTTCTAGCGCAATCAATTGTTACAGCTGGTTTGAAAAATATCGCAGCTGGCGCAAATCCAATGGAAATTCGAACAGGAATTGAAAAAGGAGTTGACGCTGTTGTTGCATCTTTGCAGAAGAGCGCAAAAACTATCAAAGGAAAAGAAGATATCAAAAGGGTCGCAACCATCTCTGCAAATGGGGATGAGGAGATCGGGAACATGCTTGCAAACATAATGGACAAGGTAGGAAAAGACGGAGTTGTGACTGTAGAAGAGGGCCAGACTTTCGGATTAGTTGAAAAATATGTTGAAGGAATGCAATTTGATAAAGGATATGTTTCTCCATATTTCGTCACAAACGCTGACAATCTGACTGCAGAAATCAGCAATCCTTACATCTTGATCTATGATGGCAAAATTTCTGCTATCAAAGACATGCTTCCTGTAGTTGAGAAAATTGCTCAAGCAGGCAAAAAGGATCTTGTGATAATTTCTGAGGATATCGAAGGTGAGGCTTTGGCTACACTTGTTGTGAATAAATTGAAGGGAATTTTGAATGTGCTTGCTATCAAGGCACCTGGATTTGGTGATCGAAAGAAAGCTATGCTGCAGGATATTGCGATTTTGACAGGTGGAGAGGTAATTTCCGAGGAAACTGGAAGAAAGCTTGAAGCTACTGAGATCAACGATCTTGGTCAGGCTGAGAAAATTATTTCCGACAAGGAAAATACTACTATTGTGAATGGAAAAGGTACGAAGGGTGAGATCAAGGCTAGGGTAGAGGCAATAAAGCGCGAAGTTGAAAATACTGACAGTGATTATGATAAAGAAAAATTGCAAGAACGCTTGGCAAAATTATCAGGCGGAGTTGCAGTTTTGGAAGTTGGTGCTGCTACTGAGGTAGAACTTAAAGAGCGCAAAGATCGAATAGATGACGCTCTACAAGCTACTCGCGCTGCTATCGAAGAAGGTGTTGTTGCTGGAGGTGGAATTGCTTTATTGAACGCTACGAAAGTTCTTGATAATGTGAAAGTTGATGGGGATGTTGCAATTGGAATTGAGATTTTGAAAATTGCTCTTGAAGGACCGTTTAGACAGATTTTGATCAATGCTGGTGTAGAGCCTGCAAGAATTATCGATCAAGTCGGAAACGGCAAAGGATATGACGCTAGGGAGGATAAAGTCGTAAATATGCTTGACGCAGGGATAATTGATCCAGTGAAAGTAGCTAGATTGGCACTTGAAAATGCTGCTTCAGTCGCGATGTTATTACTGACCACAGAAGCGGTAGTGATAGATAAGCCAGCAGAAAAAGGTGAAGGCGCAGCTGCCCCAGCAATGGGAGGTGGAATGGGTGGAATGGGCGGCGGCATGCCGGGGATGATGTAATGACTTGAAGAGCGCCGAAAGGCGCTCTTTTTTAAGTTCAGTAAAAATTACTAATTATTAGAGTTAAAATTGTTGAAGCTACAAAAATACTTCCGAGATACAAGCAATACACTTTTCTTAGAATACAAAAAAAGTAATAATCTTGAACATAAAACCTTAAAAGGTAATTGCCGAGAACTCTTTATAAATGATTTTCTGACAAATTTTTTCCCTAATAAATTCGTAGTTGATACTGGTGAAATTATTGATTCTAGTGGTCAGTGTAGTAAGCAGTGTGATGTTGTAGTTTACGATGAGTACTTACCTGTTTTCGAGTATGGTAAGGCGAAACAATTTTTGAGCGGCGGTGTTTTAGCACATATAGAGGTAAAGTCAAAATTGGGCAAAAAAGAACTTGATAAGAGTCTAGAAATTACCAAATCTATTAAGGGTATAAATAGGGATATAGATAGTGTTATGTCAGTCGGAGATGTACCAAAGAGGATTTTCTCATCAGTATTTGCCTATGAAGGGATAAAGAAAGAAAATTTCAAGAAATACATACAAGATTTCTATACCGAAGAATCTGAGAGTATCGATAATATTGTTGACTGTGTATGTGTACTTAATAAATATGTTCTTTTAAAGTACAAAAAGAATGGTCAGATAAAAATGGCATTTCTTGAGACCAAAGAAGATAGTTTGTTAGCCTTTTTTACTCAGTTATTTGGAGCGATGCAAAAAAACTGGATGGGAATAGCCGATATCTATAAGTATTTGGGAGTAATGAATTATACAAATTTTTAGTAGAAAAATTCATCTCCAGTTCAGGATTTCTTCGGGTCTTTTCTGATAGTATATCTATGTGACGTTATCCGAGCTAATAATTTATTAGTATCTTTTTGTATTATGACCAAATCAATTATTCCACAAGAGAATATTATCAACCAAATTATTATCATACGAAATCATAAGGTGATATTAGATAGGGATATTGCCAGATTGTATCAGGTAGAGACTAGTGCTCTAAAACGTGCGGTCAAAAGAAATATAAGCAGATTTCCAAAGGATTTTATGTTTATTTTGAATGACAGTGAGGTGGATCAGGTGGTATGCCATTTTGGCATACCATCTAAAAGTGTTTTTGGTGGCTCAAATCCAATGGTTTTTACCGAACAGGGAGTTGCAATGTTATCTAGTGTTCTTCGAAGTGAGACATCGGTGCAGGTGAATATCGCAATTATGAGAGCATTTGTTCATATCAATAAAATTTTGCAGTCAAATGAGAAAATCACAACAAAATTGCGAGAAATAGAGGATAGAATGGAGAAGCTAGAAAATAAGCAAGATAAAGAATTAGTAAAGATTTATAAGACACTAAAACAGCTGATTATGCAGGAAGAAGAGGAATCAGATGAAAAAATTGGCTTTCATTTACCTGGGGTGAATTAATCTCAAGGATCCACACAAGGCACCTTACCTTGATGTAACTCTGTCTGCAATTGAGCATCGCTAGTATGTAAAACTGCAAATTTTTTGGACATGCCCGTACACGAGCCTCTTGCCCCGGATTTTCTATAGTCACAATCGTGACAGGCTGGAGCTTTGGTGCCAGTTCCCCTGATATTGAAAGTTACTATGCCTCCAATCAATCCGATACCAGCTTCAACTTGCACGCCCATACATACTCAATAAAAACTAAGGTCACAATATAAACCTGAAAAAAATTTCGCGCAAAAGACGCGAAAATTTAGTGTGCTGAAGTAATAAATTGTGTAGAATGTTATTTCCCTGTGATATAATCCTCTCGATCTTCTTATAGTAGAAATATGTTAAACCCAGAGGGAGGAAGCCCTGAAGGAACACGTCCAAATTATTGGATAACTACAAGGAACCTGTCAGAGGAAGGGCCGTTTAAACGTATTAATTTTTTCCCAGAGATGGTTGACGCATTCGGACAAACACCACCAAGTAGAATAATAGAGAGAAATGACGGTGGCTCATGTGGGTCAGATGTGCGGTTTTTAAATTTTCGAAATGGTGAAAATGGACAACTTACTCGTCAGTTAACACACGGTGTCTTTAACTGCGATAACTAACCATCCACTCCATTGCATGCTCTTGATAATTTTTCAAATTTTTCCTTGCCAAAATCATTTTTCCTGCTAAAATAACGTGCGTTTTAATCTTTAAGAATTTTTGATGAAAAAGCTTCTATTGATACTTATCGCCTTGCCAATTGTTTGCGGAGTTGGTGGATATTTGTATTTTAACAATTGGTATAACACTGGGATTGAGAACAGGATGAGTGAATCTAGTGAGACTGTGGGGTTTGAGGTTGAATCTGGAGAAGGTACTGATTCCATTGGTGCGAAATTGAAAGAAAAAGGTTTGATCGAGGATGAGCTAATTTTTAAATTATATCTGAAAAAAGAAGGCAGGGGCGAAGAAATTCAAGCTGGCACATTTGGTATCCCAAAGAAAGCTACAATTCCAGAGATCGTGGATATTTTGAGTAATGCAATCAAGCTTGATGTGGTGCGAGTGACAATCATCGAGGGTTATAGGCTTGCGCAAATTGGAGACGTTGCGGTCAAGGCTTTTGAAGGCAAAGAGGGCGTAGTATTTGATCTAAATGAATTTAATACAATTACTCGTAGTCCTGATTCGCGAACTTTCGCCTCAGACGTGCAGGAATTTTTGAACGCCTACAAACCAGCAGGGAAAAATCTCGAAGGCTTCCTATATCCTGATACATACGACTTTGAAAATACTGCGCCCACAAAATTCGTAGTTGAGGCGCTCGTGAGGCAGCTTATCAAAAAAACAGCAGATCTAAATATTGGTGCAGACTTTTACGATAAATTAATTCTAGCCTCAATCATTGAAAAAGAAAGTTTTACAAATGATGAAAAAGATGAAATCTCAAGCGTATTCACAAATCGCCTAGAAATAGATATGGCACTCGAATCTGACACCACAGTAAATTACATTACAGGCAAAAACGATCCAAGAATTACACAAGCTGATCGTCAAATTGATTCGCCATACAATACTTACAAGTATCCAGGCCTGACACCAACACCAATCTGTAGTCCGCGCATAGAGTCTATACAAGCGGCCATGAATCCTGCCAGCACAGATTATTTCTACTTCATCCATGAGCAGGATGGAATAGGTCAGGTCCACTTTGCAGAGACTCTGCAGGAGCATAATGCGAATATTTCGGAGTATTTGGACTAGGATTTCTAATTCGGTTGCGAATCCAGCATAAACGATCTATACTGATGTAGAGAATTTATTCCCTTGAAATGAATCAGAAACAAGTCAAAAATGTCCCAAAAGGAATCAAAATTGAAGCCACATTTGGTCAGTGGGTAAGCGTGCTTTTTCTGATCGTGATAATGTTTGTTCTTCCAGTTGGAGGCTATGAATACCTTAGTGCAAGATACAAAACATCTGACGCTGGCGCATATACTTCCCAAAGCCTTGAAGAAAATGAAATACAAGAAGAGGGTGCGGCTCAACAAGGCAGTGTGGCTGGAATTTCTACTGTGAACGCGCAATCTACTACTGAGGGAGTGAGCGAGACAATGGGATTTATAACCAAATCAACTACTTTGGTGCTTGGAGGAGGAGTCCTGCTTGTTGCGACTTCTTTCGGACTTGGCGGCTCGCTTCTTTATGACTTCTGGAAACGCTAATTTAGCTTTGCTGTTGTTTGGAATTTGGCTTATGAAATATGCAAAAGTTCAATCCCCAATAGTCGGCATGATAGTTGGAATTTTTTTGATTCAGATTTTGACAGCAATTCCTTTCATAGGTGGAATAGTTGGCTCCTTCGTGTTCTTCGTAGGAGTTGGCGCAGTTGTAAGGATGCAGTATTTCAAGTATAAGAGGGCTACAAGTAGGTAAAAAGGAAATAAAAATCTACTCAATGTTTAGATCGCGTATCCCAGGGTCAAGTGTCTCGTAAAGTCCATGGGCAGGAGCGTTAGGATGAGTCAATCCTATCTGCCAACTACTGTCACCATCTGATGTGAGTGAACCAACTAGTTCACCTGTTGTGAGAACCTCTGGGGTTTCTGTACTAGTATCAATTCTTCTTATTTTTCCACCTTCTATAATTAAGAGTTGAGAAGGATCATTATATGCCTCTCTTAGTTTTTGAACGCCCTCAGGAGAGATCCCAGCTTGGCAAAGAGGATCTTTCCATATAACTCCATGCTCTGCGAAATACGAAGAGAGGTCAGGGACAACTCCGGCATTGCCTATGGAGGCATCTTTTCTATGAAAAGTACCATCAGCAATGCATACACGATTTGGAAACATCCCGTTTAAAAATTCAACTACATCCGGTAGCTGCCATATTACTGGATCATATCTTGGTTCGTCCGTTTGCCTATCATAGTACCATCCTCTGTGCAAAAGTCTTGTAAGTATAGGTAAAGGAATGATTCCCCATGCGTTTCTTTTGAACATATCCTCCCCATTGAATTTGTTAGTGGTGTTTATTAATGCGTAATGATTGGCATCTGGGCTATTCCTATAATCATCACGGTGGTCAATCATGATTACTGCCCCACCACCTTGAATTTGGGCTTTTATTAAATCATGAATAAATCCTGCATCCATCCAAGGGTTTTCTGACCTAGAGAAGTCAACTGGTATACCATGTAGCATAGCAAAGGGTTCAGTCTCAGGGTTTTGGTTTATTAATAATTTTGTTAATCCGTCAGTGGTTTCTCCTGAATATGTGGAGAATCCTCCGGGATCTACTGTATGGGTGATATAGCCTTCATCGGTTTTGGTCTCGAATATGTGTGCCTGTCCGTCTGATTCGTGGGTTGAGCTCATATTGGGATTATAACATACATTTAAATAGAAATTGCTTTAGCGCTTTAAATTGTCCCCAGATCTGTGTTAAGATTAAAGAGTCTTTTTTCAACTAATTTAATTTAGTCTCCTAAAGCATATGAATCTGACAAAATTTTCTATCAAACGCCCCTTAGCCCTTTTAATGGCGGTTCTCGTGGTTGTCATCTTTGGAATCAAGTCCTATAATTCACTAACTACAAGCTTGATGCCTGAGACAAACATGCCGTTTGTTTTTGTTCAAGTGATTTATCCTGGAGCAAGTGCTGAAGTTGTGGAGTCTCAACTTACTGTACCTATTGAAGAAAATTTATTTTCCGTTTCAGGGGTCAGAATTGTAGAATCTGTTTCATTTGATAATGTTTCGGTCGTGGCACTTGAATTTAGTCTGGATGTAAATCCAGATCAAGCTGTGATTGATGTGAATAAACGCTTGAACGAAGTGGCGCCAACATTTCCGGAAGATGCTCAGGATCCTATAGTTCTAAAACTTGAAAATAGTGCTACTCCGATAATAAATTATGCACTTTTTTCAGATGATAAGGACGAACTAACAAATTATGTAGAAAATGAACTAAAACCTGAACTGGAACGTATAGAGGGTGTGGGACGTGTTGATGTGATTGGGGCAAATCAGAAGCAGGTTAAATTGACTTTGAAAGACCGGGCATATCAGTTAGGTGTGACTCCAGGTTTGATTGCAGACGCTCTAGGCAATAAGGCATTTGGAATGCAGTTGCCAGTCAAACTCCCACTTGGAACTGTAGAAGCAGAAGGAGATGGTGGAAAAGAGCTTTCAGTTGAAGTGAATTCAGAATTTCGCTCTCTGGAAGAAATTGAAAATTTTTATGTAAATCCTGCAACTTTACCTCAAAATGCTGGTAGAAATGATCTAGACCCAGTCAAGATTTCAGAAGTTGCTGATGTTGAGATTATTGACGAAGAAAAAGAAACATATTATAGAGCAAATCAAAAAAATGCAGTTGGAATTGCCATTGTCAAACAATCTGACGCGTCCGACGTTGAAGTTGCACAATTAGTCAAAGAAAAGCTTGGAGGAGAAAAATCTTTGCCATTTACAAAATCATTGCTCGGTGCATTTGGTGCAAGCTTTGAACATGAGGAGTATGAGCCAGAATTGGATTTTGCAGATAGGGGAATTGAAGCAAATGTGACGCTAGACTCATCAATGTTTATCAAAGAGTCAGTTGATGGTGTTTTAGAGAGTTTGACTGAGGGTATTATACTAACTGGTATTTTCTTGCTGCTATTTTTGAAAAATATTAAATCCACTTTTATTGTGCTTCTTGCAATCCCAACTTCGATACTTGTGACTTTCATTGGAATGAGCATTTTTGGATTTACCTTAAATGTGCTTTCACTTCTTGGTGTTGCAATGTCTATTGGGATTCTTGTGGATGATTCGATTGTGGTTATTGAAAACATATTTGCTAAATTACGTTCTATAAAGGATCCAAAAGAGGCCGCACTCGTGGGTAGAATGGAAATTGGTGGAGCTGCTGTTGCAATCACGCTGGTTGATGTTGTTGTTTATGTGCCTCTGGCACTTCTGACTGGGATCGTTGGACAATTTTTCAGAGAATTTGCAGCAACGGTTGTTGTTGCTACACTATCCTCTCTAGTCGTAGCATTCACTCTAACGCCGATGCTTACCTCTAGATTTATTAGTCAGGAGGATGAAAAAGGATATAGGTGGCTGCAATGGTTTGGCAATTTTATTGAGCGCTTGAAAGAAGGGTATAAGAATCTCCTAAGGTTTTTGACTAAATCGAAACTTACAATTGGAGGAACTATCATAGGAGTTTTTGTTTTAATGTTTGTACCAGTTATATTGGTCGCACCACATTTAAAACAGGAATTTGTTGTAATGGGTGATGATGGAGTAGGGACTGTAGCAGTAGAATTCCCAGTTGGAACTAGTGTTGAGGCTTCAAACGAGGAAGTTAAGAAAGTTGAGGCAATGCTTGAGAGTGAAAAAGATGTGAAAGATTATTATGTTGAAGTTGGTGGAGGAGGGAACTTTGGTACTGAAAGCAACGTGTCTACTATTAGTTTTAATTATGGGCCTGAACGAGATCGAGATAAGAGCTCGGAAGATCTTACTGATGAGATGCAGGAAAAGGTCAGAGAAATTGTACCTGAAAGTGCAGTTGTGACAGTGGTTGTGGCTTCTGAGGGTGGTGGAGCAGGAAAAGACGTTTCGTATGTCATCACTGGTCCTGAGTTTGATCGAATTGTTGAGATCGGTAATGAACTAAAAGCAAAGGTCGAAGAAAAAGACCATCTTAAAGACATTCAATTATCTCTTGGTGAGCCGGTTGATAGTTTGGTGATTAGATCAGCTGAGAAATCTAGCGGATCAGGAGTTGGTCCAGTTCAGATTTTGATGGCCACAGAAGGGAAGATTCAATCAGTAGAATCTGGAACTTTGCAAACGCAAGACGGACAGGAAATGGAAATTATTGTTGAGGATAAATTTCCAATTAATACTCGTGAGGAATTGGGACAGACTTCTCTTGGAGGAGGGCAAACTATTGAAAGTAGTACAGATCTGGAGACAGTGAGCGCATATAAATTGATTGAGAGAAAGAATAAGCAGAGGGCGATCAAACTTACTGGGAATTTGAAAGGGGATATTGACACTGGTTCGGCCATAAATGAGATCAATGAAATGATAGAGGAGATGGATCTTGAAGGAGAGTATGTTGCAGAAATTGAGCAGGAAGGTAGACTTATGGAAGAAAGTTTTGCAGAACTTGGGGGTGCTTTGCTGCTTTCGATTGTATTGATTTATATTGTGATGGTGGCACTTTACGAGTCACTGACAACTCCGTTTGTTGTGCTGCTCTCGTTGCCAACAGCGATTTCAGGATCATTCATCTTACTTTATATATTGGATGCACCTCTAGATATCACGGCCATGGTGGGATTCATTGCACTTATGGGATTGGTTGCGAAAAATGGAATTCTTCTAGTTGATTTTATTGGTAAAGGCAGGAGCGAAGAAGGAATGGATGTAAAGACCGCGGTTGTTGAAGCAGGACGAAGAAGGCTTCGCCCAATTTTGATGACAACTCTAGCAATCATTATTGCCTCCCTTCCATTAGTATTTGGAAATATTCCAGGAGCAGAATTTAGAAGAGGTATTGCGACCGTGTTTATCGGAGGTTTAACTACTTCGCTGGTCCTAACACTTATTTTGGTCCCATGTATGTACCTAGCGATAAACGGAGCTGTAGAAATGGGGACAGGGTTGATTAAGAGAGTGATGAG
>Ga0114923_10003570_pt1 | contig 10497 bp, 15 predicted proteins | sample SumtaG_FD_89578 | JGI IMG/M metagenome (GOLD analysis project Ga0114923, IMG submission 89578) | Deep subsurface microbial communities from Indian Ocean to uncover new lineages of life (NeLLi) - Sumatra_00157 metaG | ecosystem: Environmental > Aquatic > Marine > Oceanic > Sediment | place: near...
CTTCGTCGGTTCGATACACATTCTCCCAAACCACATCAGGGATCATATTGCGGAATTCCTGCTTGAGCATTACTTTCAATGTGCGTGGCTCAAGTGTCTGGCTCAATGGTTGTACTCCTCTCACTGCTTGACTTATACCGCTATGCCAGTGCTTCCATGGCGCGATTTGCTGATTCATAAGTCCAGCCTGACTAGGACCTAACTGACTGCTCGGTGGAGGTGTTGCGTTACACATTAGCTGTGGACTAACCATCATTGCAGCATTGTCGACCATCATCTTCGTGATGTAGTCTTTCTGCTGCTGCAATTCGATTAATCGTTCTTGCCCTTGTCGAACCAGTGTGGGCATTGGGTCACTGGGCACCATCCGCACAGACCCGATTCGGTCGCCGGAAAGTCCGTAGTCTGTTTCGCGATCTCGATCTCTTTGACTCGCGGCAACAGTTCCATCCACACGTTTTTTAACTCGGGGCGTGCAATATTTTCTAAGGAAATTTTTGAGCTGCGTAACCATACGAACACCAATTTGAAGTGGTTGATTTCCGGCATGAGCCGGGAAAGAATACATGCAGCTAATTGTAGCTGCGTCCAGTCGAGCTTAACCTTGCCGGTCTTCCAGTCAACGATAGTCGCCGTGTCTCCATTCACGATCAGCAAGTCAACAATTGCCCTTACCCATGCGTTTGCTGCGAACCAATCGACCGGCTCGAATTCGGGGTTCAGACACATCTTCATTTCGCCGTACTTCTCACCCTTCGCGTCTGCAAACCGACCAGCAATCTTCTCGTGCATACGCAGTGGTACCGGCAGGGCTTTACCTTTGATCACACGTTGGAACATCGCGTTGTGAACTTCCTTGCCCTCGCGAGCGGCTTCGGAGTCACCGTCCTTCGTGTCTTTGACAATCTTCAGGTGGTAGTACTTCTTCCGGCATGTTTCGAATGTCGAGAGTACCGAGAAAGACCATGGCGTTTTGAAGATGTTCATCTTATTCGTGACCTCACTAGATCGACTAGGCGTTGCGCGTCTGGGCGGTTCCAGAACGTACCGTATATAAAGTAGTTACTGAACTCTGCTCCATGGCAGTCCCGCTCGTTCATCACAGGGCGTACTATACACGCTAGGGACTCTTTGGGGATACAATTACGAGTAAGCGAGTAAATCCATTCCCGGTACTGGTCGTGCCTCCCACACAAAATCGCGACAGGTTTCATCCTGTATGCACCTTCAGTAGTTGTTGGAGGCATTCGAGGCCCTTATCGAACCCTACGAACGTGTGTGTGGATATGTGCCGAGCCATGCCGAAGAACCGGGTGCGCGGATCGTCCTCATCCTCTACGAAGATTTGCGTTTGGAATGCACCAATGCCGTACCCAAACTCAAGCATCAAACCATGACCTCCGGGGTTATCCTTCTCAAGATACCCGAACATGTAATCACTCTGCTTCACTGCCCAGAGGTCCCATTCAGTGTAGTCTTTCTCGTCGGTGAGCCCGTGACTGCGAGGATCAAGGAACTGAATGCGCGGATGCTTACACGCCTCGATCACTTTATCCTGCCAGCCTGATTTCATACCGCCTGCGAGGTATACGATCACCCAAGCATCTCTATCGATTTTAGTAGTCAATCGCCTAATCCTATCGACATCATTTTCGCGTGCTCATAAGCGACAGCTTCGTACCAGCGAAACAGCATACCCTCTGTTAGATTGACATCATTCTCCGCATCGATGACCGGTCGCCGACCCATGTCCTTCTTTATGAATAGGGGTTCAGTGGTGTCGGGGTGTGAACCTATGACTTCCCACTCCATCTTGTTCAGGAACTCCGTTATCACGGCGGGGCATCCTTGTTCTTCAACTCCGTCCTCTATACAGATAGAACCGGGTGTCACATGAGCTTGTTGGTATTGCTCCGACTGCGACAGCGAGAGCATCGGCTTCTCCCTTGTTGGTTGCCATTTATAAGTCATCGTCGCCTACCTCGTCTTCCGTCGTCCAGCCGATCATTTGAGCGCCGGGGCATTTCCTGAGCCATTTGGCTACTTGCGGTATGAGCGCCACAAGGCTCCTCGGGAATTTCGTCCTGATCCTGATCGTGAGTATCATCCTATCTTCCACTTGCAGGCATACTTGTAAGTCACACCTGCTTTCTTACAGGCGTCCAGAATGTCCTTCCCTACCATGTTGTAGGGATCACGGCTAAGTTTCATCGACCTTCCTTCGCGAACAGGAACGTGCAATCGTATGGTGTGTCAGCGGCCAAGGCGCACTTTGCGGCCATCGGAGGGGTTCCCGATTCAATTGCCACACGGATGTTGTACTTGGTAGCTTGGCAGTTACCAAGTAACAAAGCGAACGCCATTATACTGGCGATCAGGCTAATGCGAAAAACTTTCAGGCTGTTGTCGTTCATTTTGCGTCTCCATAGGATTTACCAAACGCCGCTTCTGCATCGACCGGCAAGTCCGGTGCGAAGTCAGGTGGCGTCTTCATTATACGAAGCACTTCTTGCATGTAGTACTCCGCGTATTTTTCAGGCACGACATAAACGAGTTCGTCATGCGCTTGCAATGCCGGGCGGATGCCCAACTGTCGGCGAGCTTGTATCATGTGTTCGGTAACTGCGATACGTGCTAGAGACTGGACCATGTTCTCCACCATCTTGCCGCCCCATAATGTCTTCGGTCGCTGTGCGTACTCGAACGACCAGCCTCGATACTTCTTGGTGTCCACGAAGCGCAGGTTGTTGTACCAGAGTGCCATTCCATTCGGAAGGGTCAAACGATCCTTGGTCGCGCATACCGGCCCTATCATCGCGAGGCATTCACCCGCTGCCATCTGCTCGATGATCTTGTCACAGTATCGCCACATGGCAGGAATCTCGTGATAGGCATCCCGGTATACGTCTACGTACTGCTGCACGGATTGCGCGTATACTTTGTGTCCATCCTTGCGCAGAGTTGCTTGCAATTTCTTCCAGCCCATTCCGTAACCGAGGCCCAGAATGCATGTCTTACCAATGAATCGTTCTTTCTCATCGGCCTTGGTGATAGTGCGCCCGAATACTTTACCTGCGAACGAACAGTACGGGTCGCCACCCTCTCTAAACACCTGTAATAAAGGCTGGCATCCACTCAGCCATGCATTCAGGCGGGCCTCGATCTGGGATAGGTCACACGCTAATACAACGTGACCGGGGGGAGCAAGGACAGCGTGGCGCAAATGGTTCCGCGTCTTAGTGCCCTTTGGTATGCGTGGTAGGTTCTGGCAGTTGATACCCTGCTGGCCGCTGTACCGGCCTGTGTGAGCGCCGTAGTACCGCAAAGGGACACGAAGCCTGCCATAGCCCTCTGCGATGTCGATGAACCTTGTAGCGCGTGTCTCAGCGATTGTGGACTTCACTCCCAGACGTGCGGCCAGTATCGGGCCAACCAGATCATCATCGGCGTATTCTTCCTCCAAGTCTTTCCACTCCGGGTCGGTCTTGGAGAACGCGTAGGTGGGCTTTAGGGTTGTGGGGCTGATCTTCATAGGAGGGTCAACGCCTAGACTTTCTAACACCTGTGCGAATTTGACATTGCTCGATAACTGTTCTTTGCTGATGTGATCCGGCAGCTTGGCAAGTAGCTTCGCCTTCTTGTCACGTGCGTCTACAAGCACGCCTTTGAGGAGGTCGATGTCGAGGTCGAACATTGGCTCTAAGTACATGCGCATAGTCATGTCCATGACCAAGAACTCGTCACGGGGCATTCTTGATTTCAGCTTATTGAACAACCACCATTCACCGTCGCAATCGTCCGAGCAGTATTGCGCGTACTTTTGGAACTCCGATGGCGTCAGCGATTCGAGTCGCCTCCCCAACATATTCCCAATATACGTACCTTTCGATAGAGGGCTTGACTCGTGCTCTAAGCACTTTGCTAGGGATATACTGCGATGAAAGGGCTTCAAGAGAGCCTGTGCCAGCGCAAGCGTATCTAAAAGCATCTTGGGAATGATTCCCAATATCTGTTCCATGATGATTCCATCGAACAGGGTGTTGTGGCAGAGAACCGCGCCAAGGTGAACGCCCTTGCTTTCTAGCCATGTCTTGTAGTCCTCGTGCTCGAACGAAGAATATACTTCGGTCGGTTCGTTGTTCTTCTTCACGCCGACCATGATGATTTGGAATTCGGGGCTGTCAACATACTCTTGGTAACTGAGCTTTTGTAGCCCATATGTTTTTGAGTAGTACGTCTCGAAGTCAACTGTGAAAGTATCCATTCAGGGCCTCGGGGTACGCGCTATGATAACGGTCTTCATTCTGGCATCTGCGGGTCTGGGCAGGTGTTTGCTTCTGCCCCTGACACTGGTGTTGTTTTGCCATCCGGTAACATGTTGTACCAAGCAAGCATTTGCTTAGTCAATGGACACCATGACTTGTCGAGTAGCTGACCATTGTGGCAATGTCGATTTGCCTCCACCAGTTCGAAAGCTGTGGGAGACATCGTGTTCTTACGTAGGGGGTACATGTTCGTCCCTGATGCCTTGCTGGTAACTTCTATCCAGTACACACCATAACGGAAGTACGCACGTTGCTTTACGAAGTTACCTATGTCACCTACTCTGAGGATGTAGGGAGTTTCAGGTGGCGTAAGTACAGCCAGTATCTTCTTTAGGGGTATCAATGTCGCCTCCAGTTTACAACCGTTGTAAGACGCGAGCGGGGAATGCCACCGAGACAGTGAATATGAGAGATACGAAGTAACACTCTAGTCCCGCTCACTGTGGGCTACATTAGCACACTGAGCGAGAGTGTCAACAACTTTCTTACAGGCACAAAAAACCCCGCCACCGGTTAAGGCAGCGGGGTTAGTCAGGATGCCGACCTTACGACTGGCCGATCCTGCGTCGTATCTTACAACCGTTGTAAGATTAGTAGATCGATGGATAGCCACGAACACGCGGCACATCAATCACGAGCGACATCTGCACAAGGATGTGCGTAAGCGCATCGAACTTACGTCGTGCGAATGCAAGTTCCTCGTCGCTCTGTTCTTCGCCTTCGTCATTGTAGCTGTGTTGCTTGCACAGGAATTGCTCGACTGTGCCGTACCCGATAATCACATCGGGGAGTCGCGACTTCACACTTGCGTTACGTACGTTGCCGCGATCATCCACGGGAAGGAACGGTAGCAACTCAGGCCAGATACGATACACCTGTCCCGGAGTGTTGCAGCCTTGGCCGGGTTCTGGTCCTCCATACCACCCGTTAGCGCCGTAGCTCCGGTTCCTCTCCCATCCCCAATCAAGTAGTCTGTCACACCTGTGCCAGAGTTCTTGTCGCAGGATTTTTAGATTGAGCGTCTTCTTAACCCACATGTCCAGCTTCGCCTGTGTGTCAGCGTTTAGCTCCGAGTACTCAAGGTTAAGGCAGGGTCGCTTTATACCATCGCTAAACCCGAACGTGACACGCCGCTGCCCATGAATGTCGCCAGAGGCAGAAGGTAGATTCAGAATGAATGAATCGCTAGCTTCCAAACATTCCTGTCCGAGCGAGGTCCCTAGCAGTATGTCCATTGCACTCCATTCACGTGATGTGAAAGCCTCCTTATATATGTCATGGAGTGCATCGAACTTTACGGGGTTGGTAATCTCACAATACTTATCGAAGTGTTTCGTCACCCTGTTAGCAAAGCAGTCTCGAAACTCCTTCTTAAAGCGGCTCATCGGATAACTCCACTGGTATGATAACGCCCGGTATGTCATGCCCCGGTCGATAGTCAGTGGTCGCACACCAGATCACTGGGTAGTCAACGTCCTCCTTCTGAGGAAATGCCCCGCCCATGTCTGTGAAGTACACCAGACAATCAGGAATGATGCCGCGTTCTTCGAGATACTCGAACGGTGGAATGAAAGACGTGCCTCCACCACCACCTAACGTGCAAGCAGGTTGGTTCCCTTGCAGTGTATCGCCGCTTCCTAACTCATGCACTGTCTCTACACGAGCGTCGCAACCGATGAGGTACACGTACTCAGGATTGCAATCAGTGAGTATGCTATCGCACTCACTCAACCCCTGTTTCATTTCCAGTTCCGACATACTTCCAGACGTATCTACCACGAACACCACTACGCCACATCCGAAGCCCTTGTAGCTGGGCATGATGATGCCTTGCGTGATGTACCGCCGACGATTCAGCTTGGACCAGTCCGATGCATCCCTACCTACAGCCTTGGTAAACGCGTACCGAAGTTTCTCGGTCCATGGTACCTTCGGCTTGAGCAAGTCATCAACGAACCTCTCCAATCCTGCTGGCATCTTGCCAATGGCCTTGGCAGCATCGCTTGCGGTCTTCACCGCCCGCTTCCACTCGACTTCACTCTCGCCTTCGCCTGACGATGGCATGACATGCGTGTCAAGCGTACCGTCGCTCTGACCATCGGGACCTTGGTTGTTGTGTTGATCCTCACCACCACCACCTTCACCTTGACCCTGACCCTGACCCTGACCGCCGCCCTGCTGTTGCTGTTGCTTGAGCAGTTTGCGATACACGTCATCTACCAAGTCACCACTCGTCGCGATGCTCGTATCGTGCAGCCCAATCTTCGGCATCTTGCCTACCTTAGATTCGATCAGCATGTCATTGATCACGTAGTCACCAGCATGATTCCAAAGGCGTGGGTCAAACTTGTTACCGTCAAACCCAACGTCCTTGTAATGCTTACCTCGTGGCATGTGTGACCACATCGCATGGCCTACTTCGTGGCACATGACAAAGACAGCTTCGGGCAACTTGAGCGTGGACATGAAGTCTTCATCGATCCATATCCGCTTACCGTTCGTCGCCATCGTCTCGTTACCCGGTGGAAATATCTGCGGGAACTTGCCGATCTCTATCTTCATCATATCCAGAAGCAGGGATGCAAAGAACGGGCAGTGCAATAGCATCGCTGTTTTGCATTCGGTCAACTTCTGATTAGGACTTGTCATCAGGTATCCTCCTGTCGCCGTTGTAATAGAAGTGTAGAGCGCGACCGATTGCAATCGCCCTGCCAATCTTCTTGTTAGGTTGCTCCTTCTTTCCACATATCGCATGTGCCGTCGCAACAATACCCAAGGATTCCTTATGTACCAATTTACAGTACGTAACGAATTGCGTACCCCGCTGATAACGGACTAACGCTCTCAAGTGTGAGGGGATGTGTGCCTCCGTGAATTTACGCCTTTTCATTTGCATACTCCTGCATACGATCGACAATCTCTTTCGCATGGTCGGCGAGCAGCTTGCGCAACGCGTCGTCCTTACGTACGTCCTTAAGATCGGTCTTCGTCAGCTTATTCTCAACCATCTTGCGAATGACCTCGATCTCACTGTTGCCAGTTACGTTCAGATGCGAGAGCATCGTTGCGTGTTGTTGTAGCTTATCGAACAACGTGTAGTGGAAGTTCGCGTCGGGGTTGGCGAGCGTCGTTGCAGCGTGGCTAACATCGTCAAACAGACGTTGCCAAGCATCCTGCATTGCGTTCTCCAACTTCTTCTGCGTCTTCCGCTTCAAGGCACCTGCCAACTTCTCAACCTGTGCATCCTGCAAGCCTTGGAACTCAGAGCCAGTAGGGATGGGGTCGAAGTCGAATGACAGATCGAAGTGACTTTCGATCACCGCTGGCGATGGGTACTCATTCTGATTGAATGCACCACCCAACTTCTGTTGAGAGATAGCAATCAGAGTAGGGTACGCCGCTACGAACTCATCCAGCGCGGCAGTCATTTCTGCCTTGTGCTTGCCCATTAGCTCCGCGTAATCAAAGAACAGAGTGTTGGGCAACAGCCGAGCGCCCGCACGTTTACCAATGTCATTCACGCCTACCGTACTCCAAGGTAGAGTCATGCGGTAATGATCGGTACGTGCTGCGTCGATTGCCTTATGCACCTTACGTAGTTTCTCGTCAGCGCCAACAAGCAATCGCTTGCGGGCCTCGAACGACTCGGCATCTGCACCGGTTGCATCCGCCGCATCCTTCGCAGCTTTGCGATCCTTCACCTTCGCGTGCCATCGTCTGTTGGATAATGACACGAGCGTCCCGAAGTTACGGATGTCGATTGACTCCATGAGTTCTTCGTCGGTGAATGTCGGGATGGGCACATGCTCCACTGCGACAGGCTCACTAAACATGGTGTTGTCGATTGGTGGGAGCGCGGCTTTCTCTACGTCCTCGTTTACAACCGTTGTAACTTCTCCGTCATGCGTCGCCTCGGCTACCTCTGTCTCCATCGGTCCAAGCTCGTCATCCTCTGCGAACAAGGACTCAAGTGTGACAGGTGCACCATCTAGTACAGGGATCGTATCCTCGTTGTGTCCAGTACCCTCGGTGATAACGGGTGTTGGGGTTTCGGGTTCCGCAATTGCTACCTGCGGGGCTTGCTCTGGTTCTTTATCTTGCAACACATCATCGAGCAATGATGCGATGTCGCTATCGAAGTCTGTCATAGGTATCTCCTTACATGCTTGACAGTAGGTTAGCATTCACGATCAGCGCCTTGTTCTCTTTCACCCATTTCGCAAAGTCAGGGTTGTTGAGAACTTGGGGTTGACGCTTCAACGTGGCTTTCAGACCAGCAACCTGAAACTCTTGTGGCATACGTTTCAGGTAGTTGAATGCCGGTGCTGCTGTATCTCCATCGACACGGTGTGCGATCATTTGCATAGTCGCGAACTGCGCGTCTGGCCGATCTTTTTCTGGCAGCTTGCAATGCTTCGGATCAGCTACAATCTCATCGAAGGTAGGCAACTGCTCTACCACACGTAGGAATGCAGTGAACTCTGCTGCTGCTCCCTCACCGATGTAACCCGCCGCCGCCTCAGTAAAGAGGTCCATCGCCAGATGCTCGACAAGGTAGGACATTTGCACGAACGATCTTGGTGTGCAGAATGGCCCAGACTTTTCTGGTATGCTATCTTGGAATACGATACCGGGTTTGTGCTTTGCGAATGCAATTGCAGCCCAGTGGATGTCACCGCGTTCCGCCCAGTCCACCCATGAGTCCAAGTCGGGTGTAATGTTGATCAGCATACGCCTGTTGGTAACGAACATCAGTTCACGTTGCACACCAGAGCGATCTTTCTCTCTGTTGCTCGCAGCGAGTACCATGTACGTGATTGGTAGCCAACTCTCGTTGACTCGTCCTTTCAGTAACAGTTCTGCCGCTGGCTTTTGCACGTCATGTGCTGACTGGCGAAACTCATCCAAGAATATGAATCCGTGATCCGGGTCGCCCTTGCGAGGCATCCATGGTGCACGTGTGTAGTTCATAATTTTAGCGCCGTCTTCGTCGGTGCCGGGTAGACCGAAACCACCCATGTCAGGTGCCTCCTTGCTATTGAGAAAGAAGTCCTTGTTTGCGAACGGAACCTGCATGTCCTCACCTAGCTCAATTGCCAACTGATCCACCATTTCCGACTTACCGAGTCCGGGTCCCGATTCCAATTCAATTGTGAATCGAACACCTGTCTCAACTTGTCGGTTGTACATTTTCTTGATCAACTCTTTTGCTTGTCGTATATTCACGATGCTTTCCTTTTTTACAACGGTTGTAATTCAACCATTGCAACAAGGTGCTGTTCACACCCTGCTGCGCTGGCATAAGATTGCCATTGATCGGCAGTAGTTGACCCTCGGCACATATAGATCATGCCGGGGAAGTTCTCTTTGACGCGTACCCACGCTGCGCATTCAAGACACATGTCTTGGTCCTCCATTCGTCGCAGTATGATGCACACTTGGTCGTTGACCTCTTGGTCGTTGCGCATGAAGTAAACGTCTTCGGTGATAACGACGTACCTCATAGCAAGTTCCTCAAGCTCGTTGTACCGTGCTAATGAATACAGTTGCTCCCAATCACATTGCTCGATTGGTGCAGCAAAGCACACAGTTTCGTTGTCGGGTTGCTCTACCCTTTGGTCAGGGTAAAGGATCATAGCCGCACACCTTCTCCTTTAGTTTGATGTAGTACCTCGTGGTGAGCACCGCAAGCACCAAACCTATTACCCAGTGTAGGTTTACCCACTGGCTTTCGATCATCTGGATATACGCGTCCTTACCAATAAGGTCTTGGTAGAACATCGACCAGAATACATGGGCGAAGAACCCCGCCCAAAAAGCGCGAGACATCCCGCTACGAATTATTTCCATGTCGCTTCCTCCTTTTTGATTGCTTACGCACGATAGACGCTTTGGCGCGTCGTTGTCGTCGATTCATTGGCACGTCAGGTCGTTGAACTCTCAACTCACTTATGAATATGCCTCTAAGTTTCTTACACAGGTTTGTGAACACGTGCTACCTCCTCGTATCCAACTAAGGTTATAACGGGAAAGAACTCCTTGAACATGTTGACCATGGTCATGTAGTTTCCGCCCATGAGTTTTACAGCTTCCACTGCCTGTTTCCATTCCTCCGTTTGATCAGTTTGCTTGGCTATGTCATCGCCTAATCCTAACAATGCGAAAACGTTTC
>Ga0114923_10003572_pt1 | contig 10496 bp, 10 predicted proteins | sample SumtaG_FD_89578 | JGI IMG/M metagenome (GOLD analysis project Ga0114923, IMG submission 89578) | Deep subsurface microbial communities from Indian Ocean to uncover new lineages of life (NeLLi) - Sumatra_00157 metaG | ecosystem: Environmental > Aquatic > Marine > Oceanic > Sediment | place: near...
ATGGGGCGCCGGTGGGCTGGAATGGGTGCTCAAGGCATGGCTGACCGGCGGACGGGTGATGCTGAGAACTGATGTGGTGAGTTACCACCTGTTCCGAAAGGGTAAGACACCCTTCGATATTGACATAAACAGATTGAACATGACTTTCGTTGAACTGGGTACACGGTGGAAAAGCGGCCTTGGAAAAGGACAAACGCGCCCGTTATCATGGCTCGGCGAGAGATTTAGCAAGTACCTGAACGATACTGTTCAGTGGGCTGGCAAGGACAATAGATACGTCTACCCCCTCAAAGCCAGAGAGAAGCTCCAAGCTGTCCCGCAAGGGTCAAACAGCAAGGAACACGCTTTAATCTGACCGTGAGACGAGACTTCTATCTTGTCAGGACTCGGAAGATGTGTCCAAGCTATTCCCTTCGGGGAGTAAATAGGGCGGAGTAACACACCTAACATCGCGGTTGTATCTTGACCGTCCATCAACAAGTTTACTTCAATGTTGGAATGTATGTTAGGAGAGCACTCATGAGTGCTTCGGATGCCGCTATCGCTCAAGGTATGGCTACCCGCCACAAAAGGTCTGTCAAGGCTGTCCAAGCTGGAGTAGGGGAAATCAACGCCCTTCTTGCCAAAATGATACAGCCTGGCAAGATCAAATTCAACGGGTTTGGCACACACTTTCTGTGGTACGTGCGCAAATTAAAGGAAACGAGTTCCTGGGTTTCGGGTCAACTGGGGACAAGATCGTTTGAAGAAAAAGACCCAATAGACGAAGCTACACTGCCTTATTGTTTCATCGACGAGACATACGGGGTATCCGAAAAGTCGATCAAGACCAACCGTGCGGCTGGCGAGATGAAGCTGTACGACATCCAGAAGGAAAATGCGCGTAACGCGCAAGCGTCTCTGTATCGAGCCTTCGTAGACGCTCTTTACTCGAATGGCTCTGATGCGTTGGTTCCGGTCGGATTGTTCGGTGTTTTAGGTGACTGCTTTGCAACTACCAATAATGTCACTACGACAGCAGGTTACAGTTATGGCGGTATTGTCGTGGCTGCGTCAGCAGTATCCGTGGACAATTTTGTTTACAGCGATGTTAGCAGCGTGTTTACCAACGAGTACTGGTATCCCATCATGGCTGACCAAGCTGAAATACCGGGAGTTCCCGGCACGCCCAAGTGGACCACTCACGCAATACATCACCTCAACGCTATGGCCCGGAGAATGTGGCGAACAGCCGATGTTTCCGGTACTGGCGAGATCATCAAGCCTGACATGGCTCTCTTGCCGGACACGCTCTACAGTCAGTTGATAAGTCTTCTGATTACCAGTCAGAAAGATGTTGCGGGTGTTCCCGTAGGTACAACGGACCCGTTGTTGGCGAAATTCACCACTGTTCGGGTCGGCACGCTTGATGTTGTCTATGACCCGAATGTGCCTGCGGACTCCGGTAGCGTAAATCGTGCCCTCGTCCTTGACTCCAAAGCCTTCTATATCGACTCCCTGAACACCAAGGGTGAGGGTCTGATCGAAGGCGAATGGACCATGAAGGACCCGAAGGTTGTCGGTGGTATCGGTATGTATAAAGCGAACTTTGGCCTTGTCTGCAAGACACCGCAAGCTGTTGGGTGCATTGTCGGCAACGATGACTAAGAAAGGAGGTCATTATGACTACGAAGTTAAGATATGGCCTTCCTGTCTTGTTTGAAGGCTTGAATCAGGCCGATTGTCGTCAAGTCTGCACCTTCTGGGATGACTTTCTGGACTCATCCATGAGCATCGCCGACGAGGTATCGAGGTGGAAATCCACTATCGTTGCCGGCGGCACGGTAGGCGCATTGCTTGACGGCACCGACGCCTCTCAGGAATTGACAGGGGGCATTGTCGCCTTGGCAGTCGGCGGCACTGTTTCGGATACATCGAGTTTGCTTGTTAATGGCGAATCGTTCCAAATCGCTGTAGGGCATGAGTTGTACTTCGAGGCTCGGTGGACGAATACCGATACTGACATAAGTACCTTTGTCGGGTTGTCCGATTCTGACGAAGTTGCCATCGACGCTCTTGGCAACGGCATGGGTTTCCTGACGGTCGGAGCGGTACTGTATACATCAGTCGCCAAGACCACGGCGAACCTCGACGCGATCAGCGGCATTACCATCGCGGCTCTTACGTGGAACAGGGGCGCAATTCACTTTGACGGCATCGATACCATCAAGTTCTACTTCGCGCAGAATGACGATGAAATGGTCGAGGTAAATTCCCTGTCTCTGACGACTACGGCCCACTACATCCCTGACGACATCATGCTTACGCCGACCATTGAAGCAGAGGAAGAAACGGCGGCCGGTGCCGGTTCGATGTATGCGGATTACTTGCTTTGTCAACAGGCCCGTCAGCGAGTGGCCGACTAACGAAAGGAGGTCACTATTATGAGTACGAGTAGATTAAGATTTGGCCTCCCTGTCCACGCAGAGGGCCTAAACCAGATGGACTGCCGGGACGTTTATACGTTCTGGGATGACTTCCTTGAATCGTCTGTCAGCGTTCTGGCGGAACTATCCCGCTGGAAGTCTACTGTCGCCGACACGGGTACTGTTCCGGCCCTACTTGACGGCACCGACGCCTCGCAGGAGTTGGCAGGCGGCATCATCGTCATGTCAACAGGAGCGACCGACTCGGCACAGTCGAGTATGTTAGCCAACGGTGAATCGTTCCAGATTGGTCCAGGGCATGAACTGTATTTCGAGGCGCGGTTCTTGGTCACGGTTACGGATACAGGTTGCTTCGTTGGGCTGAGTAGTTCGGATAATGATGCTATTACGGCCCTTGCGAATGGCATCGGGTTCCTGACGACTGGAACGACAATGCAAACATCTGTCGCCAAAAGCACAGCCAATGTTGACACCATTGCAGGCGTTACCGTTGCTGCTAATACGTGGTATCGAGTCGCTTTCCATTACGACGGCGCCACGGCTATTACGTTCTACCTGGCGGTTGGCGACGACGAACTGTACGAGGTCAACCAGTTGCACCTGACTACCACGACGGACTATATCCCGAACGATATTATGTTGACTCCGACGATAGACGCCAAGAATCAGGCCGGAGTGGCGGCAGCAATGTACGTGGATTATGTTCTTTGTCAGCAGGCCCGTCAGAGGGTCGCGGACTAAGGATTTACCTTCCTCATGGTCAGGGCTGGCCTTTCGGGGTCAGCCCGGCCTTGGGAGAGCAGTATGAAACAGATACCGGAAAATGTCCGGGTTGCCTTGCATGTCTATCGGGACCACTTTGAGTTGAAGGCCGAGTGGGAACGACGAGACGCTATAGGCGACTACGTTATTGATGGTGTTACGTTTACGAGACTCGAATTGATGTGGGTTTTCAAGAAGCTCATTCAGGAGACACAGATATGAAAAAGATAATTATTGGAATATTGCTCGGTGTAGGTTTTGTGCTCGGTATGGCTGCTATGCGGGCGCAGATCGGATCGGAACTGACCACGCCGAATTTCACATGGGATACAACGGCATCCTTTCTTTCTGCGGGTACAGAGGCGACTGCCTTGGCGGTTGATGAGCGGACGTACAAGACGGTGACGGCGGCAATCGCGGCTGGAGGTGGTGACGCGGAAATTGTCATCTACGAAATTCCTTACGGAACAAACGCTTTGCGATTCAGGGCTATCGGTCTGACAAACGACGGCACGGTAGAGATTGATATTCATACGGGAACATTCGATGGCGACACAGATGACTGCGAATTTGCGCTGCGCGGCACTTTGACGTTTACGATAGGGACACAGGCATCTACTACGGCGTCTTATGAAATGGCAAGGGCGGTCGCCCTGACGGCCTCATCTGACGTGTCAAGCACTTCCGACTGGACAATAGCCTCGGCCGGAGCCGCAGAGTCTATAGCAGAGGCTATGCTTGACTTGCAGGGCGACGACATATTGGTTCTCGTCCCGATTGAGGGCAGCCTGACGGCTAATGCCAAAATACTCACCAAACCATATTGAGGTGTGACATGAAACGATTACTGTTAGCGATTCTGTTCTTGGGCTTAGTTGCGATATCTGTGGACGGTCAGCGGGAAAGATACGCTGGGGTTGATTCAACGCCGAAGTTGGGGACGGATGTTTATGCGGCAATGAAAACGGTTATCAAGACCTTCAGTGCAGTTACCGCAGGTTCCGTTGACGATTACCAGTTTGACAATACAGTAGCAAACATCACCGAACAAACCCGCGAGATTGCAAGCATTATCCCGGCATACGCAGAGATTGTGTCGGCACAAGTGCGCTGTATAGAAACCCTTGTGAGTTCCGGTGTCGATGTCATGGCGATAGATGTTGGTACTTCGGACGGCGGAGCGGAGATTCTGGCGACTGCCGACACCGATACTGCCAATGACATCAATGCAACTGGGGCAGGCGATGGTCCCGAAGTGGTTGCCACGAACGCCGCCCGAAGCGTATGGGTAAATGCGACCCCGGACGCGAACTGGGACACGCTTTCTGCCGGCAGGTGGGTTGTCATTGTGACTTATCTCGACAACGGAGCGGTTTTCACAGAGGAGAGCCCATAATGAAACGCACAATAATTTTCTGGCTGATATTTGTCGTTCTGGCTGTCGTTATTGCAGTACATGGGAAATCCCAACAAGGCAGGTACGGCGGGAAATCTTCGACGACGCGAATCGGCAAAGACACTTACCTGGCAACCAAAACCGTCATAAAAACTATCTCTGTTGACGACGACGCTTCTACTGATGATTTCCAGTTTGATGACGATGCGGCGGACATGAACGCACAGGATGTGGATTTAGGGGCAATAGTTCCGGCATGGGCTGAAATACTTTCCGCACAGGTGCGTTGCTTTTTTACGGCAACGGCGGGTCGCAATACAGTCTCGATCACACTGGGCACTACGGAGACGGGCAATGAACTCCTTGCGCAAGCGGAAAACTTCACAGTGAACGTCATAACGGCGACACCTGCCGGAGATGGCCCCGAAGCAACAAGTACGGCGGCCGCAAAGAATGTCTGGATACAGGCTGACCCAAGTATAAACTGGAATGCCTTGGACGCCGGGCGGTGGGCTATAGAAGTGACATACATTGATTACGGTGCGGTTTATACAGCAGACGTTCCATAAGGAGCGAACATGAAAAAAGGGATAGTGATATATCTTTGCGTGATGTTTACACTTTTGGCGATGGGTGCCGGCAGATTTACGAACCCACCGAAAATAGACGACCAGGCAGTAGATGGCCTTGCGGGTGTAGAAGATTCTCTTGCCTACAAAGTGAATGAGATCGAAAGACACTTCCACAGCCGGGAGCGGTGGTTCGGTATAAGTGGCGACCAGAGCGTGAATGACTGGGCGACTGATACACTGACGCCTTTCGTGGCGATAAGCGGTAATGACACCTACGGGACAGACCATACAGGGGGGGCGGGGGCGGTTGATGAGGCTTATGTTCTCGGCACCGACGACACTCCGGCAATAGGGGGGATGGCGAAGTACGACTTGCATCGAATACTTATCCTCGATGTAGACCACAGCACGGTCTATAAATTACGAATTGTTTACGGGTCAGTAGATAGGGCAACTTCGGTATCAGCGGGACAATACAGCGAGGTGACGATATTGTTTGACGCCGTCAGCCCGACGATATCCGCAGGAAGCGCGATTGAAATTCAGATGCCACGATTGACTGCTGGCGTCGATATGGTGTGGATAGAAGCATGGAACGCAACGGACAACTCCGAGATTGATTTCCTTGTCGGCATACATGAATATGAGGGCTAATTTGAAGGGCGGTCTAATGAGAAAGTACATCGTACTACTCCTATTGATACTGGCTTCGCAGGCGTGGGGGTTCATTGTTGAGTTGGACACCGAGAACGACGACCGGGATTTGACCTCGCTTGTGACCGTGCTTACCGACACACCTGACGGAACATATCCTATGCTGTGTCAGGGGTATATAGTACTTGGCGACGGCGCTAAAGACTTGAATGGCGATGGCGGGGTGTTTGAATTTGTGATAACTGTCGGGGGCCAGACGATACAGCCAAGCCCGGAGGTGATTACGTTCGGGACAGAGCCGCGGTCAGCTGTGTGGACTTCACAGTTTGTTGTCCCCGAGAATACCGAAGTGATATTGCGGGCAAAGTCGCCTAACGGAGCAGACACGAGCGTGGATGTTACGGCGTATCTGTACGATATATTTCCTGTCAGTACGATAGCCGGCGGAGTTATTCTTGCCGACACCGACCATACGATTAACAAACTTATTATCGCCGCCGATACAGGCGTCGCCCTTTCAGTCTCCTCTGGTGGCGGCAACGGGAATGGCGCTTTTTTCTCAGGCAACGGTTCTGGCGAGGGCTTTTCGGTACTCGGCGGGGCTACCGGCAACGGCATGGAGATTAGAGGGGGGGCGACAAGCGGCTCTGGCATGAAGGTGTGGGCGGACGGCACAAACGACTATGGCCTTGAGATTGTGGGCATTGGCAATAAAGCAGGTATGTCTGCGACTGGTGGAGCGACAGGGCACGGTTTGCAGGCCGTTGGTGGTGGAGGCAATACCTACGGCGCATACTTCAACGGCGAAGGTTCAGGCAGTGGCGTGTATATGCAGGGCGGCGCTTCGGGGAACGGTTTGTTTGCGCAGGGTGGCGATAGCGCCGGGGCAGGCGCATATTTTAAGGGTGCCAACGATGGGGATGGGGATGGTATCAAAGCAGAGAGTGGTGACAGTAGCGGGTGGGGTTTCACTATGGAAGGGGATAGTGGCGACATCGACGCCGACGAAATAGACACCCTCCTAAGTAGACTTGGATCACCTGCCAACATTGATTCAGGCGGGGCTACAATAGCCGACAATCTTAAAAAGATTGCAGACGACAGCGGAGGAGCGGGTTTCGATGCGACAACGGATTCCCTGCAATCCATACGGGACGCCATTGGCTTATTCGACACGAGCGCCGAATGGCTCGGTTTACTGTCGGCTGTCGATACCGATGCGACTTCGGCTACGCACGCGCCCGCTTACGTTACTCTTGAGGCAGGCAAAGCCTCCAACGACGCCTACAACGGCATGAGTATCGCTGTTACCGATGCGACCGATTCCAACACAGAGACGCGGCGAATCGAGGACTGGACGAGCGGGTTGAAAGCTACGTTCGACAGGGCGTTAAGTTTCACGCCGGTCCAAGATGATATAGTTCGTATTTACTCCATGCCTTACAACGTAACGGCGGCAATCGCAGGCGGTTCAGCCAATACCTTTATCGTAACCGATACAGGAGACGCCGGAGGGACTCCGATAGCCGATGTTAGTGTGTGGGTGACAGCGGATTCGGCAGGTGCGAGACTGGTTGTTTCAGGTGTTACAGACTCCAACGGGGCAGTCGTATTTTATCTGGACGCTGGCACAACCTACTACGTCTGGATGGCAAAGAGCGGATTCTCGTTCTCGGATAACGGCGAGTCGTGGTTAGCAGAATAGGAGATACTCATGCCACAGTACGGCACAGGCACACCAAGCGCGAGTACAGGCGGCAGGACACTGACGCAGTTGAAGGCGATATGTAAGTACCACGGATGGAATGACTTTACGACCGATGGCACTGCTCAGTTGACGCAGTTCATCAACGACACCCTTCAGTTGCTTGCTACCCTTGCCGAATGGCCGGAGTATCTTGGCCGGAACGGTTCGGTTACTTTCCCTGCACGGTCTGTGTCGATTGTAAGTGTTTCGGCGGCTACGGGCACGGTTACGCTTGTCACCGGGGTGCATGGCTATACGGCAGGCGATATTATCACAATCACAGGCACAGATAATTACGATGAGGCAAGCGTGACTATCGTTACGGTGGCTGATACGACCCACATAGCCTATGTCTCATCGAACACAGGCGCAACATCGACAGGTACGGTTACGATTGACAATAACGTAGAAACTCTCAGCGATACGAGGTTGTCAAGGGTGGGGATCGTTGCGAGAACTGACAGGGCAGCGCCGCTGACCGAGATTACTCTCGAGGAGTGGCTGTTCCTCAAGAAGAACCAAGCATCCACCGGCCCGCCGTTACAGTATGCTTTTCGTAAATACATGAGCGGCGGCGCACCAAAGACGGAGATGATGGTTTACCCCGACCCGACCGCATCAGTAACCTTGTACTACACTTATCGTGTATACCCGGCGATCCTGACCAACCCAACCGATGTAGCCGAATGGCCGGACACGAGGGTATGGCTGTTGACCGATGCGCTTCGGATAAGGCTTGCCGAAGTGGACAGGGATTCGGGCGGGGCCGCGCTTTACGGTGCGGACTTTATGAAGAAGGTCCGTCGGGCGGTCGGCCATGCAAGACCAAGCTATATGCCGATCATCGCCAAGCCGACGTTCGGGTACGGCGGCAAACCACTATGGCAACTCAAGCATGTGGAGGTGAATATAGTATCGTGAGTCCCCGCAGAATAAATCCTGTTGTCGATACGTTCAGGGGCATAAACAACGCCCTGAACCCATGCTCCGCCCAGTACCGGCAGTTCATGGCGTTTGTCTGCAAGAACAGCCGGATAAACGAGAGCGGTCTGTGGGATAAGGCGGCGGCTCTGGGGAACGTGGCAAGCGGGGCTTCACAGGTGGACCTGCCGGAAGGAACGGGGACGCACTTCAAAGAAGAATTTATCAAGGGCGTCCAGACAATCGTAGGGCAGTTGACCCCTAATTCCTCTATCGAAGTTGGGCCTAACAAGTATGCGTACTTTGCTGACCCCGATGTTGACTCAGGGGTTGTTTCGTGGTGGGACGGGGCAGGCGAAACCGAGTTTACCGACTGGGACAAGGCCGGGATGGGCAAGCCGGACGCTAACTTACAAGCGGCCATTGCCACTATCGGTGATTCGGGCGGGACTGTTACTGTCGATACTTCTGCGGTCCACGGGTTGACTACTGGTGATGAAGTTACCATTACAAATACCACGAACTTCAACGAAGCCAATGTTACGATCACGGTAACTGACACAGATACGTTCACATACTCGTCTTCCAAAACAGGCGACGACGAAAACGCAGGCAGGGTCATTCGCGGGATAGGTGTAGCCGATAATTCCGGAGTATTGGAAGGTGGCAGGCAGCAGCGGGGCACTTATTACTATATGTATACTCACTTCGACACCGCCCGACAGACGGAGAGTTTGCCGTCTACCATAACAGACTGGGTATGTGCCGCATGGCCGGGACAGAGCAACAACGTGGACTCCGCTATTTACCCGACGATTATGATAAGTCCCGACGCGACTCATTCCCCGTCCGTTGGCAGTAAGCGCATTGATGCGTCCACGAGGGTGCGCGTCTACCGAACCAAGCGCACCTACGAACCGGATAGGGACATAAATGCCCCCAACGAGTTCTTCTACATCGGGGACCTTGCCTACAACGCGGCTGGTATGAGCATGGACGATCTGGCTCACGACTCCGAGCTTGTTGATAGATATGAGGGTCGCGGCACACCGCCCCCGACGGGAGTTGATTGCCTTGCACCGTTCGCAAATCGCATGTACTACTTCGTCGGCAATGTAGCTTACTGGTCATCGTCCGGTCGGCCTGGGGAGGTGGCACAAGAATACACCCTGACTTATGAAACCCGCGATCCGGCGGGCGGAGCATCCCTGTCGAGTACGTTCCCCGTAATGCCCCTGCTTGCAGGCACGACTCAGGGTGAGGCGAAATACGAAATATCCGAACTTGCCGGCCAGACGATCATCGGGGCCTATTCCTATAATGGGAAGCTGTGGATATGGACAAACTCGATGGTCGGGTATATCAGGCTGACCCTATCGACTGAAGGTGTCAAGTTCCATCTCGTCCGCAAGGGTTTGGGTTTGATTTCCAGCAAGACCCTTGCCCATACCCCGCACGGTCTGTTCGGGGCCGACAGGGAGGGTGTATGGCTCCTGGACAACAACAACGCATTGGGCAGGTTGAGCAAGGGAATTATCGACATTGACGATTCGACCAAGACGACGTACTTCAGGCAGTCTACGCTTACAGCATCGTTCGGCGTGTGGGTTCCGGCACTGGATGAATACTGGTGGTGCGCCGTCAATACAGGGGAGACGGTCGTTCATCGACAGTTGGCCTATCAGCCCTTGCGCAGGCTGTTCGGGGGTGTAACAGAGTATTCCGGCTTGACGGGCGGGTGTGCGATGACAACCGCAGGCGGGGCACAGTCGTATCTCACAGGCGGCAAGACACCGAGCGCTACGGCGGTTGCTACGGATATGCAGCAGCAGTTGGACTTCTGGATGGGCCAACATTCTTTGGGTAGCGTCAAGGACAAGCTGAAGGTCGAAATCATTTACGAGTCGATTACCGCCAACCAGACGGTTACAGTTGATATCTACCAAAACAATATCGCCTCGACAACAGGGGCTCAGAAGGATACGGACATCATCCACAGCGACTCCAATCTTGTCGGG
>Ga0114923_10003573_pt1 | contig 10494 bp, 7 predicted proteins | sample SumtaG_FD_89578 | JGI IMG/M metagenome (GOLD analysis project Ga0114923, IMG submission 89578) | Deep subsurface microbial communities from Indian Ocean to uncover new lineages of life (NeLLi) - Sumatra_00157 metaG | ecosystem: Environmental > Aquatic > Marine > Oceanic > Sediment | place: near...
CATACCTTGTGAAGGTCAAGGGAGATGTCCAGTTAAGGGCTCTGAAGAAACTGCGACGCGGTGTTGAACTGGACGACGGTGTAACCCTTCCCGCGTCCGTAAGCGTTATCAAGGGTTCGGGCACCGAGAGGAACACCTGGCTGAGGATAGTTCTTAAGGAGGGGAGGAAAAACCAGATCAAGCGGATGTGTGAGACTGTGGACCATCGAGTGTTGAGTATCAAACGAATTTCCATCGGTGGAATGTCGCTGCCCGACAAAATGAAGCCGGGCAACTTCAAGAAGTTGTCGAAAAAAGAGATCGAAACCTTGATAGGAGGGCGAGAAAGGGCAGTCCAGAGGCCCACTCGACAAGCTCGGGATCCTGAATCTCGCCCATTGCGGGATCAAAGGGCTGAAGCCAGAGTCCAGAGAGAGGATCCGAAGCCAAAAACTACTGGCGGAAAATCGCCAGACAGGAAACCCAAAAGCCAACGGGGAAAACCTGGACCAGGATCAAAGAGGAAGGGGAGCGAAGGAACCCCTAAACGTGAGGACAGGAAGTAACAGCCTGACATAGGTATAAGGCAAACCACAACAACTCGGTTCGTCATTCCGGACACGGCGGCTGCCGTGATCCGGAAGCCAGCATCCAGCATAAATGAACGATTTCTGTGAAAAGCTTCTAAACTGCTCTAAAACAAAAAAGATATTTATATTGCATCATTTCTAGCCAGTGCTTTAGACCTTCCTTTCTCACTACTTCGATAAAGAGTAAAAAAAATCAAGGAAACTCCCATCTGGTATCACCCCCGGTGTCAGAGACCCGGGGTAAGAGAACGTTTTTTCCGGACAAATCAACAGGGACTTGAACTATTTGTTAACCAGATTAAGATTTGTGAAAACAGAAAAGCGGGATTTTTTTACTTCAGGCTCGAAAATGAGATGAATGACTGTCCAAAAAGCCATAGCCATTGGTTGCTGGACGGAGTCACCCTTTGAAAGTTTTCCAGTTCAATTTAACCTCTCTAAACACGAGTTGTTTAATATTAATGATGCGAGTGCGATTAGAATCCCCATGAAGATCATCAAATTCTATTTTATAAATGGCGCAGCTACAAGTGCGCTATTGCAGGATTTGTGTTCGCAAATTCGCCCACCCGGATGACTGAATGAAAGTTCTGAATGACGGTAAGTCGCAAAATAATAAAGATTATATCCTAACTGGTAATACCTTTAAATGGTCATACAATTTTAATTGGATTAATGTCATAATAAAATAGTTAAGATTGTATGCTAGGCAATTGGAGCGTTTCTATTTGGGGGATCTCTCTGCTGGGTGCCAAATCCAAATACATAGCCAAAATCAACAGGCCTGTCTTCGAGTCCGCTATCGAGCGTAAAAGGCTTATCTCCATTATGGATGGGGATGGCGTTGAATCGCTCATCTGGATCTCCGGTCCGGCAGGCTTTGGAAAAACAACCTTCATATCCAATTATATTGATCACAAAAACATCCCCTGTGTATGGTACCAATGGGACAGGGGTGACAAAGACCCCGCCACCTTCTATTATTATTTTGGTCAAGCCGCTCAGAAGGAATCTACGCTTAATAGTGAGGACATTACCTCTTACACTCCAGAGTTTGCATCAGACCCTGAAACTTTTTCACAACGCTATTTTGAGACTATTTTCGAGAGCCTCAATACACCAGCTCTGATAGTTTTTGATAACTTTATCAACCAGCCTGATAAATTTTTCCTGGACATCCTTCTCGCCATCCTTATACGGCTTCCACCGAACCTGAAGATCATAGTGGTCAGCCGCAGTGAACCTCCTCCTGCGTTATCAATTTTGACTGTACGAAACCAGATGAAGGTTATCAATGAACACGACCTGCGTTTCGATCTGGATGAGTTCAAGCAGGCTGCAACCCTGTACGGAATGACAGACATATCGGAAGAAGCTTTGAAGGCTATGCACAATAAAGTGGATGGTTGGATAGCCGGGCTGATGCTCATGGCTGAGGGTCACAAAAGAGCAGATGGCGATCTGGAGGTGAAGGCTGGTTCAAACAACCAGGAAATTTATAACTTTTTCGCTGGAGAGATTGACAAGGGATTGGATGATGGAACGAGAAGCTTTCTGATCGCAACTTCTTTTCTCCCTCAATTCTCGGCCCAATCAGCAAAACTCCTTACAGGTTACGAACAGTGTGACGCGGTCCTCAATTATCTCACTTCTCATAACCTGTTCACAGCCAGGCGGAATATCGATCCGCCCATTTATCAATACCACTCTCTCTTCAGAGAATATCTCCAGAAAAAAGCAGTAGAACTGATGACAAAGGAACAGTTTACCGAAGTCAAAATGCTTTCGGCGAACATACTCAAAGATACCGGGCAGCATGAACAGGCTGCATTGTTTTACGCTGATCTACACCTCTGGGAAGATCTTATATCGCTTATACTGGAGAACGCCTCTGGGATGCTGCTTCATGGAAGGTACAAGCTGGTAGATGAATGGATTTCAGCCATCCCGGAGGATATTATTTCGGGAGACCGACACCTCCAGTTCTGGAAGGGTAGCTGCAAATTTCCATTCTCACCCGGAACCAGCAGACGGTACTTCAAAAAATGCCTGAAACTCGCGATAGAAGCAGGCGACGCCGGCATGGCCTACAGCGCCTGGACAGCATCGGTGGAATCCACCGTTTTCGAATTCAACAACTTTTATGAGCTTGATGCCCTGATCGAGGGTCTCGAACAACTCCGAGCGGAATTCCCGGAATATCCATCAAAAAAGATTGAGGGAACGGTATCCACGGCAATGCTTGCGGCACTTGTCTTTCGGCGGATAGAGCATCCGGATATCGAGTATTGGGCCAGGAAAGCCATATCCATCGCGGCGGAAAGTGAAATGAACCGTGACCAGATCATGGTTGGCCTCATTGAGGCAATGAGACATTTTTACGCAGGTGACATGGTCACCATGCGGGTCACCATAGAAACGCTGATCGAACCGTTTGAAGAACAGGATATTGGACTGTCTCTGCGCAGCCTGGTCCTTTACCTCACCAGTTTAAAGGAATGGACATTAGGTAATCTGGAAATATGTGAGGAAATTATCCAGGAAGGCCTGAAAACTGCCGAGATCACGGGGGTACACAACTGGGATCTGTTACTTTTAGGACAGGGAGCCATCTGTGCCCTGACCGCCGAGGATAGAGACCTTACCCAGAGGTACCTTGAGCGAATGAATAAGCTTCTGGTCCGAGCCTCTAACAACGACAAGTCTCACTACCACTACCTGTTTTCGTGGGCCGCGTATCTTTCCGGTGACACGAACCTTGCCGCAAGTTATGCACGAAATGCCTACCAACTGAAAAAGGAGTTGGGTAATCCCTTCGGAATCGGCTCGAACAGGCTCGCAATAGCGGAATCTCTATGGGCAGGAGGTTCTAAAAAAGAAGCGATTAATCTACTGGCAGAATCAAGAAATGATGCTGAACTGGCTGGAAAAGACCTTCTTTCCTTCTTGTGCGATATTGCAGAGGCAAGGTTCTCCCTCGATGAGGGAGAAGTGGATAAGGCGGTCCAATTCCTGAGGTCAGCATTCGCCTTCGGGTCGGTCAAGGGCATCTACACCTTCTTCTGGTTTAGAAAAGATGTTATGAGCCGTCTATGCTCCCTGGCCATCGGAAACGGCATCGAGCTCGATTACGCACTGAAACTTATTAAAATACACAACCTTGCCCCGGACAACACCGCGCAGGGGTTGGAAGAATGGCCCTGGTCCGTAAAGCTCTATACCCTGGGACGCTTTGAACTGGTGATTAATGGGCGACCAGTCAAATTTACCGGAAAAAGCCAGGAAAGACCCATGTCCCTTCTAAAAGCTATACTCGCGTTGGGCGGCAGGAAGGTAAGCTCCTTCAATCTGGCGGAGGCCTTGTGGCCCGATTCAGACGGCCCCACCGGGCAGCAGACTCTGGCCACGACACTACACCGCTTAAGACGGCTTATCGGCGTTGATGAGGCTGTGATCTTCAGCAAGAACAGCGTCACCTTGAACCCGAAAATGTTCTGGGTAGATATATGGGCTGTTGAAAGAGCCATGGGGCACATAAGCCCCTGGCTGGAATACGGGCTCAAGAATGAAGGGAAAGTGACGAACATATCTTCAAACATCGAAAAGGCCCTTGGTCTTTATAAAGGACATTTTTTAAGCCATGACGGCAATGAATCGTGGAGCATCACACTCAGGGAGCGGCTGAGGAGCAAATTTATCCGAAATCTCAAGAATTACTGTGCTTACCTCGAATCACAGAATGAGGATAAAAAGGCTCTCAAGTGGTATCAAAAGGCTCTGGAGTTGGAAAACCTGGCTGAGGAACTCTACCAGGGGCTCATCATGTGCTACCACAGGCTGGGACAGAAGGCTGATGCGATCTCAACCTACAACCGCTGCCGGGAGGTATTGTCCGATGTCCTGGGTGTTGAACCGTCGCAGGCAACGGAGGCGATACGGGAGAAGGTGTTGAAAGGCTCGTGAGGAGGGAAGAGCGGTATCTAAGTATCGACGTATCTACGTATCAAGGTGAAAACCACTCCCGGTCGTCTTTCCGGGCTGAGCAACAGCGAGGACCCGGAATCCAATTGCTTTGAAAGCGTTGTTTTTCACCACCCGTTCGTCACTTACTACCGGAGTGTGACTCACTGGAGGCACCGTTCGACAAGCTCACGGCAGGCGGAGAAAGGCGGAGGAGGTCTAGAAACAAGAGTTAAACGTCCGTCATTCCGGACAGAGTGTGGCGATGAGTCAGAATCCAGCCTGTTTTTTCAGTCGTTCCTGTCATTGCGAGGCTGGAGGTTATGCCGAAGCAATCCCATGTACGGCAGGTCTAACAGGGATTAAGGGGATGAAAGGGCTGGGGGCAAGGATAGTCAAAAACACAAAATCAAATATCCACGATGTGGATCTTCGCAGATTATCTTTTTTTCCATTTTTCCTGTTTTTATCCCCTGTATCCCCTTCATCCCTGTTAAATCCGTTTTCGTGTATTCCCATTTGGACATTCGGCGCTGGTTCGACTCAGGTCACAGTTTCAATATCAATAGCAAACCTCGAACCTGCCTTACGTGACCATCTATTTTGCAATTTTTTCGAGTAAATCGAAAAATTAGCCGAAAAACATCCTGAAATGTCTGAAACACACCAATATGTAACCCATTTGTAAATTCTGTTATGGTATTATTCTAGATACAGTTCCAAGAAATACCGTTGGGGGACGGTTTCTGAAACTTTTTTCCACGGTCGACATTCAATCCACACTACACTTTATGGGGGAGTGTACAGGCCATGAAAAACGGCAACAGATTTAACGGTAGAGCAGCGTTGGGGCCGAACGGATCCTGGGATGAAAATGAAATATCGGCGCAAAAGGCGCTGGAAGAGTGCATATTATCCTGGATCGCTCTGGACAACGGGGGCTACAAGAAGTTAAACGGCTACAATCACCTTGATGAAATAATCCTGAACTCCTGCCGCGTCCTGACCGGGGCTGAGAACCACCTTGAATCAAAAGACATTAGTAAACTTTTTCTACTCGTTCGAGAGATCGTCGGCCGTTCACCCTTAATTAGCCGGATGCAAAAGTGGCCCCGCGGATACCAGGGTGATTTTGAAACCATTGACTACATCATGAAGTCTGAAAACGGTGCGCAACCTGACTCACTGGCCTATTTTTGCGAAGCTCACGCCCTTACGATCCCCATGGTCCAGCAGCAGCGCAACAAGATACTGGAGCAGGCAAAGCTCATTCAACAGGTGTGCGCGGATCGGAAGCAGGGAGGGAGGGTCCTATCTCTGGGTTGCGGTAGCTGTCCGGATCTAAAGCTGGTTGAGAGGACAATCACTAACTGGGAACCTGAAATCTTCCTTATGGATACGGATGGTGACGCGCTATCGATGGCCGGCAGGCAATTACCGGGCCTTTTTGACAGATTGACCTTCATAGAGGGAAAAATTGTCGAGCAGCTGTATAATGTGTTGGAATCACCCTTCGACCTCATACTCGCTAGGGGAATATTCAATCAACTGGATGATGAAACATCGCGAATAGTTCTGCGGATGATGTGGGAAAGGGGACTTAAGCCGGGCGGAAAGGTTTTTTTCAGCAACATCGACAGGAACGACCCCTACCGCGCGTGGAGAACCTGGTTTGTCAGCTGGGATTTTAACGAGCGCAGCGAAATAGAGATAAAAGACCTGTGTCGGAGCGCGAATATAGGAATGAACAATATCTCGATCAGACGGGAAGATACCGGCCTGGCGCACTTTGTCGAGCTGCGAAGGCCAACGTAAAGAGCAGAATACAGAACACAGAACGCAGAACGCAGGAGGGAAAGGCGCGGTTTACTATAAGAGCGATGTTTTTCACCACCCGTTCGTCGCTTACTTCGTGAATGCGACTCACTGGAGGCACGGAGAAAGGCGGAGGAAGCCTAATAACAGGAGTAAACATCCGTCCTTCCGGACAAGAGCCGAAAAACATGTCCCGCTTCTTACTCTTCCCCTCCCTCTTGGCCCGACGTAGCTTTATGCGAAGGCGGCTGAGGCGAGGAAACAAAGATCCTGCTAAATTTTCCCTATTTATACTTCCATTTTAAGCTACAATACATATCCGCTGGCTTTGAATACAATTGGACACGAAGGGTTTGACTATGAACCTTTTCAGAAAACTTTTTAAGGCTCTTCAACAAGGGAATGTGCGCTATCTGGTGGTCGGTGGTGTCGCTGCCAACCTGCACGGTATAGAACGCGCGACCGGTGATATTGACCTTATGATTGATCTGGAAGCTGAAAATGTAATCAGATTCCTGAACACCGTCCGGGAACTGCGGCTCTCTCCAAAGATCCCGGTCAGTCTGGAAGATTTCGCTAACAGCGACAAAAGGAAAGAATGGAGAGAGGATAAAGGGATGCTGGTTTTTTCCCTTTATGACCCTGAACACCCCTATTTTCTGTTAGACGTAATGACAGAAGCTCCCATCGATTTTGATAACGCCTACAGGGACAGGAAAATAATCGATTTCGGCGGAATTCCCGTTCCTACAGCTTCGATACATGCACTCATCGAAATGAAGAAAGGTACGGGAAGACCCCAGGACGAGGCCGATGTTCGCCATCTCAGGATGATCCTTGAGGATGATAAAAATGAGGCATAGAGAAAAGGACAATTTGCTTCTCTATTACCGGACAAAGGAGCAAATGGAGGCTTACCGTAATATTCCGGTTGAACAGAAACTGATGTGGCTCCAGATGCAGATGGAGTTTTACCACGAATGTATGCCGGAGAAAGCCAAAAGGTTCAGAGACAAGTTTATTAAAGGAAAAAACCTCTAGACGTAAGAATGCAGGGACTTGGGGAAAGAGCGGTTGTATCCCGGTATCCAAGTATCTATGTACATAGGTGTTAACCACCCCCCGCCGTCATTCCGGGTAAAGCTGTAACTACGTGTCTAGGTATCTACGTATCTAGGTGAAAACCACCCCGCACCGTCATTCCGGACAGAGCGTTAGCGATGATCCGGAATCCAGCCCTTTGGCCTCTGCACTCTACACTGCTCCTATTTACAGGGATGAAGGGGATAAAGGGGATGAAAACTAAAATTCCGGTGATCGGTGATCAGTCATCGGCTTGGCGCGGCGTAGCTGACTTGTGAGGGCATAGTCGCAGACGACGACCCAAAGCGAAGACAGGTTATCGGTAAATCCGAGCCAACGCCCGCCTGTCCGCCAAAGCCTTGGGCGAAGGAGGAAACCCGAGTCCTGACCTGTTATTGGAGGATGACTATTGGTGGTTCCTTTGTTCCTGACTTAATCCTGTAAATCCTGTTGATCCTGTCAAAAATAAATTTGATCTGAACTGGTACTTTTGATCTTAAATCTCCCGCCTTAAATTTTCATCCGATTTTTCTAAAAACCTTCTTTACAGCATTATTAGGACAAATACCACTGTCATTACCAACGGTTAAGACATGTCAGTTAAACAAATCTCTCAGCAATTTGCCTGGTTTTCATGTCAATATTGTCGATAAAACTTAAAAAAAAGTGAAAATAAATCGCAAATTACCTCTATCTGTAACCTATTTGTAAACTCTTCTCTGTTAGTGTCGGCGTTTACTGAGGGAGAAAACCTATTCTGGGTGGAGTCGAAACTGTCCTGGATTTCGACTCAACAGGGGAAACAATGAAAAATTTTGTTATCAGAGTGTACAGGCAGGACGAGAAGGACCAGAACCAGGTCGTCGGGGTCGTTGAGTCCATCGAGGAGAACAAGCAGAGCAGCTTCTCGACGATGGAAGAGTTAATGCGGATCCTGTGCAAACAGAAACCCATCGGCCCGCCGATAGCAACGGACGATGTAATGCAAGCCATCAACAACGGCATTGCCGAAAATGGGCCTGATTGGGACATCAAGTTCGAACCTGATTCTGCGACGGGCAAAGGGGACAAGGGGGAAAGGGAGAACTGAGCTGCGTTTCGGTGATTCACCGACACACAGCTTATTCTCCCTTTTCATTTTTGAAAAACAGTGCTGGTTAGGGGATGTAGAATTTTTGAGGGGAAATACAAAAACATAGTGGAAAGTGGAATGAGGAAAGTGGCAATTGAACGCTTTTTTGTCACCTTCCACTTTTTACTTTCCACTTGGTTTACCTTTCTTGAGGAAGTTAGGATGGCCGCTCTTAACAGATTATCCGCAACTTTTAAATCAATCATTTCCAGAAGTTCCCAGAAAACGTTCGGGACGATCTTTTACGGAAGGCGCTCGGTTTTCTTCCGTACCATCAACACAGCGGCACTAGTGTGCCTTTTTACTCTGACGCCGGGTTTGGCTACCGCAGCGATTATTTACGTAGACCATAATGCGACAGGAGCAAACGATGGGACATCATGGGGAGATGCCTATGTACATCCGAGACTCGTTGTTGGTTATTTGATTAAATTCTGAGGAGAGAAGGAATGCATAACAGATCGGTCCTTTGGCAGCTTGTTCTTGTTTTAATGCACCTTCGTAATTCTGCGGGCGTGAGTTCGTAGATGGAAGTACCCGGAGTCCTCCTGCACATGGCAAGGTCAACGAACCAAGTCAGCGTGCGGAAGACGGAGGGCAAGCGAAGCTTGGCCTTTATGATGCCACGGGCGTGAGCCCGTGGTAGTTCACTAACTGTATCCTTATCGGTCACAGTAGTGCAGGCCGGTACCGAGGTCGCTAAAAAAGCATATGGAGCCGGTGAATACAAAACAGCTTTCAACGAATATCTTGCTGCTGCAAAGAAGGGAGATGCCACAGCCCAAGGTTGGGTTGGCCTCCTGTATAAAAGAGGTGAAGGAATTTACAAGAACTATACCGAGGCTGCAAACTGGTATGGACAAGCAGCAGAACAGGGACACGCCATGGGCCAATGTAACTTTGGCCTTATGTACGCACAGAGAAAAAGTCTTAAAAAAGACGCAGTAAAAGCCTATATGTGACTTCACCTCTCAGCTGCTCAGGGGTATAACTCCGCCAAAAGTGGTTGAAAAAGGGATAAACCCTCTGAATCGTCTTTTGTCATTCCGGGTAAAGCTGTATCTACGTGTCTAAGTATCTATTATATCAAGGCGAAAAACACTCCCCGCCGTCATTCCGGGCCTAGACCCGGAATCCATTTTTACCATATATCCCTAAACCTCAAACCAATATCTATGGATTCCGGATCATCACGGTGACGTGATGTCCGGAATGACGAACAAACTTATTCCGCCCTCAGCCCTTCGGACTTCGCACTGCAGCGTTCAATGGATTTTATAAATTGAAAGCTGCATCCTTGACACACCTACCCTCCATCCCTTCTAATGAGTCTATAATCAGAATAGAGTCGCAAAAAGTCCATTTGTGGCTTTTTGCTCCACGGAAAGCGAAAAGTATCATTTTCGCTTTCCTCACAAATCAATGACTAACTTTGCCGTTATTTGTTTTGGGCCGGGCAATGATTTGGGCGCCCCACACGGGACGCATTGTTCAGAGGGGAAATTGAATGGCCGCGAAAAACAAACTTGCTGGTATCATCGATCTGAGCCTGGAGTTGAACCAAGTCAAAGACCTCGACATCCTCCTGGACCGGATCCTTACGGAAGCCAGGGCTATAGTCAACGCGGATGCCGGTTCCATTTATATCCGTGAACACGACAGGCTCAAATTCAACTATACCCAGAATGATACGCTTCTGGATGCCCTGCCCCCTGGGAAAAAGCTGATCTTCTCCAGCTTTTCTATCCCCTTCAACGAACGATCAATAGCAGGCTATGCTGCCGAGAACGGGGAGATCCTCAACATCAGCGATGTCTACGAACTCCCGGATAACTCTCCCTATACCTTCAGCCCGGATTTCGACAAGATGTCCAGGTACAGGACACAGTCGATGCTCACGATTCCCCTGACAACGAGGAGGGGTAACGTCATCGG
>Ga0114923_10003574_pt1 | contig 10490 bp, 7 predicted proteins | sample SumtaG_FD_89578 | JGI IMG/M metagenome (GOLD analysis project Ga0114923, IMG submission 89578) | Deep subsurface microbial communities from Indian Ocean to uncover new lineages of life (NeLLi) - Sumatra_00157 metaG | ecosystem: Environmental > Aquatic > Marine > Oceanic > Sediment | place: near...
TACGATTAAAAGAAAAATTGATAGGATCTTCGCCAGAAGAAGCAGATAAGCTATTGAAAGAGATGGAGAAACTTCTCATCAAACATTTAAAAGGAACTGGTCTGTATGATTTAATTGAATCTGGAGCAGGAAAAGGTTGGAGTCAACCAATGCAAATATTAGTTGCAAAAGGAATTATAGCTGATCCAAAAGGAAAACTAATAGATCCAATTAAAGGGTCTTTTTCAGATGGACTTTCGACCACAGAATATTTTACTGCAGCATCTGGAGCAAGAAAAGGTATGGCAGATAGAGCTCTTAATACTGCTGATACTGGTTATTTTACAAGACAGTTGGTATATGTATTATCTCCAGTAGAAGCTCATGCAACTTTAAGAGATTGTAAAACACCCAGAACAATTGAAATAAGACTAACATCAGATTTAATAACAAGACTTAATGGAAGGGTTATAGTATATGGTGGAAAATTAAAAGAATTTAAAAAATCAGATTTTAAGGTTGGAGATACTATAAATTTGAGAACTCCAATACTCTGTATTAGTAAAAAAATATGTCATACTTGTTATGGAGATCTTTTAAAAAGGCATAAAACTCCGTATGTTGGGGTTCTTGCGGGATCTGCAATTGGTGAAAGAGGCACACAGTTAATTATGAGAACCTTTCATACTGGTGGTGCTGCTACAATTAAAAAGCAAGATATACTTCAAGATATTATTGATAATGATCCATTGATTCAAATGGATAAAAAAGCATTAACAAAATATATAAATCAAGGTGAAGACAAACTTGTTTCTACTAAAACATCTGTTGTAACTATTGATTTAGCAAATTATAAAATAAACGATACGTTACAAATAACTGATGACGAAACTATTTGGGTAAATCATCTTCTTGCAAAAATAGAATTTGAAAATTCTATTTTTAACCTAATGCTTGATTATCCAGTTGAATTAGAAGCTGGTCAAATGAAAAAAATTGGTAAGGATAAAATTGAACTTTCTTATTCGCAAAATAATATAATTTTAGTAGTACCATTACAGACAGTAGAAATGAAAGAACAAGTAAATTATGTTAATAGATTACTTGGTGGGAAGGTTGTATATAAAGATCCAAGTCATCTTTTATTAAAAATAATGAAAGTATATGGCGGAAGTATTTCTGATATGGACTTGGTTCATTTTGAAATTTTAGCATCACAAGTATTAAGAGATAAAAAGAAGCATGAAATCCCAGCTAGATTAGCAAAAACTTGGGATCCAGTTATGATGAATATTAAAAATGATGTATTTGCGTCTGGGTTTATACAAGGATTAGCTTTTGAAAATATTGGAAAAGCAATTGAAACAGGACTTATTGCTACAGAAGACATTGATCCTTCAATAATGGGAAGAATAATGACAGGAGACTTAAAGTGATACAATTTAAATCGTTGGTACAATATACTAGAGTTGTGGACGGAATAAGGTTTCGTCAAAATATCAACGAACCGTTTTTATTAGTTTATTTTTCAGAAAATTCAAGATTGATGGATGATTATCCAAAACTAAATTTGCGGAAAGTTGATGCAAAGCATGTTGTACTTCCTACGACTAGAATACCACTTACAAGAATAACTGGAGCTTATAGAAAAATATTCAAAATGCTTGGATTACTACCATTTTCTGATAAAATGGCATTCCCTAAAAATAGAAATATTCTATATGATACCACAATATTCACTTCTGAAGTTGATAGAATATATAAACCAGCTGGTTATAGACAAAGAGCTGGGATTCTAATTAAAAGCGTTTTATTTGATGCGTTTTCATCATTCACAAAAAATTATCAAAAAGTTTTAATATACTCAATTGATATAACAAAACCAACAAATAATTTTCTCAATAGAAAAGTATTTCCTATTCTTCAACAATTAAAAGCAGAAGAGGTATATTTTGATCACTTGATTTTAGCTATAGTTGATGAATCAAAAACTAGATATAGACTTCTTGTTAAAGATGGAGAATATAAAATTCCTCGTCTTAAACAATATCTTAAAACTATTAAATTAGTTAGTAGTGAAGAAGAAAAAGCAGAAGAAGTAAAATCTACAGCTACAAAAGTTATTCGTAAAGTAAAAAATAAAATTGAAGCAGATGTAAAGGTGAAAAGAGCTGTTTCATCATTTCTAGAAAAACAACCAAAAACCCTTGAAAAAATTTCTTCTGATCAAGCATCTGAAGAAGAAATCCAAAGAACAACAGTAGCATCCATACTTCATAGTACAAGCGGAAAATTAGATCAAGCAAAGAGAATCTCAAGATCAATTCCAAAAGAAGATTTACCAAAAGCAATTAAAACAGTTAGTAAAAGATTTAAGGATGATATGCTTTCGCCACAAAAGTCTATAAATTCAAGCGAAGATATTATTAGTCAAAACTCTAATATACAATCAAGAGTTGAAGATAAAACTCCAGAAACAATATTTGACAAGAGAAGAATAGACTTTGAAACTAATCTTAAGAAAGATATGGCAAATGCATTTAAGGTTTTGGGTAATAGAGATGTACCTTTAAAATTTATATCAATTGCAGTTCACGATAAACCTCAGAAAGTTGGAGAAATTCTAAAATCTGATAAATCTCTTGTAGTAATGAAACTTAAAGACAAACACAATAAAACACATGAGGTTAGTATTGAGATACCAAAAATCGACCCAGCAACAGGAACTTTTAGAATCAATGGTCAACGAAAATGTTTAATTAATCAAATTGTAATGAATCCCATTAATTTTCCAAGTGAGTTTGATTCTAAATTTGAGAGTTCATATTCTAGATTTCATATTTATAGTAAGAGAACAAAAAGATTAAAATATCTTGAGATATATATGGGAGCATTTAGATTACCATTAATGATTTTATTATCATATGCTTATGGTTTTGAAAATGCATTAAAAGAATATGGAATCAAATATAAAGTTGTAAAAGAAAAACCCGGCAAAGAAGAAATATTTACAGAAGTTCCCGATTCTTATATGGTATTTGAAAACTTGAACACAGAATTAAAAGAAGAGTTGGCAAAATCTTTTGTTCAAGCAAAAGTTATGAAATATGAAATTGATAAGAAATTTTTATCTAAAGACTACTTTAATGAATTAATTATAAAAATAACAGGAAGAATTGATGCAACTCATAACATAAATAATAATTTATTAAATGTTGTTGATCCTATTTCTCAACAGGTGCTAGCAAACCAACATTTACCACATGATTTAAAATCAATTTTTAAATATATGGCCTCTAAGGTAGTAACAGGTTTTATTCAAGATAGAAATGATATTACAAATCAAAGAATTAGAAACTCTGAAGTTTTAGTAATGTTAGCTCAAAAAGAATTATTAAAAGCGTATACTACATATAGAATGCAATATTTAGCAGGAAATAAAGATGCCAAGATTTTTGTTCCAGAAGGAATAGTAATGTCTCAGTTTAATAAATTAGAAATTTCTATGAATATGGAATATGCTAATGCAGCAGAAGAAATGGCTACTATAACAAAAATAACTCCAGTTGGTAAAGATGTTGGAGGTATTCCTAATAAGAGAGCTATTAATTTAGATGCTCGAAATGTGCATCCAACATATTTTGGAAATATAGATCCTCTTGATACAGCAGAAAGTGGAAACATTGGAATAACTCAACAACTAACTGTAAATGCATACATAACATCTGCAAGAGGATTATTTGGTCAAAAAGATATTAATGATAAAGAGAAATCAGGAATATTATCTACTACAGCTTCTATGATTCCATTTATTGAAAACAATGAGGGTGCAAGAGTACTCATGGCAACTAATCAAGCAAAACAAATGCTACCATTGAAAAATCCAGAAGCTCCAATTGTTCAATCTGGTTATGAGTCATTATTAACAAATGTTTTATCTGATAATTTTATAAAACGATCTCCATGTGCAGGAAAAATTTCTAGAGTCACTAGCGACTATATTGAGGTTGTTTGTACTAAAGGACCTAAGAAAAGAGTTGATATAACTCCAGTTCATTTAAAATCTGGTTCTGGAAAAGATACTTTGAGCACATTCATACCAACTGTTAAGGTAGGGCAATCTGTTAAGAATCGTGCTATTATTGCAGAAGGTAGCGGTATATCAAATGGAACTATTGCTATGGGAAGAACTTTATCAGCTGCTTATATGCCATATAAAGGGTACAATTTTGAGGATGGAATTGTAATAAATGAAAAACTGGTTGATAATAATGTATTAACTTCACTACATGGGATGGAAGTCGAAGCAACTGTTGAGCGAAATGATAGAGTATTAGAAATGGTTAGTATAGGAGAGAAAACAGAAAAGGGGCAAATTTTATTCAGAAAAACAGCTGGCGATATTGATGAACTTCTTGGATATTCAGAAGAAGAAGATGAACTAGTTGATACATATGATGGTCAGGTTATTTTAAGAAGTCCTGGTGGAACTGTTGTTGATATTCAAGTATATTCAAATATTGATATATCTAAATTTCCAAAATTAAAAGATTTAATAGAAAGGACTAATAAATTATCAAAGAAACCTTCAAGAGAAAAATATAGTCAGCGAGATGTAACTATTAAAGGAATTTCAATTGTATTTAAAATTGAACAAGAATTAGCAATAGGACTTGGGGATAAGCTTTGTAATAGATATGGTAATAAAGGTATTATCTCTTTAGTTGAAAAAGACGAATTAATGCCTAGAACTCCGTGGGGAGAAAGATTAGATATTATATTAAATCCTCTTGGAGTATTGGGCAGAATGAATATGGGACAAATGTTTGAGTTATATTGCGGCTTGCTTTCAAAAGAATTAGCTAAAAGAATTGTTAAAGCAAAAAGTAAAGCAGAAATTGTAAAACTTTTAAGAGTAGTTTTATCTTATCTTGACACATCGTCAAATAAGAAATATACAAACCAACTTGTAAATAATATTGCAAAATTTAATCCACAGCAATTTAATAAAATGGTTGCTCAAATACGTTCAACAAATAGTGTACCAATTATAATTCCACCATTTCAAGCGCCTAAACATAGTGATATAAAAGCTGCACTCAAAGTTCTGGGTTTACAAACTGGTTATAATTTAAAGTTGCCAGAATTTAATACAAAGACAAAAAATAAAGTTCCGTTTGGTTATTTATATATGGCAAAACTTGAGCATTTAGGAGCTGAAAAAGTACACTCCAGATCAACTGGTCCTGTAACAGGAAAAACAACACAACCAACAGCTGGTAAAAGAAGAGAAGGTGGTCAAAAAATGGGAGAGGGGGATACTTGGGCATTGACTTCATATAATTGTACTACTCTCTTATCAGAGTTTTTCGGCCCACTTTCAGATGATACTATAACAAAAAATGAAATAATAACAGAGATTATTCAAACAGGCGACGCTGAGTTTAAAGAAACTAAAGCATCACCAACAAAAGATTTATTAAATGCTTATTTTGTATCTTTAATGGTAGGAGAATAAATATGTCAGAAAAATCACAGGAATTATTATTAGGAGGTTCAGTAGAGCCACCTGACCGATTAGATCAAGACGAAGATCGAATTGGAGATGATCTAAATAATCTAGCAATTTATGATTCTAGTGTGGAGGATATACTAGATAATATAGGTCATGTTGATTTTAAATTTATATATTCTGATCTAATTTCGGACATTAAGAATCAAACTTTTAATAAAAAGCGAAACTTCGCTCAAAATTTACTTGAAAAAGTTTCAGAAGTATATGATTTTGAATTTCCTTATATAATAGAAGCCGATACAGATTTTCAAATTGAGCAGATATTATTATTTATAGAATTTATAGAATTTGACCACATTAGATTTTTGTCATATGTGTGGAAATTCTTAAAACAAGATCTAATAAAGATTGATATTTGGAATTATTGTCAAAATAATGAAATGAAAATAATTAAAGAAACAGAAGAACAGTTAGAAACTCACCCACAAATTAAGTTAATTTCCATATTTTTAAGAACATATTATAAAGCAAAATTCATCGAATGGTTTGCGACAAATTCTGAACAATCTAAAGTAGAAATACAAATAGAAATATATGAAAGCGAGGGAAAATTGAATGGCTGAGATACTAATTAAAAATGGAAGTGTAGAAATATCAGCAAAACACAGTGATCTTATCGAGGTTCAAGAAACTGCAGACGGAGTTGTTTTTAATTTTAAAGGCGGAATTTCAGTTTTTAAAAATGACCAATTTATGGCAAGTTCAATGAAGCAGCTAATTAAGAATACAGCGGATAACTTTCCGAGCCATAAGTTGATTTTTGAACTGGATAATCCAAAGACTCCAGCTCGAGTAGATGCCACATAATTCATTTTAAAAAAAAGCATCTATATATATTAATTATTGAAATGAGCAAAGGTAGTTTATTTTTTTTTAAGTAGGTATATATAGGCAGTCCAATTCCCTGGATTCCACTGGTCTGCAGATCCAAAGGGGAAGGAAGACTTATTAAGTTTGAATAGTGTGTGGAATCCCTCTAATCGACGGATTGGGATAGCTATTCAAACGTATAACGAAATATGTTGAGCGGCTGACTGGGAATGGTTCAGGCTAGCCTTGCAGTCGCTCAATATATTAACCATAAATTCTAGAAAGAGAGGTTTGATGACTTATTCTTTCATTCCAAAAAATTATATATTCTTATCTTACGTCGGTTTAAAATTTTTTTAGAAAGGAGAGAACATTGTGGAAGAGATAGTACTATGTATCAGTATTTGGGGATTAATGATTATTACAGCAAAACTCATTGAACGAAGGACATCCAAACGATTAGCAATGATTGCAGAGAGAAAACTAACGGAAAGATAGAATCGGAGCAGAGTTCAAATTATTTACTACCTAACTTAACGAGGTTAAAAATGAAATGAGTTTAGACGAGAAACAGCTGAAAAATATTAGGAATAAGATTATTGATTTTATTTATAAAACCACTCCAGTTATGTTAATAAAAGTGGCAGTTGTATGCGGGATCAAAATTCCAAGGGAAATTTATGAAAAATATATGTCAGATCTTGACAAGTAAATGTCAATGTAAATGTCTATATTTTATTTAGTTGATAGCACCTGCCTACCATTACGATGGTTATTGGCGTAGCTTGATTCTTATTAAAATAGCTACTGTCAATAACCATCGTAATAGGCAGGTGCTATCAATAAGTTCTCTTACTTTTTTCGTTTCTAAACTTAAAAAAAAGGAGTTAAATGGAAAATGTTTAAGCAATTATCCGGAGAAAAGTATATTGAAAGATTAGGATGTGAAGTTTATCCAATCACAATAGTAAAGTTTTTGCTTAATAAAAGACGGATACTATCATTCTTTTCAAAAGCAGCTAGCAGTGATTTTGAAATTAGAGCAAAGTATAAGGTGGATCATTCTGATTGTGAAATATGCGAAGAGAAAAAATCAGATGGAGTGTTGTGTAGACAGCATACGTCAATTGATAGGGTATTACACGCAAATAATGTTGCATACGATTTAGATACAGAAACTTACTTTTATAAGAATGAGATATTTAGAATGGTAGGGAAAAGACTAGTAATCGTATATTGCCCACATCCCAAATTAATTTCTGGAGAAATTACTGACTCCAAAGTCAGAAAGGTTAATCCTATTACAATTGAAGATCCAGAATTAACAGCGCTTCCGCATTATGAAAAAATGTACGAAATTATTTCTACAGATTTAATGGATCAAAGTGTAAGATGTTGGTTTAATCATGAGTTTTCACTTCTTACACTTCCAGCTGATAGAAGCGCACAAAATTGGTGTTTGTTACCGAATAAATAATCTAGGAGGAAATTTTTATGCAGTCATACGAAGATTATCAAGATTTGCAAGAAACTGGTTTTTCTAGTGCTGAACCAGTTGCACCCGAAGACGAGTTTTTCCACAGTCTATATGTCGCTGGTAAAACTCGAAAAAATCATATGAACATTAATGAAGAAGCAGACAAACTGCAGATAAGAGGCGTTGAGTATAATCTTGAAGCCGTTCATATGGTTATTACACATACCAAAGAGATTTTGGCAAAAGAGGTTGGACAACAAGGACAAAGAATTTCCATTGAATGTTTCTCATTTAAAGATGGTGCTGCTCCTTGGTATGGAACGTCTAAACTTCAAGATCATAGTCCGCGCCAATGTCCTCAAACATCAGCAGAAAGAGCTGTTACAGACTTCTGTTCTCCATGTAGATCACAGATTGTTGTTGCAGGAATCTACTGTAAAGAAGATGGTAGCCCTGTAATTGATAGTGAAGGGAAACCAGAATTTATATTTATAAGAGGAAAAGGTATGAAATATTCAAATGTTTCAACTTACCTTGGTGAACGTTTTAAGGAAGACTTGCCTCCAATATTTGAACCAGTAACCGAGCAAAGTGCATCATTTGAAAAAGCAGTTGTTAATAACAAACGTTTTGTGACCAAAATTACCCGTGGTACAGCTCCTTCCCAATATGGTGATAAAAATGTATTTGTCCTTGAAAAAGGAATAAGTCTTCAAAAAGAAGCAGTTTTGAATATATTAAAAATTTCAAAACAAACAGTAGACAAATTTAATGAAAAATTTGACTGGTCGAGAAAACGAGGACAAACATCCGGTTATGCTCAACAAGAACAACCAGAAGGAGTTTTACAGATTGATGATCCAGCTCCAGAAAGCAAACCGGAGCAAGAACAAGCACCATCGGAACCAAAGAAGGAAGACGGAGCTAGCCAGTCATCATTTAGTTTTGATGATATTAAATTCTAACATTTTACTTTAATTTGAAAGGAGTTGCAAAGTGAGCGATGAAAATACCAAAGAACAAGAACAGAAATACTTTGAGCGTTTAAATATTTCCGTACTATCAATTAATAGGATTAAAGAGTTAATCAAAACTGATATTAAAAGAACATTAAACGCATGGAATAAAGGCACTGAGGTTGACAAACAGTGTTGGCATGTTATTGGACCTGCCGGAGTTGGCAAAACAGAAATATGTTATCAAATAGCAAACGAACTCACAAATGAATTAAAGAAACCATTTGAGATTATAATGGTTAAATCTCCTGTATTATCAAGAGATGATTTTATTATTCCTTTTCCAATTATTGAACAAGATGAAAATTGTATTATGGAAGGTGAGGCTGGAATGGCATATAGCTTTAAAATGTTATATTCTGACTTTGTTCCAAAGAATCAAGATACATATGGTATCTTTGTAATTGACGAGTTCTCCAGAGGAGATCATACGTTACAACAGCTTCTATGGCAAGTTCAGAATGAGTATGCAATTCACAGATACAAATTTCCAAAGGGATGGTTTGTAATTTCCATTGACAATCCTGATGACCAGGAATATCAAATGGATACAATGGAGGATGCTGCAGGTCTAAGAAGGCAAAATCATATTTATTCAGAAGTCAGTGTAAAAGATTTCTTAGATTATGCTATTGCTCAAAATTTTCATAATCTAATAATCGAGTTTATACAGACTCATCCGGATTATATTTATGATTTTGAAGCACAAAAACGAGGATCTGTATATGCAAATCCAGCAAGTTATGAAAAATTATCTGACCATCTTATTAAAATGGAGCTGGATGAAGGAATAGATTTTGAAGAAATTGATATAATTTCATCGGGATTACTCAACTCTAGTATGACTCGAATGTTTATTGAATTTGCTAGAGATAAGAAAGACATTAATCCAAAAGATGTTTTCTATGATTATGCGAAGGTAAAAGCTGACATTGACAAACTCAAGAAAAATGGAGATAATGATAAACTTGGGCAACTCATGGTTGGTTTCTGTACTTTCATGACAACATCAATGCCAAAATATGATAAGGATAAGTTGCAAAATGTATTGGAATTCTTATTAGTAATGCCGATTGATACAGCAGCATTATTTATATCACAAATAGACTCATTCAGTCGTCAGTCTAAAGAGTTTAAATACATGACAAAAATTCATGTAACTCTTCTAAACAAATCGAAAAAATATAAGAAAGATTTTTATGACCCAATCGTTGCAGTTGGAGAATCAGCATGACAAAAAATACCTCGGAACGAATGAAAGAGTTAGTTGCTAAATTCGTTCTCAAATACAACTACTGGGGGTACTTGTTTTCTAGAGTTAGACGGAGACCTAAAATAGATTTCCCATCAATTATGGGAGTTGCTCCTGAGAGAGACGGTACTGTCAGTTTATATTATCAACCTGATATGGTTGCGCAGACAGATGATGCAAACCTACAAAAAGTCATTGAACATGAAGGTATGCATTTATTAAATAAGCATATTCCGAGGTTATTGAGAATTTTATCCAACGAGGTTAATGAAGGTAAGAAACCTGGTAAAGCAAAAATTTTCAATGTAGCTGCTGATTGTAGTGTGAATCAGCAAGCTAATCTGTTAACTGATTTAAATATAGCTGGAAAACCTTGGAAGA
>Ga0114923_10003575_pt1 | contig 10490 bp, 13 predicted proteins | sample SumtaG_FD_89578 | JGI IMG/M metagenome (GOLD analysis project Ga0114923, IMG submission 89578) | Deep subsurface microbial communities from Indian Ocean to uncover new lineages of life (NeLLi) - Sumatra_00157 metaG | ecosystem: Environmental > Aquatic > Marine > Oceanic > Sediment | place: near...
ATTTCTGTAGGTAACATTACCGGCGAAAGAGATGTACAGGTTGAGTTCTAAAGCTTTCTGCGCATATTCATAATCTTCCGAGTAACAATGTAATACACCTCCGCGTTCCGGAAGTCTTTCCTTCAGTATTTCCAGAACATCCTTTCCCGCTTCACGGTTGTGAATAATTACAGGCATATTTTTTTTTGCAGCCAAATCCAGTTGGCGGATAAATAATTCTACCTGAGAGTCGCGATCCCCAAATTTACGGTAATAATCCAGGCCTATTTCCCCAATCGCGACTACACGATCCATTTGAGTGCCTTCTTTGATTTTAATCTCCCAATCATCGCCCGGATGCGAAACTTCTGAAGGAGAAACACCGATACTATGATAGACATGGCTTTCGGTTTTCAGGTTTTCGTAAATTTGATAAAAATCTCGCAGGTTATTGCATATACTGATTATCTCGCTGACACCTTCCTGCTTAGCTTCCTGGATAATAATAAGCTGTTCAATAGGGTCTTCGGTTATCAACCCGATGTGGGCATGAGTATCAAAAAATTGCATACTTCTCCTAATTATTTTCAAATTTGGGATTTTATGCATTAGAGTAACATGAATGCTTTTGTATAGTCAATAATCTATTTGACAAATGTAATTGATAATGGTAGTGTTAATGTCAAAGTAACAGTTGTTTCTCAGGAGTCAAGATTGTCGCCGGTTAATCAATATAAAAGGATTGAAGATGAATTTGTAGATCGTGCAGGGAAAAAATTCAGGAAAGCCTGGGATGGTGTTATAAGTTTTTTTAAGTTAGTTATCCAAAAAGGGAAACAGCGTTTTACTGTGATGTTTATTCCTCACTCAGAAAAGAGGATCTTTAATTTTCAAATTTCCGTTTTTACACTTATTTTTCTTTTTTTTATTCTATCTGTTCTGGTACTCTCATTTTTTGGTTTATCCACTCATTTCACCAGTACCAATAAACGAATCGTTGAAGTGACTGAGAACCTCTCTGAAAGCGAAACCTCTTTAGAGAGCTTTAAAGATGAGATTGTGAGTCTGCGTAAGGTGATTAACAATTTCAAGGTAAAGATGGATGATGTGCTGGATGTAGTAGGCACGGAAGGCGCAAAGAATTTTTTGGAAAAAGGTGTGGGCGGAGACCTTTCTTCTTTTGTCAGCATAGACGATTTCCAGGAGGGGTCTTTGAGAGACCTGGGAGATCTCAGGAGCTTACGGACTTATCTGGATAATACCATCGAACCCTTAATTGAGATTGAGCAGGTTCTAATCGCTCAGAGAGAACTGCTGGTGGATATTCCAACCCTCTGGCCGGTTAAAGACGTAAGAGGGAATATTACCAATAATTTCGGTCCTGCCAGACATCCCTTCACCGGCCGCTGGTATCTCCATAAGGGAATCGATATTGCCTGGGGGTACGGTGTGCCGATTGTTGCCACTGCTAATGGCAAAGTGCAGAGGGTTGATTTTGAATCCATGGGTCTGGGTATCAATATGGTAATTCGCCATAAGTACGGATTCTATACACGCTATGGCCATTTAGATAAGTCGATTGTGGAGAAGGGACATGAGGTTCGCAGGGGACAGATTATCGGTTATATGGGCAGCACCGGGCTTTCTACCGGCCCTCACCTGCATTATGAGGTAAGGATCGGAACAAGTGTTGTTGATCCCCTGCAATTTTTAACTATTAAAAGTCCGCTAATAAAGAAATCGGTTACCAGTGCCAGGTAGTTAGTATGTTAAACGATAACCAGGTCCCTGAAGGTTCTTTTATTAATTCCATTATAGGTGAAGGCACCCGATTTAAGGGTGAATTTGATCTCAATGGACTGCTGCGTGTGGATGGTGATTTCTGCGGCACTATCAGGACTAAGGGGAAGGTATTAATAGGAAAAAACGGACGCGCTGAATGCACAATATATGCAGGCACTGTGGTTGTCGGCGGCATTGTCCGGGGAAATATATTCGCCAAAGAGAAGGTTGTAATCCTTTCTACCGGCATAATGCTGGGAAATATACAAACCCCCCGTTTTATCGTTGAGGAGGGTGTTGTCTTTAACGGCAATTGCAGAGTGCAGGAATCCATAAAGGTAGCAAGGTTGAAAGACTCTTCAGAAAAACGAGAGAGTGCTGTAGAAATCTTACCCCGGATAACCATAGCTCCGAAACACCCCCAACCTGTTAGATAATAAAAACGAGTAGATATGGATAGAATTGATCCGCTGGCAGGGTTTTTCCCCTTCAGGAAGCCTGAAAAGAAAAAACCGAAAAACAGAGCAGAACTGCTTAAATTTTCTGCAAAGCTAGAATCTATACATCAGTGGCAGGAAGAAGAGCTTGCCGTTGAACTGAATGGAGAAGCAGATTATAAGGAGAACCTGGAAAAACATCTGGATAGAGTGCATGAACAGGGTGAGCGGTTGAAAGATCTACCAACTGTAGAGAATGTGCGGAAGTATAGAAAAGCAGTCAGTAGTTTCTTGAAATATGCCTTGGCCAGGATGTTTTCGGTGGAGAAAAATATTTCAGGTGTTAATATATTGAAGAGAAAGTATTTCACTAGGATTAAAGTTATTGATCGAAAAATCGAGCGGTTGGTGGCAGATATTCTGCAGAACCAGGCCGCTCAACTCGATCTAATTGCAAGGGTTGATGAAATTAATGGTCTTTTGATTGATCTTCTGACTTAATGGAGGAAAAATGGATGAAGCTCCAGATAAAATAAAGAATCCGGCCGCTGTCTATCGGGTAAAGATAATTCATTCCAGCGCTATGGAATTATATATTGAAAAAGAAGGACAGGAAGAAGGTACCGGGCTTAAAAGCGGAGATCCGGTAGTTGTGCCCACCAGGTACGGTATGGAGTTGGGCAAGGTGCTGGGCATAATGTCAAACCTGGAAGAAATCGATCTTATGCATATTCAAAGTATTGAACGGCTTGCCTCATCAGCTGATCTGGATAGATATGAAGATAACAAGGCTAAAGAGGAGAAAGCCTTGAAGATCTGCAAAGAAAAAATTGCCTATCATAGTCTATCCATGAAAATGGTAAATGCTCACTATCTAATGGATGAGCCAAAAATTCTTTTTTTCTTCACTGCCGATACCAGAATTGATTTTCGTGAACTGGTAAAAGACCTTGTGTCTGAATTCAAAATGCGAATTGAGCTCAGACAGATAGGTGTGCGTGATGAAGCCAGGGTGTTGGGTGGGCTGGGGGTCTGCGGACGCTATTACTGCTGTCATGGAATTACAGATAAGCTTAAGCCCGTTTCCATAAAAATGGCAAAAGAGCAGAATCTTACCTTAAATTCAATGAAAATATCAGGACCCTGCGGACGCCTGCTCTGCTGTTTATCTTATGAATACGATACTTACCGGGAGATAAAACAGAAACTGCCGCCGGAGGGAACCCGGCTGAATTGGCAAAAGGAACTATTTAAGGTAATTGGGATAAATCTATTCAAGAAGATAGTACATTTGGCTGGAGTATCCGGCAGCATGATAGAGTTGGAATTTGATCGTTTTACTTTTAATGCTGAACAGAACCGCTGGACTGTTGATTAACACAAATCAGGCGCGAATTTTATTAACTCCCTCAGATCATCAATAATATAATCCGGTTCCGGCTCCTGGCCAGGATAATCTACTGAGGTTGATCTGAACCAGCAGGTATCCATTCCCGCATTATAGCCGCCGCGAATATCAGAGGAGGGACTGTCTCCTACACAGAGGAGATCTGAAGGCGCCAGGTTTATCCTTTTAGCTGCCAGTAAAAAAATTGCCGGATCGGGTTTCGTCAGTCCTATTTCTTCAGATATAATAATATCCTGAAAGAATATCTCAATTCCGGAACGGGTAATTCTTTCCTGCTGTACACAGGTAATGCCATTGGTTAATAATACCAGTAATGCCCTGCGGTAGAGGTATTCCAGAACTTCAATTGCATGGGGCAGGAGGTAATCCTTACGGCCAAGATGCTTTAAATAAAGTCGCGCAAGTTTTTCGGAGTCACCTTCTATTTGTAATTCGTCTAATAATAATCTGAATCTCTCTACTTTTAATGATCCACGCTCAATTTTCCCATCTTCGAGGCTTTTCCAGAGAGTCTTGTTAATGGATTCATAAAGGTCATAGGTTTCATCGGAGAAGTCTGAATATTTCAGCAGTTTCAAGGACTCAAAGAGGGCATCTCGCTGTGCCCGGTCAAAGTCAAAGAGGGTATTGTCTGCATCAATTATGAAACCGCGATATTTCCCAATGGAGATCTTCAAAGCCGACCCTCCGGACAGATAATGGTTGAAGATCGGATTTTTATCAACCCCCAACGCTATTCGTGTAGCGCTAAAGCATTTCCTTCGGTTGCCCTAAAGGACTTCCTGTGGTCGTCCCAAAGCATTTCCTGCAGTCATCCACAGGACTTTTTCGGTCGTAATACTCTAAGAAAATCTTAATATATACCTTGACCAACTATTGTTTTTTTAATATCTTTGGTTAATCCCAAAAAATTAAATTATCCCTGTGGTAATGCAATATTGGTTGGAGGAATATAAATGGCTGAATTGAGTAAAAATGCACGTGCCGGTGCCGGTGCTGCGAAGCTTTTCTGCACCTGCGGCGGCGAGGTAAAAATGAAGACAATTTTCGTTAAAGGCAAGCTGAAGAACCTTGCTGAATGCGAAAAGTGCAACCGTCAGGAACGAAGACCAAGAGATTTCAAAATCTAAGCAGGCGGGGAAAGCTCTCTTTCCCACCTGGAGTTCATTGGCGTAGCCAGTGAGAGAAATATCTCATCTGTACAAACAACCAGCCTGGTGCCGAATAGAAGGCTGAAGAAGATAGAGTATTCTTTATTCTCAATTTCTTTTTGGATATCCAGGGGATTTTTGTCTTTTTTTATCCATTGCTGTGCATGGATTGCCGGCAATACCCGGTAGGCTTTGAGATCTTTTCGTATTACAGTAACTGTGTCAGCAATTGTTTCCCTCTCTTTTCTGCTGAATATCAGATCCAGGATTGTTTTGCGGTTGCCGTGAGAATATTCGAATACCAGATAACTCTTCGTAAGAAAAAGTATGCCAATGATATCAGGAACGCTATCCTTAAGTTTTAGATTGGAGAGCTGACCCTGGGCTATGGATTTAAACAGCACCTTTTCTCCCAGTTCCTGCTCTTTCTTTGCCCAGTATTCTGAAATATCTATTTCTCTTGCCATTGATCAACCTGATCGGTGATTTCAGCCCTGCTCTGTTCCAGGATCGAGAGAATTTGACGGCGGTCCGCTGTAGTAGCATAGAGCTTAAGGAACTTGATCCGATACACGGTATTTTTCAGGTTCTTAGCCAGATCCTTTACTTTGGCAATCTTATAGCCGCCATCCATGGCTACTGAGAGTATTGGCAAATGACTGCGTGAAAGGACCATGCGTACAGCTGCCGAATGGAATTTCCCTACTTTCCCGTTTCTTGATCTGGTGCCTTCAGGGAAAATTGCCGGACAGAAGCCTTTTTTTCTGCTCAAACTGCTGAGTTTAAGGAGTTTTTTCTGTGATTCTTTGAAGCTGCCCTTACGGTCAATCAGGGCGTGGCCGCCTTTTCTTAAAAAAAAGGACGTCGCCGGTATCCCGAATTTCAATTCCTTCTTGGCAACGAAACGGACATAGAACCGGGGAAAAGAAAAGGTCAAAGCCAGTATATCAAAGAGACTCTGGTGATTGCTGATAATCAGGAAATTATCCGGTAGTTCATTTTTAAGGTTGGATTCGATAATTATCTTCATACCTGCATAGTGTTTGGCCAGTTGAAGATATTTTGAAGCGGCAAAATGCTGAAAATTATGAAAGCGTGGGTGATCTTTGCCGGGGAAAATGTAGTAGATCAGCTTCAATTGTATATCGTGGAAAATCATTAACAGCACCGTAGTGCATAAGAAAATATAAAATCCCATATATGAATCCCTCGGATAATTAAAACTACTTTAGATTAACCTTAAAATCCGATTGTGAAAAGAGGTTTTTTTGTTTATAGTCTTGGCCATGATACTTCTTATGCTTTTACCGGTTTCAATATTTCTGGTTCACCTCTTTCTATTGATCGGAGTGCTGTCTAACCGCTTCAGAGAGCCGTGCATTGCGGAATTCGGTCCGCCTGCCGTGAAAGAGATGGTCTCGAAAGAGGGAGTCTCAGTTGTAGTCGTGGCCAAAGATGAAGAGGATTCCTTACCCCTGCTGCTTGGTTCATTAGAAACACAGAGTTTTTCCGATTTTGATATTGTTCTGGCCAATGACCGCTCCACTGACAGAACCCTGGAGATCATGGAAAACTTCAGGAAAAAATTGGGCGACAGGGTAAGGGTTATTGATAATCAGGAGGAGCAGCAAACCCTGAATCCCAAGCAATATATATTGGATAAAGCCATTTCTCAGGCCGGGGGGGGAATAATTATTTTTACTGATGCCGATTGCCTGTTGCCTGCTGCCTGGGTTGAATACTACCTCTCTTATTTCCGCAATCCGGAGATAGGCGTAGTATTCGGTCAGATCTCCATAGCTGACACGGGAACTTTTTTAAAACGCTACCAGGCTTTTGATCAGCCTTTGATACATCAATACTCCTGCGGCTGCGCCGGATTGAGGCTGCCAACCGGCTGCTTCGGTAATAATCTGGCGGCCCGGCGGCAGGCCATTGATGAGATCGGAGGGTTTGCGGGCCTCGGTTATACGGTAACCGAGGATGCTGCTCTTATTTCAGCGGTGGGGAAAAAACGGCAGGTCCGGGTTTCCAGCATTACCTCAACAATGATCGAGACAAAAGCCAAGGAGAACTGGCTGGATTTTATTCATCAACATATTCGCTGGAATATAGGCGGTTTTTACTCAAAGGATTTCGGTACACGAATAGGTTATCGTTTTATTGTACTCTATCTGGTTCTAAGCCTTCTTCTTCTGCCCTTTTCCCTGCTTTACCCAATCCTGCTTGTCTATCCCCTTACTTCATTTGTCAGTATCGGGCTGCTGGCCATGGTTTCCGGTCTCTTATATCGGAAAGACAAGTGCTCTTTCCTGCTACGCTTCGTGCCTTATACGCTTTTATTTATGTTTTTTTATAGTTTTATTACCGTCTTGAGCATTTTAAAGGTTTCTCCTGAGTGGAAGGGTAAGAAGTATAAGGCTACCAGGTCAGGTCATTGATCAACCTGGCGAATCCTTCAGTGGTCAAAGACTTAATGTCTTTGCTCCCTATAGACCATTCCTCTTTTATATAACCCCAGAGGCAGAGAAAAGTCTGAATGCGTGGATCATGATTGCCTGAGAGGTGTTCAATTTGATCATCTAAAAGGAGAGCACGGCTTGCAGCATTTTTCTTATCGAGTATGGCACCAATTATGGAAAGCTTCTGTTGTGGCGCTGAATAGATAATCCTTTCTCTGTTCATGGTAATTCCGTTATTCTTAAGTATTTCCAGTATAAAATCTGCTTTCTTGGTTGAGAGGATGTAGAAAAGGGGAGAGGCGCTTAAAGCGGAGAGTTCACTTTTCAGATGGGCATAGATAGGGTTCAGGCTGAACCAGTAGTCCGTGTGCTCTTTCAGGTAATATGTCCTGGCTTTATAGAATAGTGTTTTGAAAAGTTCCAGCTTTTGTTTTCCCGAAATTTCAAGCTGCCGGTCAAAATCAAGCTGATTACTAATTCTGATATCCGCGGCAAGCAGCTCCTGGATAACCATGTAGTCCTCACCAGTGCGGATAAAAGGCCGTAGTCTGAGGAATCGCTTTTTTAATATTGGAGAAACTACAAGCGGCTGCTGCTGTTTATAAAGATGATAATAGCCGTACCAGGAACTCACCAGGCATTCATTTATTGAGTCACAGATAACCCCGTCAAAATCAAGAAAAATCAGAAAATCCAAAGATAGTCCCTTGGGGTAATAGTATTTGCCGCCCTTATATATGCTGGAAGCAGTTTTAATAATACAGTATAGTACCGGTAATGAGAAGCTGGTTGTTGATTTCACTTTTACCAATGCTCCTGGCAGGCTGCGCCGGTAGCAGCAGAATTGATAATCTGGCCGCAGAATATTATAATCTGGGAAATTCCTATTTTAATCAAGAAAAATATTCCCAGGCGGTAACATCCTATGAAAAGGCCCTTAAGATCGATGCGGAGCTCCTGAAAGCCCGTTTTAATCTCAGCCTCGCCCTTATCCGTCTGAACCGTGCTGCTGAGGCAGAGATTTTACTGCAAGAGCTGCTTGCTGAAGATCCCGTTAATATAAGTGTTTTAGAGATACTGGCCTATAACTATCATATTCAGGGTAAAACAGATGAAGCAATTGAGCTCCTGGAAAATGTCCTGGAAAAATCTCCTGAGAGTGTGAGTGCCCGTTATAATCTCGGCATCCTGTTCTGGGAGATCGGTAAAAAAAGCGAGGCGGCAGCTGCCTTTACCGCTATACTGGATTATGCTCCTGATGACTCCAGAACACTCTTCAATTTAGGGCGGCTCTTTTTTGAATTAAATAAGGCCATGGAGGCTGTGTCTTACCTTGAAGAATACCTCCAGATTGAACCCACGGATGTTTCCGCCTGCCTGCTGCTGGCTAAGAGTTACTATGTCCTGAAGAGATACGATAAAGCGCTGGAAGCTTATGACCTGGCTCTTTCCTTTGAACAGGACCTTGCCGAAGCCTGGTTTGAGAAAGCTCAGATACTCCTGACTGAAGTTGAAGATCCTGAGCAGGGGCTGCTGTCACTCTCCCTTGCTTTGGAGGCGGGTTTTGAAGATTTGGAAGCGATTGCGGTTTTGCTGGACTTCACCAATCTCTTAGAGCGTAGCAGGGTAACTGATCTGCTTGAAGAAAAAAACCTGGCGCCGGATTTCTCCGGTCCGGACTTCTCCGGGGAGTAAGCTATTTATCGATAATTGCTTTTATCTCAGCCATCATTTTTTCGGGATCAGTGGAGGCATCGATATTTTTCAGCAGGTCCTTTTCCCGGTAATAGTTGATAAGCGGTTCAGTCTGTTTTTTATAGACATCAAGCCTGTTTTTTATTGATTCGATTTGATCATCGTCACGGATATATAGCTCGCCCTGACAGCGGTCACAGATTCCCTCCCGGGCGGCAGGCATATTCACAATATGGTAGATAGCTCCGCAGGATCGGCAAATCCGGCGGCCGGAAAGGCGCTGGATAACCGTTCCATCATCTATGGCAAAGTTAATCACGCCATCCAACCTTTCAAATTCAGCCAGTGAATCGGCCTGGGGTATTGTGCGTGGAAAGCCGTCGAGTATGTATCCGGTTGCGGCGTCACCCCGTGCCAGTCTTTCTTTAACCAGCTCAACTGTCAGAGAATCCGGAACCAGCTCACCCTTTTCCATTATTCTCTTTGCTTCGATGCCGAGTTGAGTAGCCTCTTTTACCGCACTGCGAAAAAGATCTCCTGTCGAAATCTGGGGGATGTTATATTCTTCACTGACTATTTTTGCCAATGTTCCTTTGCCTGCGCCTGGGGGGCCAAGAAAGATCAATTTCATACCAACTCCTCTGTGATAATTGTTATTGGTTTCGGACCAAAGATCCTGCGCAGACGATATTTTATTGAGCACTCTCTGGAGCAGTACTTGTCGCTGTGGCCAACCTGCTTGGTAAAATAGCTTCCGCAATTACAGCAAGTCAGGAACTTCTGTGCACAGGAATCAGAACAGTAGCGAGTTTGTTCGGCTGACTCTATGACAATATAACGCCCACAGATTCGGCATCTTGTATATACTGCTTTTACTCTTCCGGCCATACCAACTGAATAATAGTATCATGAGCCTCTATAGTCAATAAACTTAAGTTCAGGTATTGATATATTGAAGCTTAAGCATTAATTTAGTTAATATAGAGATAAGGCGGTTTGAAGGTAAAAGTAGAACCTGTTATCTGTTTATAAAACGGGAGGTAAGAAGAGTGAGTTTCTGGGATCGCATGGACGGAGCAATCAATAAGGGAATTTCTTCTTCAAAAGAGGCGCTGGGTCGAGCCAAAGATAAGGCTAAGGATCTTGGCGAGAAGGGCCTGCTCAAATGGGAAATTATACAGCTAGAAAAACAGGCGGAAAAAAGCTTTGCAAAGTTGGGTGTGCAGGTGTATAATGTAATGATAATCAATGGCCAGGGGCAGGTGGCTAAGGCTGATTTAGAGGGTATTCTTGCTGATTTGAGTGATTTCAAAGGGCGTATTGAAGAAAAGGAAAAGGAATTAAGAAAAATAGACTAATCTGTCAGAAAGCTCTTGACTAACTGTATATAAAAATAATATATTACGCATCGTAGCTACTAATTTTGGAAGTGAAAACTTGCGAACCAGGAGTAGCGCAACCGATCTTTTAAAGAGAAGAGATACTGGAAATCAGTATTTCTGATATAGGGAAGGAAAAGTAAGGTAAGAGCGGGGAATTGACCATATTGCGGTATTAACCGCATTGGTAAAAGGTG
>Ga0114923_10003576_pt1 | contig 10489 bp, 7 predicted proteins | sample SumtaG_FD_89578 | JGI IMG/M metagenome (GOLD analysis project Ga0114923, IMG submission 89578) | Deep subsurface microbial communities from Indian Ocean to uncover new lineages of life (NeLLi) - Sumatra_00157 metaG | ecosystem: Environmental > Aquatic > Marine > Oceanic > Sediment | place: near...
GGCCGCCGTCGCGTACATTGTCGCATCTTCCCGGCACGCGAGGAGATAGTCCTGCAGGCTCATCTCCTCCTGCTTGTCGCGCTCATAGAGCTCCGTGAAGATGTCGAAGACTTCGGCGGTCTGTGCGGACATGGCAGCCTCTCGTGCGCGCTGGGACAAACCAGGATCAAGTGTGAATAAACAAGGTTAACAAGAGTTTAAGATTTCTAGTTCTGTCGATGCTCAAGGCGGCCCTTTGGGCGGTGCCTCGGGGAGCGGTCGCGATCCGGTCTGTCGCCTCCTTGGGTTTGCTTGTCACCCATAGATACGCATCCCGATGCACCTCTAGCTATGACGACGGTCACAGCACAAGCGATTGTGATCAAGGGATAATTCTGGCCGTCTTGGCGCCCAAATTCCGCCGCGGTTCGTTCCCGGCTTGATCCGCCGAAGCACTGCCCAGGAGTCGGCAGAGCAGGCTTTGTGCGGCCGCCAACCCCCCACGCGGGACGGGCCGCCGGAGCGCAATACTCCGCGCCGGCACGGGGGACGTTATTCGTCAACAAATAGGGTCGGCAATTCAGCGGCATCGATCAACGCGGCCGCCGCTTTTCGTCCGGGTGAGCCGTCCAGCCTAGGGTGCTTGCGGCCGGCGTCTGAATAGCCATTTTTATTTTTAAGTGGGCTGCAAATCCCGCCCTCTGCTCTATCCTAAGCTACTGAAATATATACTTGACAGGAATTAAATGACCATTTAGTATGCGCTTAAATAGTCATTTAACAACACAGCCGAAAGTGGCTTGAAGTGTTAGGAGGAAAGTTCCATGCAGCTTGAGAAGGCCCAAGCGGCTCAGGCGGCGGTTCAGGGGGCGGCCCAGCATGCCGGGGCGGCGCGGCGCGGCCAGCTCATCGCCGCCGCCGTGGCGGCGATTTCCGAGCACGGGCTGTCCAACGTGACGCTGGCCAAGGTTGCGGCCGGCGCCGGGCTGACGGCCGCCTCGGTCAACTTCCATTTCAACAGCAAGGAAGCTCTGCTGCTGGCGACCCTGCGGCAGCTCGGCGAGGACTTCGATGCGGCGATCGCGTCGGTGGCCGAGACCGGGCGGGAGGATGCGGGCGCCGGGATCCTTGCCCTGATCGACGTGATGCTGGATCCGGAAGTGGCCGACCCGGTGAAGGTACCGGTCTGGTACGCCTTCATCGCCGAATCCCGCGCCCGCGCCGATTATCTCGCGGTCTGTGGCGAGCTCGACCGGCGCTACTTCCAGCTCGTGTCCTCGCTGTTCCGCCGAATGTTCGGCGAGCTGGACGCGAATAGCGCGGCAAAGTCGAAGGCGCTGGCCTGGGGGCTCGTCGGCCTGCTGGAAAGCCAGTGGCAGGAGATTCTGTTCGAGGGCGAGGCTTTCGACCGGGCGGCGGCCCGCGACCTCTGCCTGAGCTACCTGGCGAGCGTCTGTCCGGCGCGCTTCGCGATGCCGGCGCGGGAAAGCGTGCGAAGCATGAACGAGACGGACCCGCTCGCTCCTGAACAGCCCCCTGTCACGCTGCCCGCCTGGACCTATAACAACGCGGAATTCTTCGCCCTCGAGCGCGAGCGGATCTTCCTGCCGTCATGGCAGATTGTCGGCCATGTGAACGACGTGCCGGAAGTTGGCGACTACATGACCTTCGAGATGTTGGGCGAACGCGCCTTCGTGATTCGCGGCAAGGACGGCGAGCTGCGCGCCTTCCACAACGTCTGCCGCCACCGCGCCCATGCCGTGGTCACGGGCGGGCAGGGTACCTGCAAGCGCGCGATCACCTGCCCCTACCATGGCTGGACCTACGAACTCGACGGCCGCCTGAAGGGCATACCCGCGGCTGAAACCTTTCAAGGCCTCGACCAGAGCGCTTATGGCCTCAAGACGCTCGACCTGGAGATCTACCTGGGCTTCGTCTTCATCCGTTTCGCCGGCGACGGGCCGAGTGTCGCCGAGCGCCTGGCGCCCTATACGGAAGAGCTCTCCCACTACCGCTTCGAGGACATGGTGCCCATCGAGAAGAGGTGGAACGAGCCCATTGCGGTCGACTGGAAGAACGCGATGGACAACTATCTGGAGGACTATCACTTCATCACCGGCCATCCCGGCCTCGCGGCCCTGATGGAGCGCGATTACGACCGCGAGGTTGCGCCGAGCGGCGCGTCGCGCCTCAGCCACCGCATGAAGGAGAATCCCCAGCGCACCTGGAGCGTCCGCCATTACCAGAAGCTCCTGCCGAACCTCGAACACTTGCCGGAGGAGCTGCGCCGGCGTTGGACCTACGTCACCCTGTTCCCCAACATCAGCTTCGACGTCTACGCCGACAAGATGGACTTCTTCCAGTTGGTGCCGCTGGCGCCGGGCGAGTGCCTCCTACGCGGGCGCACCTATGCGCTGCCCGACGAACGGCGCGAGACCCGCGCGGCGCGCTACCTCGGCAGCCGCATCAACCGGCGGGTCCAGGACGAGGACAACGCGCTCACCCTTTCGGTGCAGGGCGGCCTCGGGTCGAGCGCCTACGATGTCGGCCTGCTGTCCGACAAGGAGATCGTGGTGAAGGGGTTCCAGGACTGGATCCGCACCCAATTGCCCGTGGGCAAGCTGTATCGGCCCCCGCCGGCCGGCACCATCGCCCGGCGCAACCGGGACCTCGCCCAAGACGGCCCCAACTAGAGGTCGAGGTTACGGCGCCACCGTCAGCTCGGACTCCGGCTCCGGGGGCATGCGGTAGAGGTAGACCGCCGTTTCGTACTGATCCGCCGCGTGCCGCACTGAATTGGGCTGCCAGCCGGGCACCAGGAAGGCGTTGCTGACAACCAGGGCGCCGGCCGGCAGCTCCCGTTCCAGCTTCTCCCGCAACCGGCGCATGGCGCCCGGATAGAGATAGCAGACGACGAGGGCGGCATCGCTGAGATCGGCCGCCATGAAATCCGCCCGGTGCAATGCCAGGTTCGGACGTGGCCGAAGGCGCAACAGAAGCCGCGAGACCAACCAGGGCAGGGGCGACAGCTCGTAACCGACGACCGCACGTTCCGGGAAGCGTTTCGCCAACGCCATGGCGAGGTTTCCCCAGCCCGAGCCCAGCTCGTAAACGACGTTGCCGGCTTCCGGCGGGATCAGGCTCTCGGGCGGGCACGCGGCGAAGATTTCGGCGGCCACCCTGGGCGTGGTCGGCACCGGCGAGATCCCGGTGCGGATCGTATAGCCCAACATCAGGGCGAAGGCCGCCAGGACCAAGACGAGAGAAAGGAGAGCGAAAGCCATGGTTGATCAGTTCGCACTGGCGGTGGTGGCAAGCCTTATCGCCGGCCGCATCGCCCAGACGCTTAATCCTCGCACGAGTGCGCCGTCGGACGCGATCCGGCCGCGCCGGAACGCGCGTTCCCGCCAACCCTTCCCCGTCGCTAGCATGATCCGCGCGCGAGCCTAGACTTGGCGCGGGAGGGATGTTCATGGACAGGTCTTCGGACACCCCGCCACCCACGCCACGGACGCCGCGTATCGCCAAGCTTGATTGGGGACGGATCGAAGTGGACGGCCCACTGACTCCAAGGGTGGTTCGAAAAGCGTTTTCAAGAGCGCCGAGGCGTATCCCGGCGGCGCTCGCGAAGATCGCGCTTGTCGGCGGGCTCTTTCATACCGCGTGTTGAGCTTACTCACGGGTGATCGCGGTAGGACGCCCGTTCCCCCTGGTCCTCGTTGCCCGGCTCCAGGTCGCGGCCGCCGTGTTCGGTCAGCTCGATGACGTTGCGGTCCGGGTCGCGGATGAAAAGGGAGACCATGTCGTCGCTGAAGCGCGCCGGGCCGCCGGTGATGGCGATGCCCATCTCTCCAAGCGCGGCAACGGTTTCGTCGATCGATTCGACCCGGAGCGCCGCGTGGGTGTAGCCGGAATACTTGTCGGTCACGTCCATCAGCATATTGGTGCCTTCCTCGGCGGTGCTCGGGCCGAGCAGGTTCACGACCACGCCGCTGGGGTGCACGAGGACGACCGGATGGCCGTCTTCGTAGCCGGCGTCGCGCACTACCGCGAAGCCGAGCTGCTGGTAGAATGCGCGCGATCGCGCGATGTCGCTGATGCGGATGCCGAGGTGGTCGACCTGGGTGATTTTCAGCATATCGTCAGTTCCTTTGAAGGCGAGGCGAGCGGCGCATTGCCGTCACGCCTGCTGGCCGTCACGCCTGCCGGGCCCGCCAGGCGAGCGCCGCCTTGGCGCCGTCTTTTGCCAGGATCTCGTTGAAGGCCTTGGATTCGGGAGTCTCGCTGGCCTCCGCCTCGACGCCCAGCTCGAAGGCCTGGTCGAGCGCCCGGCGCAGGCCCATGACCTCATAGCTGCGGTTGACGGCAAGCTTGGTGAGGCGCACGGCCGCCGTGTCGTTCCTGGCGATTTCACGGGCCAGCGCGATCGCCGCGGTGCGCTCTTCGCCCGTCGGCACGACGCGATTGACCAGCCCCATGTCGTAGGCGCGGCGCGCGCTGACCCGCTGGTCGCCGGTCAGCAAGAGCTCCTTTGCCTGCTTGGGCCCGGTGATCCAGGGCAGCAGCATGGCGACGATGCCGCTGCCGAACTTCACCTCCGGCTCGCCCAGGCGGCAGTCCTCCGAGGCCACCGTCAGGTCGCAAGCGAGCGCCAGCTCCAGCGCGCCTCCGAGGCAGTGGCCGTGGATCGCCGCGATGGTCGGCTTGGGGCTGGTCCAGAAGCGCAGGATGAGATCGAAGTCGGCCTGCATCTCGCGGCGGATCTTGTCGAGGCTGTCCCACTCGCCCGCCTCGAGGTCGAAGCCGGCGGAAAAGGCGCGCCCCGCGCCCGCGACGACGATCGCACGGACGCCCTCGTCGGCCTCGGCCGCGTCGAGCGCACTATTGAGGGCCGCGGTCATGGCCGGCGTGATGGCGTTCAGCTTTTCCGGGCGGTCGAGGATGAGGGCAGCGACCGGCCCGTCGCGCTCCGAGCGTACCGTGCCCGGGTCCGCGGGGTTCTCGCTCATGCCACGCTGGGGCCGCCCATGATTTGCGCGGGACCGCTCCACAGGCCCTCGCGCGCCACGTCGTCCATCGCCTTCTCGATACCCTGGCGCAGGATGCCGACCATTTCGTCGATCTGCGCCTTGGTGATGATGAGCGGCGGCGACATGACGCACATGTTGACGAGCGGCCGGACCAGGAGGCCGAGCGCCTGGCAGTGGGCGTCGATGCGGTTGCCGATCTCGTAGTCCATGGTCAAGGGATCGCGGCTGTCCTTGCCGATGACGCACTCGACGCAGCCCATCAGCCCCTTGCCGCGCACGTTGCCGACGATGGCGATGTCGTTTAGCTCCTGCAGCTTCTCCTGCATGTAAGGGCCGACCTCGCGGACGTGCGCCAGCAGGTTCTCGCGCTCCATGATCTCGATGTTCTTGAGCGCGGCGGCGCAGACCACCGGATGACCGGAATAGGTGTAGCCGCAGGAGAAGACGGAGTCGTTCTCTTCGCCGCCGCTGATGCGGCTCATCAGGCGGTCGGAGATCAGCGTCGCGCCCATCGGCAGATAGCCGGAGGTGATGCCCTTGGCCACGGTGATGATGTCGGGCTCGATATCGAACACGTCCTTGGAGGCGAACCAGTGGCCGAGACGCCCGAAGGCGGTCACCACCTCGTCCGAGATGTAAAGCACGTCGTAGGACTTGCAGACCTCCCAGGTGCGGCGCTGGTAGCCCTCCGGCGGCACGCTGACCCCGCCGGCGCCGAGGATCGGCTCGGCGATGAAGGCCGCCACCTTGTTCGGCCCCACTTCCTTGATCTTGTTTTCCAACTCCTCGACCAGGAAGTCGCAGAACTCCTCCACGCCCATCCCCTCCGGTCGGCGGTAGGGGTTGGGGTCGGAGATGTGGTGAATGAAGCCGGTCTCGAAGTCGAACCAGCTCTTGTCGCGCTCCTTGCCCGAGACGGAAGAGCCCAGGTAGGTGCAGCCGTGATAGGCCTTTTGGCGCGAGATGATGTGCTTCTTGTCGCGCTGGCCGATGTTGTTGAAATAGAACATGACGAAGCGCAGCGCCGAATCCACCGCCTCCGAACCGCCGGTGCTGAAGAAGACCTGGTTCAGGTCGCCCGGCGACAGCTCGCCGAGCTTTTCGGCCAGCAGAGCCGCCGGCGCGGTGCCGAGGCCCCAGGGCGAGGCATAGGTCATGCGCATGACCTGCTCGTGGATGGCGTCGGCCATTTCCTCGCGGCCGTGGCCGATCTGCTGGCACCACATGCCGGCGGGCGCATCGAGCAGGCGGTTGCCATCGGTGTCGTAGACGTAGACGCCCTCGGCGCGCTCGATGATGGTGCGCTCGTTGTGGCCCACCAGGCTCATCAGCTCCCAGGGATGAAGGAAGTGGTTGTCCTTTTCCTGAAGTTCCTTGGTCGGGGGATAATTCTGCAGGGTCATGCCGCTTCCTCCAATGACAAGCCGTTTTCTAACTTACACCGTACCTAGGCCGTTGCTCATGCTGCTTGGCTCGCGCCTTGGGCGCAAGGTCCCGCAGCCGGTTTCACGTTGGCGTCGACCGCAACACAGCCGTCCGGGCGCACTAGGACTGGATTGACGTCGACGCTCTCGAGCCGGTCGCCGAGACAGGCGGCCAGCGCCGAAAAACTCGCCGCCGTCTGGCAAAGGGCGGCGATGTCGGCCGGCGGCGCGCCGCGCGTGCCGTCCAGCAGCGGCCGGAGGCTGAGTCGGTCGATCAGACGCCGCGCGGTCGCCGCGCCGAACGGCGGTAGGGCGAGGACCACGTCTTCCAGCACCTCGGCATGGATGCCGCCGCTGCCGATGACGACGATCGGGCCGAAGGCCGGGTCGTGCACGAGGCCCAGGATCATCTCGACGGCGGGGCCGCGCACCATCTCGGCCACCAACACCCGCGGGCCGAGGCGATCGGCCAGGTCCCGGTAGGCCTGCGCGAGGGCATTCTTATCGCTCAGGCCGAGATGCACGCCGCCCCGCTCCGTCTTGTGGGCGATGCCCGGTTCAGCCGTCTTGAGGGCGATCGGATAGCCGAGGGTCTTCGCCGCCGCATGAGCCTCCTCGAGGCTCGTGGCCTCCTGGCAAGCGATGGCGGGCACGCCGAAGTCGCGGAGCAGCTTCAGGGCCTCCGCTTCGCCGAGCGCCGCATCCTTCGCCAAACGCTCGCGCCACCGCCGCACCGTGTCCGGCTCCACCGGCGGTGGGGCCTCGGCGCCGCGCGCCTCGAAATCGCGGTAATCGAAAAGGTGCTTCACGCCCTTTAGAAAGGTTTCCAGGCCGTCCAGCACCGGCAGGCCCTCGCGGGTCACCTGGATGGCGTCGGCCGAGAAGCCGCTGCCCTGATGGTTGGAGACCAGCATGACCGGCTTGCCGCTGGCCTCTGCCGCGGCGCGGGCGAAATGGGGGTACTCCGGGAAGATCTTGCCGTCGGGGCCGCGGTCGGCGACCACCGCGCCGACGGCCGTGCCCGGGTCCACCATCATGGCGCTCAGGCAAGCCGTAAAGACGCCCCGGTAGTCGGCGCCGGTGCCCCAGGCGTCGAGCGGATTGACCGCCGGCAGGCCGGGGTCGAGGGCCGCCTCGAGCCGCGCGACGGTCTCCGGCTGCAGCTCGGCGAAGGGCACGCCCAGCGGTTCGGCGAGATCCAGGATCAGCGCGCGCTCGCCGCCGGAATCGTGGATCGTGGCGAGCCCGCCCGGCCCCACCGGTCCCGATAAACTGGGCTGGGCGAACAGCATGAGGCTCGCCGCCATCTCGTCGAGGCTCGCGACCCGGACCACGCCGTAATGCTCGAACAGGGCCTGATAGGCCCCGTCGTTTCCGACCAGCGCGCCGCTGTGGCTTTCCGCCATGGCCGCGCCGGTCTTGCTGCTGCCGACCTTGAGGGCGATGACGGGAATGGCCTTGGCGCGTGCCTTGGCGAGCGCCGCGAGGAAGCGCTCGGGTTCTCTCGCGGTTTCCATGAACAGGCCGACCACCCGGGTCGAAGGCTGCTCGAGGGCAAAATCCATGACCTCGGCCAGGGTGACGTTCAGTTCCTGGCCGGAGGAAACCGCGATGTTGTAGTCGATGCGCGCCTCGCAATCGACCAGAGCGTTGAACACCGAACCGGAATGGGTGATCAGGGTCACGTTACCGGGCCGGTGATCGGCGCGGGTCTCGAAGCCGCAGAGCCAGAGCCCGTGGTCGAAGTTGTAGAGCCCGTTGCTGTTGCCGCCACAGAGGACCACGCCGGCCTCCTCGGCGCGCCGGCGGATGCGTTCGCGCAACGGCGGATCGCCGTCCTCCGCCAGCACAAGCTGGGAAACGACGGTGACGGCGCGGGCACCCGCTGCGATCGCCGCCTCGAATTCCGCATCCAGACGCGCGTCCGCCACCGCCAGGACCACCTGCTCCGGCGGTTCCGGCAGCTCGGCGAGCGCGCCGGTGCAGGCGAGCCCCTCGATATCCTCGTACTTCGGGTTGACCGGATAGACCGCTCCGGCAAAGCCGCCCTGGATCAGGTGCCGGATCAGCGTGTGACCGACGCTGCCGGGACGCCGGCTGGCGCCCACCACGGCGAGCGATTTCGGCCGCAAGAGGGGATCGAGACGGTGCGCCATGAGGGACCCCCCCCGCGTCCTAAAAATCGTACGGCGGCGTGGCGCGGCGGCGGTCGGGATTGAAGAACGGCCGCTCGGTGATCCGGGCGCGCACCATCTGCTTGTCCCACATGAGTTCCTTCAGCACGTAGATCTCGACCCAGAAGTCGCCGGTGATCTCGCTTCCGTAAGGTGCCTTCAAGAAGGCCAGCGCCAGGTTCCGCTTGCAGGTGGGCGACCAGACGGCGGAGGTGATGTGACCCGCCTCGGTTTTCTTGTTGTGATAGACGAGGGCGCCGCCGGCGGGCTTATTGCCCTCGATGTCGAGGCCGACCAGGCAATAGCGCGAGCCTTTGTCGCGCTCGGCCAGGAGGGCGCGCCGGCCGGTGAAGTGGCCCTTCTCGAAATCGACCAGCCAGCCGAGGCCCAACTCGAAGGGCGAGCGCCCGCGGGTCCGCCGGATGATCTGGTCGGCCGCCATGTAGTCGGCGTTGGTGGCGATGAAGCCCGCTTCGATGCGCACCAGGTCGAGGGCGTGAGAGCCGATGGGCCTGAGGCCGTGCAGCTTGCCGGCCGCCATCAGTTCGTCCCACAGGGTTTCGGCGAGGGCCGGATCGATCCATAGCTCGTAGCCCAGGTCGCCGGTGAAGCCGGTGCGCGAAATGGTGAGGCGGCCGTCCTTCAGGGGCACCTCGATCATGGCAAAGGGCTTGAGGTCGTCGATCCCGGCGATGCCCATGCGCCTCAGGATGGCGGCGCTGGTCGGCCCCTGCAAGGCGAGGGCGGCGATCTCTTCGGTGACGTCCGCGATCTCCACGTCGAAACCGACCGCCGAGTCCGTCAACCAGACCAGCTGGCGTTCCTGGCTGCACAGGCGGAACTCCTGCTCGGCGAAGCGGAACAGGGTCCCGTCGTCGAGCACATGGCCCGCATCGTCGCACCAGATCGAATAGGTGACGCGGCCGGGCTTCAGCTTGCGCACGTCGCGGGTCAAGAGCCGGTTCAGATAGCGCTCGGCGTCGGGGCCGGCGATGCGGTATTTCATCATCGGCGAGAGGTCGAACAAGGTGGCCGTGTTGCGCACGGCGAAGTATTCCAATTCGACCTCGCCGTAACTGTCGGCCACGTTGAAGCCGGCCCAACGGCCCCAATCGTTGTTGTGGCACAGCGCCGCCGTGCGCGTGTGGAACGGCGTCGGCTTGAGGGGGGTCTTGTAGTGGGTCAGCTCGGTCATGCCGCCGCCTCCCTTTGAATCACCTGGTTGGCGGCGTTGAGGCCGGCCGCGCCCATCACCCCGCCGCCGGGGTGGGATCCGGCGCCGCAGAGGTAGAGCCCGTCGAGGGGCGCCGCGTATTGCGCCGCCCCCGGCACCGGCCGCAGCATCAGCATCTGGTCGAACGCCAGCTCGCCGTGGTGCCAATGGCCGCCGGTCATGCGGAACTGCCGCTCGATATCGAAGGGGGTCAGAAGTTCGCTGGCGACGATCCGGGACCCGAGCTTCGGCGCGTAGCGCTCCAGCACACCGAGCACGATCTTGGCGAAGGCCTCGCGGCCATTTTCCCAGCCCTCCTTCAAACCGTAGGGCGCGTACTGCACCACGGCGGAGAGCACCTGCTTGCCCTCGGGCGCCAGGCTCGCATCGTGCAGGCTGGGGATCGTGATCTCCATTACCGGCTCGGGCGAGAACTCGCCGTACTTGGCCGGGTTGAAGGCCCGTTCGACGTAGTCGATGTCGGGCGCGATGACGAGGCGGCCCTTGAGCGCCGACGGCTCGAGCCCGGTGAACTCGGGCAAGCCGTCCAGGGCCAAATGGACCTTGGCCGCGTTGCCGCGCATGCGGATGTTGCGCACCCGGGTGACGAAACCGGTATCCAGGTGCTCGGCGCCCAGGAGGTCCATGAAGGTGCGGCGGGGGTCGGCA
>Ga0114923_10003577_pt1 | contig 10484 bp, 12 predicted proteins | sample SumtaG_FD_89578 | JGI IMG/M metagenome (GOLD analysis project Ga0114923, IMG submission 89578) | Deep subsurface microbial communities from Indian Ocean to uncover new lineages of life (NeLLi) - Sumatra_00157 metaG | ecosystem: Environmental > Aquatic > Marine > Oceanic > Sediment | place: near...
AGTGTAGATGAAGAAGAGTAAACACTAGAAAATTTCCTCGAAATTATTACCTAATACAATCTCTATATCGAAATTTGCATCCAGCTTTTGATCCCCCTCTTTGCAACCCAATATTTGCGCAATTTTTGCAACCGTTTCCCTGTCAATTCCTTCAACTACACAACCATCAACATCATTCTCCCCCCTTTTTACAGACGCAACCTTTGCGCCAAGTACTTCCACTATTTCTCCCACCTGGTTAGCAATACCTGCACTGCTTGTGTTGTTGGTAATAACAACTCGATACTCGCCCTTTGTAATAATGGGGTCGGCAAAAACTGACAATATGCTAACAGGAATATTTTTCTCAATCACGTATCCATCTTTCCCGTCTGTTAACTTCGTCTTCTTAAGATAAGGTGTATCTGACAAATTTATTTCTACTCTCCTTGAATTAGGTACGCCAATAGAAAATAGAGCAATTTTCAGCCTATCCCCTATTTTTAAGTTTGTCTTGTACCTGGTGAAAACCGCCTTAATAACTTCAAGGTAATTTGCACTCGAAAAGCCTGAGGCATTATTTCCCGCCCATATATAAACAGGAAACTTAAAGTTTTTGGACACGGTTTTGGCTAGTAAATTACCACCCAACCCTTCAGAAAAACCCAGCTTCCAAACGCTTCCCACTCTAAATATCCCAAAATGTTGAGCAACCTCAACCTCTGTGTTTGACGGAATTACAATATTTGTTATTTCACCTACCACAGGGTCAAAAGTCGTTAAACGTAAATCTCCTTCTGATTCTTGAATCAGCACTGTAAGCTTTGAATTATTATTCCAAAAGTTCGTTGAGGAAACAAACACTACTCCAAGCAAAACAACAATAACTCCAGCTACCAAATATAAAGATGGTTTTCTTTTCGGCTTATTTACACCTCTTCTTCTACGCTTTCTGGATCGGGCAGGCATGATGTTAATTGAAAAGTGAAAATGGGAAACTATTTAAAAATCAGTCTATTGAAATGCAGTTTCCCTGCTTTCGAAAGTCTTTTACCTCTGGTGCCATATGCCCTTAAGATGTGTTTTATATGGTCTCCTGCCACAACATCAGGCACTATCACATAATTTGCCCCCGCTTCGTATAGCTTAACAGCCTCACTTCTCATGAGCGCGGTAAAAACACTTACCAGAGAATTGCGAATACTCTTCAAATGAGCAATTAATGTAATGTTATCTTCCAAGTTTGATGTAGTAGAAATAACCATTCGTGCCTTCTCGATGTTTGAAGCTTCAAGGATCTCTTCATCGGTAATATCACCAAAAATCACAGGAATATTTTCAGCGGTTAATCTTTTAAATACATCCGGATTAAAATCTACCACCAAAAAAGGAATATTTTTCTTCAGTAGATATGCGGCAATAGCCTTTCCCGCCCTGTCACATCCTACAAGAACAATGTGGTCTTCCAATTTACTTTCAACAACAAATGCTTTTTCCCGTTTTCCGCCTCTTTCAAATATCGACAAATACTTTTTAGTGTGCCTATATACTTTGTCAGCACCAAGAATTAGATAAGTTGAGATAGTCATAGTAATAACACCCACCATAACAACTAATGCCACATGTTCCTGCGTCAGATGGCCCAACCCCTTACCCATAATCACTATTATTAGTGAAAACTCAGAAATTTGAGCAACGGTAAGCCCTGCCAAAAATGAAGTTCTCTTTTTATAACCAAGAAAACCCATTATCGTAAGAACTATCAGAGGATTCCCAATAATTACAAATGCTGAAAGTATTATCGCCGCCGGCAAGATTGCAAGAACACCGGGGCCCAACATAAGCTGTGTACCCAAGTAGAGGAAAAATAAAGTAAGGAAAAAGTCTCTTAAGGGTTTTGTTCTTGATGCTATCTGAAGATGCTCAGGCAAGTTTGAAAGCGCCAAACCTGCTAGAAAACCCCCAATTTCCAACGTAAATCCAATTGGGCCTGCAACCAAGCTTGCAAAACCCAATGCCCAAGCAATACTGACAATAAATAAAAGCTCAGGAGAAGACGCAATAAACTTATCAACGATAGTCGGAAGTAAACGCTTTGATAATATCCATACGACGACAAACAATATTATTAATTTTATTGCAATAAAAATATATTGAACTGCTCCAATACCTCCTTCTCCAACCCCCGATAAAAACACCAATATCGCAATGGCGACAAAGTCCTGTACAAGAAGAAATCCTACGGCAATCTTTCCATATAAGCTGGATAGATCCTTTTTCTCCGATAGAAGTTTTACCATAATAATTGTCGAGGAAAAAGTTAATGCAATTGCTACATAAATGGAGGGTAACACTCCAAAACCAAGCAATCTGGCAAGAAAAAAACCAATTGTCGAAGTAAAAGTAATTTGACCTATTCCTGTCAGAAGAGCCACTTTTCCCAATGAAGGAAGTTCCGTAAGATTCATCTCCAAACCAAGTAAAAACAAAAGGAGAGTAACTCCGATTTGCCCCAAGCTTGAAATCATGTGCGTATCACTAATAACACCCGATGTTCCGAGAAATATTCCGGCAAGTAAATACCCTATCAGAAGAGGTTGCTTAAAAAATCTGGCTGTAATTCCAAATATTCCGGCAATTGTTAAGAGTACGGCAATTTGTGAAAACTCCATATTTGAATATAGTCTAGTTTAAATCTTGAGTCCCCTACTGTAAAGAAGAACATAGTGGGTATTAATCAAAAAGTAAATCGGCGGACCTTAAGTCCGTGGTAGTTTGTTTAAATTATCAAGTGAGCGCTTTAAATCATCAGGGATCATAGACTCAAAGCTAACTTTCTTACCACTGGCAGGATGATTAAACCCTATTCCACCCGCGTGCAGGAAAAGGCGTGGACACCACTTTCTATCTCTTCTTGCAGTTTTTCTACCGGCATAAAACTCATCAGCTACAATCGGATGTTTAACATATTTTAGGTGAATACGAATTTGATGTGTTCTTCCTGTCTTCGGATAAAGTTTCAGCATTGTAAGTTGTTCTTTCGATTTTTTATTCATAAATCTGGAAACAACCCTGTATTTTGTTTCGGCCTCTCGTCCTCCCGGTATAACACCAAATCTTTCCCTATTCCATGTCAACCTGCCCACCGGGGCTTTTATCGTATCATTATCCAATTCTACATTGCCATGAACTAGGGCCACATACACCTTCTGCACCTTTCTTAGCTTGAACTGCTTTTGGAGAAACGTAAATGCCTGTCTTTTCTTTGCAATTATCAGCAATCCGCTTGTTTCTTTGTCTAACCTATGAACAATTCCTGACCGATATTGTCTACTTTTCGCGGTCTCAAACCGATACTTACCCTTTATCCACGATTGAATAACGGGAGTTCCCTTGGTGGTTGTCGCTTCATTAACCACCCAGCCGGATGGTTTATCCAAAATCAGTAAGTTATCATCCTCAAAAATTACTTTCGGTTCCACAAATGTATTTTACCACTAAAAACTCCGCAGATAGATACCCACGGGCATAGCCCGTGGTTCTCTGACTCGCTTTGTACGCGCTTTCGCGCGGACTATTTGAAGTAGCCCCCTTCATCCACGGGCGTAACCCGTGGTTTTCGCTTGTCTTGAGATAAGCGGAGTTCTCCAATACAACTCATTAACTAATTAACTCTTTATTTCTCTCTCTTAGCTTTACAACTCGCGCATAACGTCGACTCAGTATAAGCCATCAACCTATCCGTATTAATCATGTTTCCACAATCTTCACAAATTCCGTATTTACCTAGTTTAATACGTGTTAATGCTTTTTTAGTTTGAATAATCTTTTTATCAAGCTGCTCTTTTATAGCAGAAGTTCTTGCATGTCCAAATTGCTCTGCAGCATCCGCATCCGGAGAGGCATTGTCGTTTAATCTTGAAGTATTTTGAAATGGATCCTCTTGACTAATCTCCTTCTTTCTTTTCTCGAGTAACTTCAAACGATCTCGTAAAAAATTACTCACGGGAGCCAAAAGCTTGCTTGGAAAAAGGACAAAATCCTTTCCCATTTTCGACATCTTGGACACTCCCCCCTTCTTTCTTGTATCTTTCTGTTTTTTATTTTTGTTCATGTTTTTTGCTTTGCCAGTTTGAAAACTATCGAAAAGGACACGCCGGCAAGTATTAAAGAGACTAAGGCATCTTTATTACCCACAAAGGATATCATACTACTCAATGTCATCGCAACAATCGCATAAATCACAAAAAATACACCCGTAACCGTAAGTCCCGAAAAACCAATCCTTCCCGACTTGTACCAAGTAAATCCTTTGTAGTACCTATCCAGAAGGTGAAATAGGACTATTAAAAGAACCAAAACAACAAATGAAAATAAATAAAGCATATCGCGTGTTAGAGCCAACTCACCAAGCAAAATCAGCGCAAATATCGAAAGCAGCCCCAGTACGGCCGCCTCTAAAACCTCGAAAGTTTTTAGTTTGTATTTCAATATTCCCAACACCAAACCAATTATTGCTCCAGTAAGTGGGAGCCAAAATCTCAACCAATCAAAATAATAGAAGGAGATTAAATAACCACTCCCCAGCAATATTAGGCCATAAAAGGCCGTGGTAAATATTTGGTTTCTAACATAATCATCTTTTAATCGCTTCCAGAAAAAATATAAATACATTAGAACACCCACGAAAGTTGTAATAATTCCTACTAACACAGGACTAAATATACTAAATAACACTACTAATATCAAAGGCACGAACTTGACTTATAAACACGATGTTACTATTATTACAAATATTGTGCTGGAAACACCACATGTTGTAGTGGGGGCGGCTATTGCTCTTAAAGTAGCTAACCCTGCCCTAGCTTTACCACTAGCACTGGGGAGTCATTTTATTCTTGATAAAATTCCCCACTGGAATCCCCACACTTATACAGAAACCCAAAAATACGGAAAGCCAACAAAAAGCAGTACTATTATCGCCACGGCCGACTCATTGCTGGCACTAGGATCCGGAATATTTATTGCTTCAACGGTATTACCACGACTTGATACATTCTTCCTGATAATTATCGCATGCTTCCTTTCGGTTCTTCCCGATGTCTCAAAAGCCCCTTATTACTACCTAAAAAATAGAAGCAACCTCCTGGTAAAATGGGTCGGCCTTGAAAGATCCATGCAAGTAGAAACAAAAAACGTATATTACGGAATGACAACGCAGATTGCCGTAATAGTTGCCGCTCTTTGGTGGATATTTGTGTAATTAAAAAACTATTTCCTAAAATCTTCACTTATTTTGCTCGCTCAACATACTCTCCGGTTCGTGTGTCAACCATAATGAAGTCACCGGTTTCGATAAAGAGTGGTACCTTTACGTTTAAATCATTTTCAAGTTTAGCTGGTTTGTAGATATTCGTAGCAGAATTTCCTTTCACACCCGGCGCCGTCTCAGTAATTTTTAATTTAACTTTAGGGGGAATATCAACAGACAACGGCTGCTCTTCCCAAAAAAGGACACTAACATTGTCGCCTTCCTTAATATATGGCAAGTCGTCTTTTATTACCTTCTTTGGTATCTCAACTTGATCATACGTCTTTTCATTCATAAAAACAGCACTTCCATCATTATCGTACAAATACTGAAGTTGCTTTTTTAGCGTACTTATTTCGTCCACCTTTACACTTGAATTTAATGTTTTTTCTTCAAAGCTTCCATTTTCGAGATTTCTTAATGAGAGTTTTACAGTTCCACCGCCACGAGCAATTTTTTGATGTGCATACTTAACCACTCTATATGGTTTACCATCCAGAGTAAAAGTAACTCCATTTTTTAAATCTGTTGCATTTATCATATAACCCATTTACCGTTCTTTTGCACTAGCTTATCATTAAACCAAAGCTCACCACCATGTCGTAAATCCTTTATCATGTCCCAATGAATTGCCGATTTATTTTTGCTTAAGGTTTTTTTATATCCCTTGCCGAGTGCAAGATGGACGGTCCCTCCAATTTTCTCGTCAAATAAGATATCCTTTGTAAACTTCTTTATTTTATAATTATTACCAATTCCAAGTTCACCTAAATATCTTGCCCCTCTATCCGTATCAAGAATCCTGTTTAAATCCCTCTCTCCTTTTTCCGCATTGGCTTTAACAACCTTGCCTTTCTCAAACTCCAACCTAACTTTGTGGAACTCTTTTCCAAAATAAAGTGCGGGGTATGTGTATGTAATATGTCCATTAACACTATTTTCGACAACCGATGTAAACACTTCTCCGTCGGGCATATTATGCCTCCCACCGGCATTTTCAGCTTTTCTTCCTTCGATACTCATTCTCAAATCCGTATCTCTTCCGACTATCCGGACCTGACCGACTGCATCAATTCTGCGTCTTAATTTCTCCTGCTCTTTAAACTTTTTCTTCCAATCCACCTTGTTTATAGCATTAAAAACAAACTCAGAATAATCCAAAAGAGACATGTCTGCCTCCTGTGCTTGGGCTTCCGAGGGAAATCTTGTTATAACCCAACGTGTGTTTTCTACACGATAATTTGTTATTGGTCTTAAAACTTTTGCTCTTCTTGTGATCTTTGCGGTATCCACATTGGTAAGTCCTCTTGTGTTTTGGGGAGAGGAAATCCTAACATAGCAATCCACATACTTTATTTCGTCCATGTCAATTTTGGGGAAATAATTAATTTGTGTTTCGCTGGCATTTTTATAATACATCTCGGAAAATTCATAAGAGTCGTATCTTAGCCTCACATCACTGGCTCCCTTAGCGATTAATTGTCTATACATCTCAAACATCAACGGTCTGGCACTAAAGCCCCCAATGACGACAACCTTATCTCCTCTCTTAATTTCCAGAGAATGTTCAACCAATACACTCGCTTGTTTAATTATTTTTGAGTTAGTTAATATCACGTTCTGGGTATTTTATATCATTTGTACTTAAGTTTGAAGCGTAAATTTGGTAAAATACACGTACTCCTTGCCGCGGTGGTGGAATTGGTAGACACGCAGCTCTCAAAAAGCTGTGAGCTTAACGCTCGTGACGGTTCGACTCCGTCTCGCGGCACCCACTTATTTCTCCCTTTTTGTTTCCCTTGAGTAAAATTTAATCCTGTCTCCCCTGAAGCGGAGTTTAATCGACCGAAGTTGTCCGTTTCTGTGCTTTGCGACATCAAGATTTATATTCTCCAAATCTTCATCTTCTTCTCTCCATAAAAACATAACAACGTCAGCATCTTGTTCGATGCTTCCGGACTCTCTTAAGTCTGCAAGTTGAGGTTTCTTTTGGCCCCTTTGTTCAACCGCACGTGATAACTGAGACAACGCAAGAACCGGTATCTTCAATTCCCTGGCTAAATTTTTAAGTCCTTGGGAGATTTCAGAAACCTCCTGCACACGATTTTCCAATTGTCTACTCCGGGCAAGCTGCAGATAATCAACAATTATAAGTTCCACATTTGATTCAACTTGAAGCCTTCTTGCTTTTGTTCTCATCTCGAGTATTGAAAGGGCCGGAGTATCATCTATATATATTGGTGCTTCTGCAAGTTCACCCATTGCGTTACTCAGTTTTGTAAAATCATCCTCGGATAATTTTCCGGTTTTTAATCTCCATGCATCAATATCGGCTTGAGCAACCAGAAGTCTATCAACCAACTCCTCCCTGCTCATCTCGAGGCTGAAGAATCCCACAGGGCGTTTATGCTTAACAGCCAAGTTTTGTGTAATGTTCAATGCCAATGAAGTCTTTCCAACACCGGGCCTTGATGCAAGAATTATCAAATTAGACCGTTGCAACCCGGCTAAGGTATCGTCAAGATCGGGAAAACCGGTGGGTACTCCCCGTAACCCTCCCGCTTGCTTATGAAGTTCGTCCAACCTATCAAAAGACTCCGCAAGTGCTTCACGAACCGGAGTAAAAGCGCGAGCCACATGTCTCTGGGTAAGTGAAAATACTTCTGATTCTGCCTTATCGAGCAGTTCATTAGCCGCCAAAGATTCGTCCATCGACAACTCAACCAGTTTACTCGCCGCCCTCATCAACAAACGTTTTGTTGAAGCGTCCTTTACTATTTTGCCGTAATGCTCCACATGTGCCGCGGTGGGTACACGGTTGGCCAATTCAACTAAATAACTTACACCACCAACCCTCTTCAAAGCTTTCTTTTTCTTAAGTTTTTCCGATATGGTCAAAACATCTATCGGAACTCTCTCCTCGTAAAGCTCAAGAGCACATGTATATATATCACTGTGCCGTTCATCGTAAAAATCTCCGGATTTCAGAAATTCTGCGATAGCGATAATCGCATCACGGTCTAAAAGCAAGGCTCCTAAGACCGATTCTTCTGCTTCCAGTGAATGTGGTGGGATTCTAACTTGTAGCTGATCTGCCATATTCTAAAATATTGAGCAGGATTTCAATATACACTAAATAAATGGGTACTAATATAATCTATTCAAACTTCCAGAAAACCTAGGCCTTCTTTGATTACTTTCTTTCAAGTACAATAACTCTCTGGTCTTCACCAATGTCTGACTTTTTGAACGATAGTTTATTGGTTCTTTCGACACTCAATCCCACTTCGGAAAGAAAACCATCAACTTTTGCTAACTTTTTGAAAATCTTGGGATTTAGTCCCTTTAATTGATAATGCATCGGTATTGTTATTGTGGGCTCAATATTTCTCACTATTTCTGCCGCTACCGAATCATTGATTGTATACTCTCCCCCAACCGGAATCATTAATATATCAACACTCCCAATTTTCCCCATTAATATTTCGCTTATCTTGTGTCCCAAGTCACCGAGATGAACCAACCTGACATCGTCCATTTCAATAACATAAATCGTATTTCTACCTCGAGACTCTCCCTTCTTATCATCGTGGAAAGTAGATATACCTATTACTGAAACCCCTGATATTTCATATTCGCCAGGTCCTTCAATAACTTTTTTATAGTCTTTTATCTGACCAAAAGCGTTGTGATCCTCATGTTGATGCGATACTGTGACGATGTCCGCACTGACTTTAGGGTATTTGAATCCCACCATCTTAGAATCATATGGATCCGTTACCAAACTTGCGGATTTTCCCCTCAATCGAAAAGAAGAGTGACCAAGATAAGTTATGTCCATAATATTAAATAAAAATTCTTAAGCAACAAGCTAAAATATCTAAATAAGTTAACCCCGCTACTTATGCATAGTACCAAAGTGGTTTTACCTTGACAAGGACTTAAAAGTACCATATATTAACTTTGATTCATCGAATTTCCTATCCCTGCTTTACTTATGCGGAAAGAGATAATATTCGTAATAATTGCAAGTATTTTGTTTGGGGCGATCATCGCCTTTGGTATTTGGAGGGCAAATACCGCACTAAGATATGGCAACAATGATCATGCGATTACTTCAGACTTTGAAAATTCTGCAGAGGAACCCAGTCATGGAGAACTCGGTCTTACAATCGCCGAACCGTCACAAAACGATGTCGTGACCCAATCCCCAATAACAATCTCGGGAATCACAATGCCGAACTCTTGGGTCGTTATTGTTACCGAAGATGAAGATTACATAATCCAATCCGACAACTCAGGGCTCTTTCAAAGTGAAATAGATTTGGTTGGAGGTATAAATCAAATAATAACTACCGTATTTGATACAAACGGTAATTCATTTAACGAAACTCTTAGAGTTATCTATTCCTCCGAATTTGCTGACGTGCTAAAGGAGCCAAGTAATAATTAATTATGAAAATATTTTTTATATCAACACTGGCAATAATCCTACTTGTTTTTTTATCTCTTACAAACATTGAAGCTCAGGATGCAACTGAAGAAGCAAATACCATCAGAGATCGAGTCAAAGAAAAAGTGGAAGCAGCGAAAAAGAATCCTAAAGCCTACACCGGATCCGTTACCGACAAAACAGAAAATACGCTTCAAATACAAAACGATTTGGGGGAAATTCAATTAATATCAATTGACCCAGAATCCGCTTCGTTTGCAAAAATCGATAAAAAGACGGTATCTGCGAAGTATGATGATGTTGGTATCGGCGACTACATTATAGCGATGGGCTTCACCAACGGTAATGATGTTCTTGAGGCAAAAAGAGTAGTCATTACCCAACAACCTGAATCATCAACCCTGAGTATTCTACTTGGAAAAATTACTGAAATTAACAATAAGGAAGTGACCATCACTACAGTTGATGGAGAATATTCTCTGGATTTTCCCAAAAGGTGGAAGGGGCCTGAAATTAGTGAGCTGGAAGAAAATATGTCACTTATTTCTATCGGAAACTCTGATGACGGTGTAATAAATATTAGAACAATTCATATTACCACTCATTCCCCTACTCCGCCGTCTCAATAGTAGAAAACAATACAAAGTTCAGCATATAGACGCTTAATTTTACAGATGATAATATGAATTAATATGAACAAACAAAAACTACAACCCTTAAAGGGCTTTCGAGATTTCTTGC
>Ga0114923_10003578_pt1 | contig 10484 bp, 12 predicted proteins | sample SumtaG_FD_89578 | JGI IMG/M metagenome (GOLD analysis project Ga0114923, IMG submission 89578) | Deep subsurface microbial communities from Indian Ocean to uncover new lineages of life (NeLLi) - Sumatra_00157 metaG | ecosystem: Environmental > Aquatic > Marine > Oceanic > Sediment | place: near...
CCAAAAACTTTTTCAATATTTTCCCATCTACATGCTTTTTGTTTTTAAGTTTATTAATTTCCTGTTTTAGTTTTCGTTTCATTTTTTAATCAAATCCGGCCGTTGTTTTTTTGTTTTCTCTTTGGATTGCTTCTCCCGCCATTTCTTAATTTCCTCATGATTGCCAGATACTAGCACTTCCGGCACCTTCCAACCTTTATATTCCGCCGGCCGGGTATATTGGGGATATTCTAATAAGCCTTTAGAAAAAGACTCTTCTTTTAAAGACTCTTTTTTACCCACTACCCCAGGAATCAATCGCACCACTGTATCCACCACCACCATGGCTGGAATCTCACCGCCAGTCAAAACATAATCACCAATGGAAATCTCTTCATCCACCAGATTCTGGCGTATCCGTTCATCCACGCCCTCATAATGCCCACAAATCAAAATTATATGTTCAAGTTTACTTAAGCTTTTAGCCTTTTTCTGATTAAAAGCCTTTCCTTGAGGGGTCAGTAAAATTGTTTTACTGTTTTTCTTTTTTAAATCATTTAAAGCCTGGTCAATCACCTCTACCTTGATTACCATTCCTGGTCCGCCGCCAAAAGGCTTGTCATCCACTGTTTTATGTTTATCCTTAGCCCAATGCCTCAAGTTATGGATCTTAATCTTCACCAATCCTTTGTCCTGAGCCCGTTTTAAGAGGCTTTCATCAAACGGTCCTTTAAACATCTCTGGGAAAATAGTTAAAATATCAATTTTCATAATGGACTTTGAATATTTTTTAATTTTGGATTAGTCACTTTAGTATACACTTGTGTAGTCCGGTTGCTCGTTCACTATTGCGGTTATGCTAAAATTATACCGCGATTAAGTTCGCTCATAACTTCCCATATACTGGAACGTTATATGAAATTGAGAAGATTTTTATCTTTAACTCTTGGAAAATGGAAAACATTGCCGTAATTAGCACAATTTTGACGATTCACTTTCTTGCTTGGTTAACTCCTGGCCCGCTTTTTGTTTTAATTGTCCGCAATTCAGTAGTTTATTCTCGAAAAACAGGCCTTTGGACTGCTGTAGGTATTGCTATCGGCAACTTCACTCACATTCTGTACTCAGTTGCTGGAATTGCGCTTATCATTTCCAAATCTCCTATTGCTTTCAACGTCATTAAATATCTTGGAGTCAGTTATTTAATATATTTGGGATTAAAAACACTCTTTTTGAAAATTCCGACACAAAAAGCGAAATCTCGACAAAAACAAAAAGATATTACACCATTATCAGCGGTCAAAATTGGCTTCCTAACAAATATATTGAGCCCCAAAGCCTCACTTTTCTTTGCCAGTATATTTGCCACAATACTTTCATCAGGTGCTCCTTATTGGGTGGTGATTTTTCTCATGATAGCCATGCCATTAAACTCACTCTTTATGGCCACAATGCTTTCCATTTTCTTTACTCAAGGGAAAGTGCGATCAGTTTATGCTCGATACCAACACATCTTTAATAAATTACTTGGTGGAGCTTTAATCTTACTTGCTCTCATCATCGCACTTTCTAGGGGATAAAAATCTTCTCAGCTTCTCGCTTTGCTCGACCCCGTTGCACTCTCGCCAAGATATTCAGACCATTCTTGGCTCGGGTCATATAACATCAGTATATCTGGCTCGCTTCGGTTGCACTCGCTCTCCCAAATTGTTCCACTCGCATGTGTTTCACGCTTGCGCTAAAATATATCACATGCTTCGTTCCACAACTTCCCATATACTGGAACGTTATGTGAAATCAGACTTGTTTTAACAATTTAAATCAATCAATTTATGGCAAAGCGAATATCTACAAAGAAAATTTTTCAAAAGGGTCGATTTCTTCTTAGGGACGTGAACATAAAGCTCAAAGACGGGAAAAAAGTCACTTTCCAATTCTGGGATAAAGCTGACTCCGCCATCATTGTTCCAGTTCTTGACAATGGCGACGTTATTTTTATTCGTGAGTATCAAGCTGCTTTCGATTCTCAAATGTTAAGCCTCCCGAAAGGCCGTGTAGAAAAAAACGAAGATCCAATTGAGGTCGCCAGCAAAGAACTGCAAGAAGAAATCGGTTACAAAGCCAACTCTTTAGAAAAAATCGTCGAAGTTACTATCAATCCAGGCTATATCTCGGGCAAAACACATATTTATCTCGCTCGTAATCTAGTGGAAAACAGGCTACAAGGAGATGAGGTTTGGGAAATAACCATCACCAAGTACCCTTTGAAAAATTTTGAAGAATTGATTGATAAAGGAGAGTTAACTGAAGCTAGAATCATCACGGCACTTTACGAAGCCAGAAGATTTCTAAAAAACAGTACTTAGCCCGACTCAAAAACAAGTCTGACTGCTCCCTTCGGTCGCTCACGTTGCACTCTCGCCAAATCTTTAACCATTTTTGGCTCGGATCACATAACAGCAGTATATGCAGCTCCGTTCCTTGCAGTCACTTCGCTCAAATTGTTCATGCACTATTGCGATGTGATAAAATCACAGCATTATATCGCAAATACGCTTCGAACAACTTTGCATATACTGCAACCGTTAGGCAAAATTTGTTTTTCAGATGAATTTCAATAAAAATTCAAAATATTTTCGGCTCTGGAAGGTTTTTCTAATACCTGTTTTTGCTTTTGTAGTAATACATTTTCTTAAAGACATTATCCAAGATTTATTAGGTATATCCACAATCCTTGATGTTTTTGGCGATGCAAGAGAGGATTTATCTCGCTTCTCAGAACCCTTTATTTGGTTTTATCATTGGTTTATGGTCAACACTATCTTCTTGGAGATTTTTTTACTCATCTACGTTCCAAAAACATGGCGCCGAAAATCTTTCACTCGGGAGGATATTGCCGTTTTATCAGCTATTGTTTATCTGATTATTGCTTTTACTTCATCTATCCTACTTGATCCGAGATACTGAAAAACAAACTTCTTCACTCCTCACTTTGTTGCGGTACTCGACCACACTGCGTTCTCGCTCAAATCTTGTAATCTTTTTCGCTCGGATCCTCTAACAACAGTATATATGACTCAAGGCTCAGCTCGCCCCTTGACCCATATTGCTCCGTTCCGTTGTGATTTTAGTGCTAAAATATACCACAGCGTTTCACTCGGAAACATCATATATACTGGAACGTTAAGCAAAATCAATTTATCTTGCATGGTAAAAATGAATAATAAAAAACTGAAACAAGAAATTAATAAAATAAAAAAACGAAACCTGAGAGTCGAAGCTGATAAGACGTGGGAAACAAGCTATTTTCGAAAGTTCCTGGTAGCATTATTAACATATATAGTCATTGTTTCTTTCTTCCTTGTGGCAGAGTTACCCAAACCATATATTAACTCGATTATTCCCACTCTTGGCTTTCTAGTCTCAACTCTAACAGTTCCAGTTTTTAAGAAATTTTGGAAAAGGTATTTTTACCAAAATAAATGATCAAGAGAAATTGACTGCTTCGTTTCACTTGGGCTTTAACTCAAGGGGACATTATGCTCTCACCCAAATTGCTCAGCACTATTGCGATTGTGATAAAATTGTACCGCAATAACGCTCCTCGCAACTTCCCATATACTGGAACGTTACCGAGAATCTTTCAATATGGCATGGATTACAAAAAAAGGATACTCAACTAAAGAAATCGCTTCAGGCTCTTTAAAAGTAATAGGAAATTTTGAGATACAGCTAGCTAGGTTTCTGGGTGGGAAATTTTCTCATTTTCACAAAAAAAAGACTGAATTTTTCTTCTTTTATGGTGGTAGCGGAAAAGTAATTATTGACAACAAAGAACACAAAATTAAAACCGGCTCATTTTTCAGAATCAGACCGAAGCAAATTCACACCTTTATTAATACAAAGACGAAAATTCCCCTTAAAGCTGTCATGGTTAAAGTCAACAATGACTACCAGGATACCTATGACGCCCCTCAAAATTCCTCTCAGTAATGCTTCTCTCTGTTTTGTATTTATTACGCATTGCCAATTTTTCACGCTTAGTGTATTTTAAGGATTTAGTGCATTTTAAAATACCATGAGAAGAAAAAGATACTCTATTTTAATCATCCTAGCCGCCATCATCTGGAGTACCGATGGTTTGCTGCGTCGCCACCTCAGCGGCCTTCCTCCTACTTTAATTGTCCTCTTGGAATATATAATTCGACTTATTATCGTTATCCCTTGGATACCCAGATTTATTCCCGAATTTAAGAAAATGACTAAGAAAGACTGGGGAGTGATGATCACTCTCGGTATTGTAAGTGGAGCCTTGGGTAGAATTTTATATACAGCTGCCCTGGGCATGGTTGATGACATTAGTTATTCAGCCGTAGTTCTTCTCCAACAAACCCAGCCAATTTTTGCTGTGGCCCTCGCCGCCATTATCTTAAAAGAAAAACTCACCAAACGTTATGCTTTACTTGGTTTTATAGCCCTTGTTGCCGCCTACTTTTTAACCTTTCCCCAATATGCACCCACCTTTATCAGTGGCAATGGTGGATTATTAGCTGCCCTTTTAGCTCTGGGCGCTGCTGCTGCTTGGGGATCAGGCACAGTTCTTAGTAAGATTATGCTGGGCAAACTCAGTTATGCTGCCACTGCTATCCTACGCTTTATTATTGTTGTCCCGGTAGTTTTAATTTTACATTTGAGTTTAGGGCAAACTTATCCTTTATCAGCCATCAGCCCAACCGACTGGTTTTATTTGACCGCTCTAGCTTTAACAGCTGGCATAGCTTCTTACCTTCTCTATTACAAAGGCCTTCAGCATACCGAAGTAAAAATCTCCACCTTTGCTGAATTCGCTTGGCCTATTTCAGCCGCCTTATTTGGCTACTTCCTCCTAGGTGAAAGATTGACTCCAGTCCAATGGCTTGCTGGTGGTGTACTCTTAATAGATATTTTACTCCTGTCTCTCTCTCCTGTAGAATAGGTCTCAATGAAAAGATTTTCTCCTTTTCTTATCATGTTGGCTGCTTTGTTATGGAGCTTGGATGGAATCCTGCGACGCCAACTCTATTCTTTACCCCCAGCCACTCTAGTTATGCTCGAACACATGATTGGCGTTCTCATTGTCTTACCTTTAGTTCCTCGAGTCTGGCCTGAATACCGAAAAATGTCTAAAAAAGACTGGTTAATTATTCTCATCATTACTGTTTTTGCCAGCGTCTTAGGCACAATTTTCTATACTGCCGCTTTAGCCAAAGTTAATTACATCAGTTATTCAGCCGTAGTTCTTCTCCAACAAACCCAGCCAATCTTTGCTGTGGCCCTCGCCGCCATTATCTTAAAAGAAAAACTCACCAAGCGCTATACTGCTTTAGCCCTCATTGGTCTAATCGCCGCCTATTTCTTAGCCTTCCCTCAGTTTAAACCCAATCTTATTGGTCAGCCAGGAGAATCAACCGCGGCTTTGTTGGCTATGGGAGCCGCCATCTTTTGGGGATCAGGCACTGTTTTAGGGAAAATGATTTTAAAAACCTTGAGTTTTAAAGCTGCTGCCATTTTAAGATTCTCTTTAGCCATTCCCATCGCTTTCCTTGTCAGCCTTATCACCGGTCAAACCTACCCCTTATCAGCCGTTACCTCCACTCAATGGTTATACCTTTTAGGCATTGCTTTATCCTCAGGCATGGTGGCTTTCTTAATCTACTACAAAGGACTCAAATATACTCAGGCTAAAGTGGCCACCTTCGCCGAGTTAGCCTGGCCTATTTCAGCCGCCCTCATCGGCTATATCTTCTTAAAGGAAAGATTAACCGTTATTCAACTCTTCGCCGGTTTAGTCCTCCTGATTGATATTCTGATTTTGGCACTGTCAACCAGGGCTTTGGATGAAAAAACTTAAACCCGCCATTAAAATCACTGGGACGGTTATTCCTGGAGAGAAAGTTGGTCATAAAATTGGTTTCCCTACTGCCAATCTTAAAATTACCAGCCAGAAGCTGAATCTAAAAAAAGGTGTTTATGCTGCTGTTTGTCAATTAAAAGGTAATTCTTATCTCGCTCTAGCCTATTTTGGCCCCCGCTATATCTTCAAGCAAAAAACCAATAGTTTTGAGGTTTATCTTCTTAACTTCAATCAGGAAATTTATCACCAAAAATTATCTGTTCTACTCACTCATTATCTTCGATCTCCAAAGAATGTCAGGTCATTAAAAAGATTGAAGACGCTATTGAAGAAAGACCAACAACAAATGACTAAAAACCAGCTAGTCTTGATTAATCGCCAGGATCAACCGCTAGCTATAGAGGGAAAAACTGCGGCCCATCTAGGTAAGGGGAAGCTTCACCGGGCCATTTCTATATTTTTATTTAATAAAAAAGGCGAGTTACTCATTCAACAAAGAAGTTCATCCAAAATGCTCTGGCCTTTATACTGGACTAATACTGCCTGCTCCCATCCTCAGCCAGGGGAGGATTATCAAGCCGCCGCCGAACGCCGTCTCCAAGAAGAATTTGGCATCAAAGCCAAACTTAAACTCCACCATAAGTTTATTTACCATGAAAAATACAAAAATATCGGTTCAGAACACGAACTGGACGCTGTTTTTACTGGCATTTCTGATGTCTCACCCAAACCTGATCAGCAGGAAATTGCTGACTGGCAATATATCAAGCTGGCTGATTTAAGAAAAGAGATCAAGAAACATCCGAATAAATACACTCCTTGGTTCAAACTCAGCCTGAAAAAACTCAAGTCTTCTGATATATTTAAGGCATGAAAATCACTGTTATCGGTACTGGCTATGTTGGCCTGGTCACCTCTGCTGTTTTTGCTCATTTGGGACATCAAGTCATTGGCTTGGATATTGATAAATCCAAAATTAATCAACTCAAAAAAGGCAAAATCACCATCTATGAACCTAGCTTAGAAGACTTGGTTAGCAAACATCTTTCCACTAAACGCCTTAAATTTACTACTGATTATCAACAGGCCGTTAAAAACGCCGAGCTAATCTTTATCTGTGTTGGCACTCCTGCTAAAAAAGATGGCAGCTATGACCCGAAATTCGTCTTTGCCAGCGCTGAATCAGTTGCCAAGAATCTTGACCACTACGCTGTCATTGTCATTAAAAGCACTGTCCCGCCTTCTACCACCAAAGAAGTTAAGGCCATTATGCAAAAACATACTCAGGCTCAGTTTGACGTTGCTTCAGTGCCGGAATTTTTACGCGAAGGTTCAGCCGTTAATGATGCTTTACACCCCTCTCGGATTATTCTCGGAGTTGAAGCTAAGAAAGCAGAAACTCTGCTTAAAAAAGCTCATCACAAGTTAAAAGCGCCAATTCTGGTCACCACTGCTCAATCTGCTCAGCTGACCAAATATGCTTCCAACGCCATGCTAGCTACTCGTATTTCCTTTATCAACGCCATGGCCGTTTTAACTGATAAAGTTGGCGCCGACATCCAAGACGTGGCTGAAGCCTTAGGTTTAGATCCCCGCATCGGCCAAAGTTTCCTCCAAGCCGGTCTAGGCTATGGCGGCAGCTGTTTCCCTAAAGATACTTGGGCTTTAATCGCTTTTGCTCAAAAGCTTGGCTATAACTTTGATTTCTTAAAACAAGTCGATCAGGTCAACACCGACCAAATCGATTATTTTATCTCTAAAATCAAATCAGCTTACCCGGATTCACTCAAAGGTAAGATCTTAACCATCTTAGGTCTCTCTTTCAAACCCAACACTGACGACATGCGCGAGGCTAGATCAATTCCTTTAATCAGAAAACTGCAAAAACTCGGAGCTATTGTTTATGCCTATGATCCGGTCGCTGTCAAAAATGCCCAAAAATCACTCAAAAAAGTTAAGTTCTTTACCGATCCTTACTTAGCTCTTATCAACTCTGATGGTTTAATCATCGTCACCGAATGGCAGGAGTTCAAAGACCTCAATCTTAAAAGAATAAGAAGAAGCATGAGGACCCCAAATATTTTTGACGGCCGCAATATATATGACCCCAGAACCGTTAAAAAATTAGGTTTTAAATATTTTGGGATTGGCAGACAATGAAAAAAATTGCTTTTATCACCGGCATCACCGGCCAAGACGGTTCCTACTTAGCCGAGCTTTTACTCAAAAAAAATTATCAGGTGATTGGTTTGGTCAGCTCAAAGTACAACATCGGCTTCCAGAACATTGAGCATATAAAAGATAAACTCATCCTCAAAAAAGGCGATCTTTTAAACCAAGCTTCTTTAGAGAAAATTATCAAAAAATCCAAACCCACAGAGATATACAATCTAGCTGGGTTGACTTTTGTCCCTACTTCCTGGGGAAAATCCACTTTAAACTTAGATGTTAATACCCTAGGCGCCTCCCGTTTACTGGAAATCATCCGAGATCACAGTCCCAAAACCAAGTTTTACCAAGCCACCTCAGCCAAAATCTTTGGTTTACCTAAAGAATCACCTCAGACAGAAACCACCCCCTTAAATCCAGTTGATCCTTACAGCATCTCCAAAACCTGCGCCCATTATCTCACTCAAAGTTTCCGAAAACACTTCAATCTTTTTGCTGTTTCCGGCATTCTTTTCAACCATGAATCAGAACGCCGCGGTCCAGAATTTGTCACCCGTAAAATTACTCTTAATGCTGCCAAGATAAAACTTAACTTAGTCAAAAAACTTCCTTTAGGGAATTTAGATGCTCAACAAGATTGGGGTTATGCCCCTGACTATGTTGAAGCTATGTGGTTAATGCTCCAGCAGCCCAAAGCCGATGACTATATCATTGCTAGCGGCCAGTTTCATTCGGTTCGGGATGTCTGCCAAACTGCTTTTTCCCATCTCAATCTTGACTACAAAAAGTACGTCACCATTGACAAAAAGTTTTTCCGTCAAGTTGAAGCCAAAGCTCCGGTCGGCAACCCGGCCAAAGCCAAAAAAGTCTTAGGCTGGCAGCCTAAAGTCAGTTTTGAGCAAATGATTATCAAAATGGTTGAAAATGATCTAAAATTACTAAAGGCAGGTAAAAGACTATGAAAAAGAAAAAAACAACTCTCATCACCGGCATCACCGGCCAAGACGGTTCCTACTTAGCTGAGTTTCTTTTAAAAAAAGGCTATCAAGTTTACGGCTTGACTCGTCGCACCAGTACCTCTAATTACGATCGCATCAAAGACATTGTTGATGATATTACCTTAATTTCCGGCGATCTATTGGATCAACACTCCTTAACTCATGCCATTAAGGAAATCCAACCGGACGAAGTCTATAATCTCGCTGCTCAGTCTTTTGTACCTACCTCTTGGAGTCAGCCGGTCCTAACCGGTGAGTTTACTGCTCTAGGCGTTACCCGGACTTTAGAGGCTCTCCGCATTGCTAAACCTGACGCCAAGTTCTACCAGGCATCCTCTTCAGAAATGTTCGGTAAGGTTAGAGAAACTCCTCAAAACGAAAAAACTCCTTTTTATCCCCGCAGTCCTTATGGTGTAGCCAAAGTTTATGGCCACTGGATCACGGTTAACTATCGCGAATCTTACAACATGTTTGCTGTTTCCGGCATTCTTTTCAATCACGAATCGCCTCGCCGGGGTTTGGAGTTTGTTACCCGCAAAATTTCTCATGCTGTGGCCAGAATCAAACTGGGTAAACAAAAAAAACTTCAACTCGGTAATCTTGAATCCAAGCGCGACTGGGGTTATGCCCCTGACTATGTCGAAGCCATCTGGATGATGCTCCAGCAAGATAAACCCGTGGATTTTGTTGTTGGCACCGGTAAAGCTTGGTCTGTCCGCCAATTCGCTGAGATCGCTTTCAAGGTAGTTGACTTAAACTGGAAGGATTATGTAGAAACTGATAAAAAATTCATGCGCCCGGCCGAAGTTGATGTCTTACGGGCAGATGCCAGTCAAGCCAGGGAAAAATTACACTGGAAACCTAAAACCAGCTTTGAAGAAATGGTTAAAATTATGGTCGAGGCTGACCTAAAAGGAGAAAAGTAACATGAAAGTGATCATCATCATCCCTACCTATAACGAAAAAGCTAACATTGCCAACACCATCGATGGTCTGGAAACAGCCTTTAAAAAAATCCCCGCCAAACACCAGATGAACATTTTGGTCATTGACGACAATTCTCCCGATGGCACCGCTGACATTGTCAAGAAAAAAGCCAAGCAGTATGGCAATATTATTCTTTTTCCCAACAAAGAAAAAAAAGGCTTAGGCGCCGCCTATATCAAAGCCATGAAATATGCCATCACCAAACTTAAGGCTGACGTAGTTTTTGAATACGACGCTGACGGCTCTCACCAGCCCAAATACATTCCCGGCATGGTCAAAACTCTCGAGACTAAAGCCGACGTCGTCGTCGGCAGTCGCTATATTCCCGGCGGCAGTATGCCTGATGACTGGGGGATTCATCGCAAACTTGTTTCCTATGTTGGCAATTTAATCGCTCGGGTAGTTTTGTTTACCCCTCAGTTCAAAGACATGACTACCGGTTTTCGCGGCACCAAAAC
>Ga0114923_10003579_pt1 | contig 10474 bp, 12 predicted proteins | sample SumtaG_FD_89578 | JGI IMG/M metagenome (GOLD analysis project Ga0114923, IMG submission 89578) | Deep subsurface microbial communities from Indian Ocean to uncover new lineages of life (NeLLi) - Sumatra_00157 metaG | ecosystem: Environmental > Aquatic > Marine > Oceanic > Sediment | place: near...
AGGATCTCATCATTGTCCTCTTCATAATAAAGAGATGCATCAGCCAATACATTTGACTCTTCACCTAACAAGATTCTAAATGGAGCGAATTTTCCCCTAAGTACGTTACTCATTGGATCTCTGCCTTTTTTATCTAAGTAATTTACGCATATGGTTCTTGTCACGAAAAAAATAATTGCACCAAAATTCCCTTTTTCCGGATTATGCAATTTTAGTACGTCTTTCTTAATACACCTGACAAACACATCATGAACAAGCTCTTCTACTTCATCCCGATCGGCAAAACGAACAAACTTCTTAACAATCTTTCGACATAGAGCATCGTTGTCCACAAAGTAGTACCTGTACAGATCATCGTACCCAGTAGGAACATAGTTGCTATTTTTTCTTCCAAATTCCTCTATTGGTTGCTTAAAAGTTGGTTTTGAGTAATCGGACATTTCCGTAAGTAAGGCGTCTGCTACCTCTGATGCTGGTGGTTTGTCTGTGATATCAATAAACTTCATGATGCCCTCCTCAATAAGCCCATGTTGGTTCCCTCTCCATTAGCTTTATTGTACCACATGGGTATCTTGGAGTCTGTGAGAAAACTCACACTAAAAACGTGACCTTTGTCACGGTGCCTCGTTGGGCTGATCCTTAGACATTTCGACACCTTCAGCGTGTTGGTAACGCCCCTTATAGCCTTGTTTTGTCGGCTTATCCAATTTGTGAACAATAACCTGAGCCATTCGAAGCCCCGGATAAAGAGGAAGAAGATGGTATCGAGACACATTTGAGATCTCCATAGTGAGAATGCCTTGCCATCCTGGATCAACCCAAAAAGCCAACGAATGGTTGTATCCTTCCCTTGCCCTACTTGATTTTAGCCTTAAATCCATTGCATACATCAACGGCACCTTAATTACTTCCATCGTCGCAACAAAAACTAGCTCCCCTGGAGCAAGTAAATAAGGGCTTCCTTTTAATTGTCTGCCTTGCCAACTAGGAGGATCGTAAAGCTTACTATCATGATTAAAATCTCCAGATTTTTCAAAAATAATTGCTGTCCCAACCCGGATATCGATCGAAGCCGGATTCAATAGTTCAACATCAGTATGCCCAACCATAGTTGGCATCAAAGGTTGTAAAGATTCCGCGCATAAAATCATTTCTTCTCCTCAAATGGAATTTATGTTAACTGTATCAATATTAACTTTATTTCCCATCGGCAAAGATTCGGTTTTCTCTTCAGGTAACATTAATTCAAATAATAAAGATTGTACTGTTTTTGGAAGTTTATCCCTTGTTGATTCCTTCATAAACATTTCGATCGATTCAGAAATGACTCCTCCGATCAAAGGCAAACCATCACTAACCAGAATTGCTCTACATTCCCTAGCCAATTCACATCCAACACATCGTTTGTTACCATCTACCCCAAAAAATCCAAAACAATTTTGTATCATGCCGCCACCCCACCAATCTTTTTTGCCCCTTTTAATAATTCTGATATAAGAGTTCTACACGATTGTGTTTTTATTAATTTGTCAACATATCTGTCTAGTGGTCGTGCTCTCTTATTTTGTTTCCCAATTAAAACACCCATAGTTTCAATTTTGTATCTTTGACATTGCTTATGGATTTTTTCCATCAAGAGATAATCATTATGTTCTCGTCCGCCATCACCTAAGAAAAAGTCTGGTTCTCCATCAGTAACTAACCACAGAATTTTTCGTTTTTCTGATCTTTTCATTAAAGCTTCAAATGCAATTCCATACGCATCGCCTAACGGTGTATAAACTTGGTTAACATAGCCTCCGAAACGTCCAGCTATTCTTCTATAATGTTCATCAAAAGCTTTCAATAAATAAATTGCTAAAGCATCGGCCCTTCCACCACATCCATGATATCTTTCACCTGTAGTGGTAAACCAAGCCATTTGTAATTTAATTTGAGGTAAAAGCTTTAAAGATTCAGCCAGCAATATAGTTGCTTGTTTTGTTTGTGTGTGATCCATTGATAATGACCAATCAACCATAACCATCAAAGCTGTATTAGGGGCAATTCGTAATCTTCTATCTCTATAAATATGTTTACTTCCAACTTTTAAGTCTGCCAAACTATCCGGGTCTAATTCACCTATTTCTAGTCCTCGTGTCCATGCCCTATTCTGTTGTGATCTCAATAAAACACTTAATCTGTTAGCTTGAACTTGAAAAGACGGGTCTAATTCTGATTTTAATATTTGATAATTATCCATATTCGGCACAACTGGAACAAAAATTTTATCAAGATGGGTTCCAACTGGTGGCAAAATCTTAGACCCTGTTTTGTGCGGATATTTAGATGAACTAGTGTCTTTTTGATTTAAATTGTCAAGATATTTTGATATAGCTTCTCCACGGTCTGTTAATTCCGCTATTTTCTTAGAGGCATCAGTCCAATCATCCTTTGAACATCCTGATCCAGTAGATCCTGATTTTTTATTGTCATTAGATTTATTCTTGTCCTCAGATTTATTCTTACCCTCTGGCTTTTTCTTACCTTCTGGCTTTTTCTGATCTTGTTTTTTTGATGGACTCTTTGGAAGTAAATCAAATACATCTCTAGCCAAAGAAGCTGCATCATTTGTTGATTGCAATATTGACATTCGTTCATCTAATAAATCTGCAATCGGTTCCATTCCTGGAATTTCTCTTAATGGTGTCGCATTTGGAACTGTATTAATACCCCTGTGAACACGATACAATTCATAATAGAGACTAGACATGGCAGACACTGCAAAAGAGTCATTTTTGATTTCTTCAGATGCTTTTTTATCAACTTCAATTGCTAAGGCGTTTAATTCATCTTTAGCCCCCGGATATTCAGAAATTAATTTATTTTCTACTCTTATATCCTCAATGTATCCAAACACAAGTCCCCATGAATTTGCAAGAAATTTTTTCGCTGCTTGCATGTCTGTCCATCTAACATGACTTGTTTCATGATCCAGGTATCCCCCAAACACTGCTTTTTCACTTGTATTGAAAATAGTTCCTGATGGTAAAGCCGGTAGATTAATTATTCTTCCGTCAGTGTATGCGATTGTTCCACTAAAACGAATCTGCACATTGGCATTTCTACCAATTGTAGCAGCATACCTTCTAGCGATGGTTTCAAACAGTATGGTCTTCATCTTCCGGTCCAGCTATTTGTTTAGTTTTCGGTGTAATATCCTTAGTTTGTTGTTCCGGCCATTCTTCACCATAAGTTGATTCTTGGATAACTCTTGACACCTGCCCTGAACTCAAAAATACACGTTCTTCACCCTGAGGTATTGTCAATTCTTTTAGTCTAAGCTGTTCTGCTCTTTGAGCATGTTCATTTTTTGTTCTTTCACTTAACAATTGATCATCAGAGTCATTGTGGTACAATATCAAATAATGATTGTATACAGTTTTTCTTTCAACTACATCTATAACACCAAACCCTTGTCCAATTTCTTCTCCTAAACCCTCGCAACTAGTCCATCCATTGATACTCACAAGCAGGTCTGGTCCTTCTAATAGAAGTCGCGCTAATTGATGGGCTGTCAGTATTGGTTCTGGCATTTTTCCCTCTTATAAAGGCATTCCAACTTTTCTAACTAAGGTATTGACCAAAGCCAAGTCATCAACTTCAAGCCAATTTAATAAAACAAGGTCTAATGCCTTTGATATACCAAATGGTTTATACAACTCCCCAAAATCAACTAGCTTTCTCGTTGAAAACGTTGACCCAACATTTCCCGCAATAAAAGCTTCTCTAACCTCAATTGCTAGAGAAACAATTCTCAAAATAACGTTTTCTTCTATATCAGGAAATCTATTCGTCATCATTCGTTTTTCTTGTATTTGAGAAGGATATCTCATTGTTAGTTTTAAAGGGAATCGATCGGTCAATGCCATATTCAAGATTTCAACTCCTGTATGAACTCCCGTTAAATCCCCCTTACCACCAGTATTTGCTGTAGCAACCACCGTAAATCCGGTTTTTGCTTTAATAGTCTCATTGGTTTCTGAAAGATAAATACTTCGTTCAATTTCAAGGGCCGGATGAAGAACTGCTCCAATATGGGGAGGAGTGAAATCCATTTCATCACATAATAAAGTGTATCCGCCTTCCATTGTATTTGGCAAACACCCTTTTTGAAAGAATGTCTTTTCAGAGTCTGCTTGTTTATTACCCAAAAAATGTGATGCAGTTATATCTCCATTCATGTTAACTCGTTGCATTGGACGTTTCATGAGAGCGTGAACTTGTTTTACTAATTCAGTTTTACCACACCCTGTTGGTCCTTCAATAAATAAATTTCGAGACATTGCTATTGCATAAGCAACCACGTTAGCTTCTTGCATTGGCATATCATAAAATGGATCTACTGCAGGAATTTTATCTACCAAGTCACTTGAAAATGGTGGTAATTTTGCTGATAATTCCTCGAATTTAATCGTGGATTTATCTTGAAAGAACGTCTCAATTACTGATTGCAAATGTGATTTTGGTTTTGGTTCTCGATCGATTTTTCCAAGATATCTTGTTACTAGTAGAGAACACAATTTGTTATTTGGGAATTGTTTCTTATACTGGGCTGGAGTTAAAGAATGGATATTTCTAATGTGGGTTATTAAGCTATGTTCTTTGATATGACAAACCGCACATTCAACTTCAAGATTCCTTACTTTTTCTCTGAAATCCTCCAATCCAATAACTGGTTCTAACTTGGTTTTTGCCTTGGCTCTTGGCTTCGTCTTATTTTCAAATTGTGTTACGATCCCTGCTTGTGTTGGCATTTGCATTTGCGGTCTCCCCATTTAGATTATTGTACTATTTTATACCATAAATGGGTTTAGAGTTTCTCCGCCTTTTCCTTCAAAACTGATCTCAAATATAACTGGTCCATATTTTGAACATGCAATGATGTTCTTTCAAGAATAATCGGATACCGTTGTAAGAGATCGTACACCATATTATCAGAGTTCAATTTAAAATTAATGAATGCGATGCTAGAACTATCCCGGTACCCACCATTAATTCCAACATTTGGAACATTCAAATATACCAAATCAATCAAATGGCCATATTTCGATAAAAAAGAATTTCTGTTTTCGTCATTCCATAGATTTTCACCCATTATGTATAAGTATGCTGTATCAATACAAATTTTAATTTCATAATCTAATTCTTTAACAACTTTAACTAAAGATGTAAACAATCCTGATCTTGAATAAACTATTAATCCTGGAGTAGTTGAAATATAAATCAATGGTCCTTCTTGTTTTACTTCCCTTAAAAATTCTATTAAATGTTTTTCCATTAAGTCAAATGATAAGCTTCGTTCAAAACAAGCATTAACAATAACAGCTTTTGCTCCCAATCGTGCTGATTCTTGAAAATGCCTTCTAAATACAGTCATGTTAAATGCTTTTCTTCGAGGTAGGTTATCACATAAATCTAATGTTGGTGGAAATTTTACAAATATATCTATTTCCCTAGTTCTTAACTGAAATTCTCTAACTGCTGTATCGTCAAATGGATGTATCTCATAAGAATCGTTATAATTAAGTGAGATTTGTGCACATTGATAATTAAGAGCTTTAACATTAATTGGTAAGTATCTCAACCCATTAGTTATTGGTAAATGCCCACCAATTTTGATGTCTTTTTTCACTGTGGTTCCCCAAAATCAAAGCTCAATTGAAATCCTTCTTTTGGACATACTAAGATAAGAGGAAAATAAGCATGCGGAAAACCTGTATGGGCTTCTTCCCAATCTTTCCTAAATTTTTCCATCTCATCTTTAGTTAGATTTTTACGAGTTAAGAAGATTTTTTCTTCCATCCTATTGTTCCATTCTGTGTGTCCAAACTACTGTTCCCGTTGATAGATCGACATAATCAACAAATGGATCACACCAACAATTAGGACTGCTGATATGAACTAATTCTGGTTTTGGTTTTTTCTGTAGTTTAATTGGAGATTTTTCTACAGGTTCAGTTCTTTTTGCAGTCCCCATGTTTTCCCCTCTTTTAAAGTAACAGTTAAAGGAGCTTCCCATCCACTAACTTCAAATTCTGACAAGCGTTTAACATGGGGAGCAATTTCATGTAATAATTCATCCCTGACCATAAACACCATTTCATCGTGAATCGTCATCAATGATCGAAAATCATTTATTGGCAACTTAGACTCATTAGCCCATTTTGCTACTTTTACCATTGCAATCCTTATTACATCAGCCCCAGTACCTTGAATGCAAGTGCTGACTGCAGACCTATTCGCGTATGCTTCCCATTTTCTATCGCCTCTATCATAAAATTGTTTTAACCATCTTTTTCTGCCAAAATACGTGGTCGTATATCCATTTCTTTTTGAAAAAGCGTGGACACGTGCAATCCAAGCCATCAAAGTAGACATGTTCTTTTTAAATTCCCAATAAATCTTTTTGGCTGCTTGCTCAGTGATTCTAACTTTTTTAGCTAATGATCTCTCAGTTGCCCCAAAAAAGACAGCAAAGTTTAGTGTTTTACCAATGTCTCTCATCTTTTTTGCTTCTAATTTAGGAACTCCGTCTAAAGTCTGCAACCCGTGTGCTGCTGCCCCTGTTACAGCATGAATATCGACGTTGTTTAACAGTGCGTCAAGCCAAATTCTTTCTCCAGAAATATTAGCTGCAATTAAAATTTCTTGTTTCACATAATCGATTGATAAAATTGTATACCCCCTTGGGGCTTGAAAAACCTGTTTCACAGATGGCATTACTTGAATGTCTTTTACCCATTCCCTAGTGATATTAATTCCTTTTGATGCACAATTTTCCGGGCAATTATCACATGTGTCTTTAATGCAAGCTAGTGAACCATCAGTTTTGTCAAATACATATGGAAAAGATTTAATTCCATGTATAATAGGCTGATCAGAAATTGATTGAATTATATCAATATTTTCATCATCTTCCAACGTAGTTATATCATTAATTTGTCCTAACTCTACACCCCAAACTGATCTTACATCTCCATTACTTATAGCTTGAACATTGACTCCCATTGCCCCTTCTTTATTTGGGTCTCCACCTGGTGCAGCAAATCTAAATGTTGGCACAGAATACATATTAAAATTAAATCTTGGCTCAATTTTCTCATCAACCAAACGTTTAAATTTTTTAAAATACGCTGATTGAGCAGTTGAAATTTTTCGATAAGTAATCACATATTCGATAATTGGAAAATTAAGTTTGAGTTTATCTAGTGTTTCTGCATCAGTTTTATATTGCCCACTCTCTGTAACCCCATCATTAGGAATACCCATTTTATCAAATAAAACCTCACCGAGCCTCTTTGGAGAATTAACTTTAAAGTCGACTCCAGCAATTTTACAGATTTGTTCACCAAGAAAATCAGTAACTGCCTTTAATCTTTTTAATTCTGACTCAATATAATTATCCCGAAGTTCAAGACCACCATCATATTCCATTCTTCGCACAATTTCAATTAAAGCTGTATCAACTTTTACAGCAAATGCATATTCTCTTTGAATTTGATTAAATGGTGGATGCTGATATATTCTAAGTGTAGCATCTGCATCAGCCGTAGCATAGTCCCTACATTTTTTTGGATCTTTTGACGTAATATCAAGATTCTTAGCCTTCACTTCTTCCGGAGTAAACAATTCCTCAAACTTAGTCATATTAAAACTCATATCGATCTCTGCTACTGATTTTAATTTTTTATCAAGTCTATCTGAATTTGCTAAGTAAACCAATTCTAACACATCCAGGTAGTTTCTTGGCCACCATTTAAAATTGGTCTCCATAATCCCGAGATCATACTTGGCATTATAAAACAAATACTTCCAACCCAAAACCTCTTTTTGATATAAGAAGTCTATCAAGATATCTTGAGGCATATTAGGGCCAAGAATATGGTTAATCGGAACATACACACCTGTTCCCGGCACTATCGACAAGGATGCTCCAGCAACCGTAGCAATCCGTACATTTAACCCTGAAGCCTCAGTATCCAGCGCAACTACTTTTTCATCTACTTCTTTTTCGTACTGATCCCAATAATCATTAAGTTCAGATAAAGTAGTTACGAGTCGATAATCAACAGGGTCTTTAGGTAGTGGCATATAGACGTTTTCCTTCCTCGGAAAAGCTTCTCCAATTACAAATGCGGCTCAGTGGGGCTTTCGTTCTTTTGAGATTCCTCCTTGACCACAGAAACACCACCTTGACCGTCTTTCACTAATACAAACTTCCCCACATTCTGATAAATAGCGCTAAGATCCCTCAAATTTCGCCATAAACCCCAACTCAATAGCAAATTAGCTTCTGTGATTTTTCTATTCGAATAATTCCAGAGCATTTCGTCTACTGCTTCGGCCAAATGACCGTGTTCTGACGCGGTTATTATGGATTTCAAATTATTTAAGATCAATTCTGCCCGTGTCCTAATACTTAAAATTAGTTGATGATTTAATTTTGGTTTAAATTGGTCTTTAACATCTCCTATTTCTAATACAGCTTCTTGGTACGTTGTTTCTCTAACCTTTGCGTAAAAATTAATTAAATCCAAAGGTAATTGGCACGTGAAACAATAAAAACCAAGCGTGTCAAGATAAATTGAAGCTGACGGTTTGTTATCGTCATGAAATGGACACCTAAGCCCAAGTCTGTTTGGCCTTTCGAGATACTCGATTCCTAATTTGTCCAAAACTTGTTGAGGTGTTAGTTTTTTTGAAATCTCCTGACGGTCCATTCTCTTAGTTGCTCTCCATCTGCGTAACCTTCAGAATAAGTAGCCGTACCAAATAAAGGCCCTTCAATATTCCCCATTCCATCTTCTAGTGCGTTTAAATGATAAATATTTGGTCTGACATGAATTTTCCTAATTGCATTCAACATTAATTTAGTAAAATTTTTGTCTGCAGGTTCACGAATTCCAAGTATTAGTATTCCAAAGAAATGAATTCTCCCACTAATTGCCCTATAAATACCTGTTACATCAACTTTTAATCCGTACATCTCTGGTGTTCTAATTACCCCCCTAATCGCTAATTCTTTCGGCTTTGAAAATGCAATTTTATCTATTTTATGTTTATGAGCTTTGTTATATACTAAGTTCGCCATGTCTTCGAATTTCATATCGTCACCAAATCGATCGGTCCTTGTGTCGGAGTTTTTGCAATTGTTGGGGCTGTAGCAATTGGAGAGAGACTATGTGTTGGAAGTGCACCAGGGGCAGTTGCGGGTTGAGTTAAATCGAACATTCGTCTTGAATCTGGATCTAAGAATAAACTAACTGGCTCTGGTGGGACAGGACCCCACCGGCTTTTCATCATTCCTAATTTTGGTTCACAAATAGCCGCTTCATCTGCCCCAAAAAAGATGTAAGATATGACATCAGCTTCACGCTCGGCGGCATTAAATTGAGCTAGGGCTGTCTTATCACATTTTCCCCCGTTATCCCTTGCTCTTTTATAGCCTTCCCTGTTAATTTGAAATGCTGATCCAACGGCTAATCCTTCTCCTTTTTCAAAAGCCATTGCAAATCTTTTGGCCTCAACTATCGTTTCATTTCTAGCCGTGGTGTAGTCCATCTTATTGTATTTTGGGTCTAATGGAAGACGAGTTAAATATCAATCCACAACATGTCGACTGGTTCTTCTCGATGTTCTCTTAAAGTTCGTTGTGCAACCGAAGAAAACCCAGTAAATTCACCCGAATCAACAACTCTAATTGAACCATAATTAGCATTGTTTACCAAGTCATCTTTAACATTTTCAAAGAAACTGACTGCAACTGGATCTAGACCACCGAGGAGAAGTTTAAACGTGTTAATTGGTTTATTATTTGTAGTTTGGAATTTTGGGTCCATTGAATGAATCGCGATGATCATTAACATCACGTCAGACGCGGGCATTTCAGAACTAAATAAAAGAGAATTCCATTTTCCCTGAACAGCAGCATTCACCATCATGTTCAAAATACATGTTGATTTTAAATGTCCGCCAAATCCCGCATGAAGATATAATTGTTTTTTTCTAATCCCCGCTGTTGATTGATCAATCAAATTGAATCCGGTCAAAACCCCCTTTGATCTTAAAGGGTTATTTTGTCTGTCCTGGTAAAGTTTTGTAAGTCCTGAACTAGCTTTTCGCATGTGAGAAGGTAAATAACCTTCTTTTGCTGAAGGCTTACCTTGTGCTTCTGATAATAGAAGATCAACTGCAACATCAACACCCTTAAGGACATTACCTTTGCCGTCAGATTCACCAACAGTGGCAACCCGCATAACCCGTTTGCATAATTCACTGATTCTATACGCAGCCTGATTTTCAATTTCAGTCTCAAGGGCTTGCTCATAATCAGCTAAAGATAAAAAATGTTCAGTTAAACATTGTTCGATTAATCCGGCTTCATTTACTGCATTCTGATTTTCAAAATGGGTATAGGTAGCTCTTCCCCCTG
>Ga0114923_10003580_pt1 | contig 10471 bp, 6 predicted proteins | sample SumtaG_FD_89578 | JGI IMG/M metagenome (GOLD analysis project Ga0114923, IMG submission 89578) | Deep subsurface microbial communities from Indian Ocean to uncover new lineages of life (NeLLi) - Sumatra_00157 metaG | ecosystem: Environmental > Aquatic > Marine > Oceanic > Sediment | place: near...
GGGAACTCGATCAGTGCGCAATCTTCGAAGATTACTTCGCCGCCATTGAACTGACCTATAGTTGTGCATTTTTGAACAAGACAACCGGTCATAGTCAAATAGGAGTTCTCACCATGCCCGATCTGGCCATCATTTTCCACCAGATAACAATCAGTTAAGGTTACTTGAGCACCGTTAGAGAGGTAAAACAGACACTGGTCTTTGCGGTGACTATTACCGTGGCTTGGATTGTTGTTGAACCACTTAGAATCGGCACCACTTCCTGTGAAAATGGCGCCTGTTAATTCCCCTCGAGATAAGTTTGACTCAAAAAGCAAACCTCCCCAGGGAACTCCCCTGTTTTGGGCAGTGAAGACAACAGGTCGCTCAATAGTACCGTTGACGATTACATTACCCTGCACAGCAATCTCGATATTAGGATCGATTATGATTACACTTCCGGCACCTATAGTCAGAGTTGCACTTGATACTATTGTAAGTAAATCTCCAGTGACACTACTAATGTGAATCCGAGCATTTTCTCCCCAGTCGGTGGAAGTGGTAATATCCTCGGAAACTGTTTGCCATGTCGTGGATGCTTCAATTGTTATTTGCTTGGGAGTCTGAAGAAACTGAATTTCTGCAACGTATGAAATAATATCCGGTTCGGTAGCGGCTGGTAGAAAAACAGATCCGACTCCACGCAGAAGTTGTAATGGGTGATCTTGAAAACCAATAGCCGAAATGACACTATTAATACCGAGGCGATTGCCTAAATCGTCCTCCACTCGAGCAACTACTGGGATTTCAAGTCCCATGGGATATTCCACTGGGGCGATGATCTTGAGTTTGGCACCGGTGAACTCGGCCACTGCTGAATTGATCGGTGGACACGGGCTCCACCGTGGTAGTCCCCACTCCTAATTCCCGTGTTCCGTTGCACGGACTATAAAGCGAACCAACTCGCTCTCCCCCACGCCGGAGAAACGCCCGTAACGATACACATACAATTCGTAATACTCTGGTTCATTGACTTCTATGGAGACACCCGTTCCAATCGGATTGCCGTTTAACTCGACCGTATAATCGTAACCTCTCTCAGGCCTAACTGTGAAGGAAACTTTATCATCGTAAACTCCCCTATCTAAAACCCCATCGATAGAAATCTGTGCCAGTCCGGAACTGGCTAATGCAAAAAGGCTTAAGAAGCAAACCAAATCCATCATGAATCTTCGACGTAGCAAACTTCCTGACTTTTCAGGCTGAAGAACAGAATTCTGTGAGCATTTCATTGTTTGCCTCTCGCTAATAATATTGTTTTATTATAAATGCAATTTTATCAAATTTTGTCGTTTTTTTCAAGTAGTTTCCACGTAAACGTAATCTCAGGTTCAGCACACTTCTGGTCGGTTGTTGTGACCGATATCATAAAACGTTATCCTCCACGGAGAGATATGTGCCAACGACAGCATAGTATCTAATTATGATCCAAGGCCCGGATTGAAGGCAACCAAGATCTTGCCACACAGAAGAATGGCCGCAACTTCGTCCATGTGTTGCATCAAGGGCTTTAATTTGTTAAAATAGATAATTAATGAGCACGACATATGATGAATGGATGAGGTTGTCGAAGTGTTCCTGATTCTCATAGAGACCGCAGTTTTGAGAACGAGTTTGAGATGAATCACTCTCCTAAGATACTTTTGTATAACATTGCCTTGATGTTCTGCTGCATCAGTGTGATAGCAGTTGGTCCTTCGCGAGGCAACCTCAAAGAAGAAAGCCAAATTAATACGCCAGAGCTTGGCATTATGGTTGAAAATTCGTGGATAAGCCGAAATGGTCCAATTATCAGCGAGTTTGTCGCGTCTAATGAAACGAGTCTGATTGATGAGGACGGAGATTCCCCGGACTGGATCGAAATTTACAATCCGTCACAGGCTACCATCGATCTGGACGGATGGTACCTTACGGATGATATAAATAACATCGAGAAGTGGGAATTTCCCTCCGTTCAGCTTGTTCCGGGTAGCTACATAGTTGTCTTTGCATCAGGGAAGGACCGCCGGGGCTCAGATAGTCAGCTACACACAGATTTTGCCCTTCGGGCCGACAGTGAGTCTATCGCTCTTGTTGAACCCGATGGGGTAACGATTGCCCATGCATATTGGGATTACCCACAACAGTTCATGGACATTTCTTACGGTCTAAGCAGCAACGGTGTCAGGCTTCAGACTGAAACGATTCTCTTGCGGGAGGGCACCGAGGCCAAAGCGCTAATACCTACGAACGGGTCGCTTGGTCTGGCCTGGACAGAACTGAGTTTCGACGATTCGGGCTGGATCAATGGCAAGAGTGGTGTCGGGTATGACTATGCCGGCCTAATCGCTCTCGATGTTAGCGCTATGAGAAATGTGAATCAGACTGTCTATGCTCGCATTCGGTTTGAAGTTAATGATGCAGGGGCGATCGACGAACTCGTACTGCGAATGAAATACGAAGACGGTTTTGTAGCCTACCTGAACGGTTTTGAAGTAGCCCGGGCCAATGCGCCGAGCGAATCGGAATTGACATGGAACTCCGGCGCTATTGCCAACCGTCCGGATGGTGATGCTATCGGCTTTGAGGATTTTGATGTCACCAATTATAAAGATTTCCTTATTAAGGGCATCAATGTGTTGGCTGTGCATGCTCTGAACGTTACTCTCGGAAGCTCGGATTTATTGATTTTGCCGGAGCTTGTCGCGAACCAAGTGGAAAGGCTCGACCTCTCGGAAGTTGCGGAGGGCTATTTACTCCAACCGACGCCTGGAGCCTCCAATCAAACAGCTCTTGTGCAAGTTGGTCCGGCGATCCGTGACGTTACGGAAAATCCGCCTCAACCTGCTTCGAATGAAGATCTTGTGATTACCGCCAGAGTCACAGAGACGTATGCTCCTATCAATGACGTAAGGTTGATCTGCCGTATCAACTTCATAACAGACAGTCGATTGTTTCCAAGCAATGGCTTTCCTATGCAGGATGACGGGACTGGCGCCGACGAGATGGCAAATGATGGTATCTATACCGCAGTCATTCACTCTCAATTATATGCTCCTGGTGACATGGTGTGTTGGTATGTCGAAGCAAAGGATGTGAACGGCAAGACGTCTCGGGATCCGCTCTTTCCATATATCAACGACTCTCCCGAATACTACGGCACTGTTGTGAGAGATACGGCTGTGAACTCTCACCTGCCGGTGATTCAGTGGTTTGTGGAAAATGTCAATGCCTCGGAAACCGACGGTGGCACACGCGGATCTGTGTTTTATTTGGGGGAATTTTATGACAACATGGTTATTCATCGGCGCGGGGGCAGTACGGCAGGTGCACCAAAGAAGCATTTCAAGTTTCAATTTAACCGAGGGTATAAATTCCGGTATAGGGATGATGCTCCACGAGTCAATGAGTTTAATCTCAACAGCACCTACAGCGACAAGGCCTATCTGCGACAGAACTTAGCATTTGAGGCTTACGATTGGTGTGGCTGTCCAGGCAGCGAGTCTTTTCCAGTCAGGGCACAACGCAATGGTGAATTCTATGGTATTGAGATATTTATTGAAGAGCCTGAAGAGGAGCTTCTGGAGCGAGAAGGATTGGACCCAGATGGGGCACTCTACAAGATTTATAACACGTTCAATGTAGGTGGTGGGGCCGAAAAGAAAACCCGTCGATGGGAGGGACGCCAGGACCTCGACGATTTCTGCCGAAGCATTAACAATACTTCGCGAACAGCGCTACACAATAATATTTTCGATCAAGTCAATCTTCCACTGACACTCAACTACCTTGTTGCGACCGTTCTCACGCATCAAAATGACCATCCACACAAGAATCATTACCTGTATCGAGATTCGGATGGATCGGGCGAGTGGTGCTTCTTGCCTTGGGACCATGATCTGACATGGGGCTCGAACTGGACGGGCAGTTCTAACCACGATTATATCTATGCAGATGATGACCAGATTCCGGGTAAGCCAACGGACGTCAAACCTTCGCATCCATTCGTCGGCAAGCAGGATTGCCAGGAGTGGAACTACCATTGGAATCACCTCATTGATGCGCTTCTGAATGACAACATGGTGCGCGAGATGTATTTACGAAGGCTACGTACAGTGATGGACGAGTTCCTGAAACCACCCGGGACCCCTTACGCCGAGCTGTTCATTGAGAACCGTATCGACGAACTCGTCGCGGTAATGTCGGCGGACGTAGCTTTAGACTACAACAAGTGGGCCAATCCATGGTCATGGGGTGGGCAGGAAGGCTATCCTCGGGATCAGTCCTTCGAATATGCGATCAATGTCATTAAGAATGATTATCTTGGGGTACGACGAACCCACTTATTTGTCAGGCACAACGTGGATAGACTCGCCACTTATAACATCCCCGGCTCGTACTCTGCGGAAATTCCAAACGCGCATCCAACTGATCCGGTCATCCGATTCGGTGTCTATGAATTCAATCCTCTCTCGGGCAATCAGGATGAGGAATATATCGAACTTCTCAACTCCAACTCCTATGCCGTTGATATATCAGGTTGGCGGCTTGTGGATGGTGTGGAGCACACGTTCCTACCGGGCACGGTGATCGTGGCAGACGGCAATTTTTATGTCTCTCCGAATGTTCGCGCTTTTCGCAGCCGTGCTATTAGTCCAAGCGGCGGGGAAGGACGGTTCGTGCAGGGAAACTATAAGGGCCATCTGTCTAATTGGGGCGAGACCGTGAATTTGTTGGACAGATACGGCCGCCTCGTCAGCAGTTTGACGTACCCCGGCAATCCAAGCGATCAGCAGCGTTATCTGCGCGTGACAGAGATCATGTACAATCCGGCCAAGGACGGGATATTCGACAACGACGAATATGAATTCATTGAGCTGAAAAACATTGGCTCTGCTCCGCTTGTTCTTAATGGAATTAAATTTACTAATGGGATATCCTACGCGTTTGACGACAGCCGTAATATTGTGCTTGCCGCCGGTGCCCATATGTTGATCGTCAAGAATCCTACTGCGTTTGCTTTGCGCTACGATACGAGCAGTGTTAATCTTGCATCCGGCGCCTACACCGGCAGCTTAAGCAACGGGGGAGAGACGATTAAGATCGAGGACCGAATCAGCAGTACCATATTAGAATTTGACTACGAGGATAACTGGTTTGACAAGACCGACGGTCTCGGATTTTCCTTAACTATCAAAGACGCTACGAATCCCGACCGAGAAAGTTGGGATAGCTTTGATGCGTGGCGACCCAGCGCCGAAGCAGGAGGCTCTCCCGGGTTCGATGATACCGAGGAATTCCCCAATGCGTTATAATCACTTCCAAAGGAGGACGTAATTACTTCAAAGCGGTTCAAGAACGTTGACAGTGAAGGAGTGCACACCTAAAGAATATGCGCCCTGGTGTTATGGAGTTTGTCCGTGCTTTTCTGATTAAAATCAAAGCATCGTATACTTAATCCGATGCTTGTTTCTACGGATTCCGACAATTGCCGGAGAATTATCAAGGACGCCTACGGATATCAAGAGTTTTCCTTTTTCATCGAAAAGGTGCAGGATTCTTACGAAATATAAACCTTCCCCGTTATCATATTAAGGTGGTTTCACGAGAGTTGGTGATTGTATGTAAATCCTTGTAAATAAACAAAGACATAATTTTGGCGACTCAGTTGCACTTATGAGTTGAATCCGCTATATTCCATTGGGCAAAAAACAGAAAGGAAGTAGAGATGGGTGATATGATAAAAAGACAGACAAGAGGGATAATGAGAAGGGTAGGTCTTCCCTTTTTAATCCTTTTCATTTTAATCATCATCCCTCAAACAACACTTCTTGCTCAGGCACCAGACACCCTCTGGACAAAGACATATGGAGGGAAAGATCATAATGATGCAGGCTATTCAGTTCAGTAGACCTCTGATGGTGGATACATCATTGCAGGATGGACAGGGCCGTTCGGTGCAGGGCTTCCAACAGTTTGTAAAGGTCAAAATAATTGGCAAAGTAGTTAAGTGCATAAAAAATTGCTGAAAGGAGATTAAAGAGGTCAATGTATGAGGTGCTGAACAGATGGCGGACACTTGGCGAGAGGTTATACTGTCCTAATTTACAAGGAGTGTTCGTTATGGCAAAGTACCGAAAATACACCAAAGAGTTCAAATTACAGGCAGCTCGGCTCGTAACTGAGCAGGGTAATTCTTACGAGCAGGCGGCTAAAAGACTTGGCACCACAGGCTGGTCAATCCGAAACTGGGTACGAAAATTCAGGCAGACCGGCGAATTACCTACCCAAAGCGAAACTCAACCAAAGGCAGATGAGCTTAGACAGCTTCGTAAAGAGAATACCCGCCTAAAGATGGAGAACGACATATTAAAAAAAGCGGCAAGAAAGATAACGGTGTGAAATAATTCGGATAGTCAAGCCAATCATTAAGAAAGAAGTTCAAATGATTTTCGGTAAGGACTGCCTACTCTATCGAACAAATTCTAAAAGTTTTACCGGAGTATCAATAATGTCAATTATTTCTAAATTTGTGTTGATTTTGTCTTTGATGTGCGGGCCTGTCTTATATGGGAAAGAGAAGGTGGATTTTTCGAAATTAACATCACCTGTTATTTTCAGAGGCGACCATAAATATGGATTTCGAGACCCGGCTGTTGTTTATCATAACGGCAAATTCCATCTATATTTCACACTGTCGGAGACAGCGGGTGATGGAGGGTATTACAATATGACCGCTTACAGCAAGAGCGGCGATCTCGTGCACTGGACGTTTCCTGAGATTATTACCGCCCGTGACCGCAACCTGAACTACAGCAGTCCCGGTAATATTATCCGTTATAACGATGAATGGATAATATGCCTGCAAACTTACCCTACGCCCAAGAAGGAGACGTTCGGCACACAGGACAGCCGGATTTGGATTATGCGCAGCAGGGATTTGAAGAACTGGTCCGAGCCTGAATTGCTCCGAGTAAAAGGCAACCACGTGCCCCGGGAGAAAATGGGGCGCATGATTGACCCGTATCTTCTGGAAGATGCGCAGGAAAAAGGCAAGTGGTGTGTTTTTATAAGCAAAACGGCGCAAGCATGTCGTATTCATACGACCTGAAAAACTGGACCCATGCCGGTCACGCCCGGGCCGGGGAGAATGTGACGGTAATTCGACAAGGCCAGGAATATGTGATGTTTCACTCACCGTCAAACGGTATCGGCGTCAAACGTTCGAAAGACCCGAAATCATGGGGACAGGATGTACAGCTACTGACGCTCGGACAGAAACAATGGCCGTGGGCGCAAGGGAGGCTGACGGCAGCAACTGTAATCGATTTAACGAAAGAGCCCGCGGTGGGAAAATATATTATGTTCTTCCATGGCTCTTCCAAAGCGGGACTTCAGCTTCAACGTGCCCACGGGGCAGCCAGTTTGGCAATCGTCTGGAGTGACGACCTTGTAAACTGGGCCTGGCCGGGGAAAGGTCGTTAAATCAAGAGCTACGGTTTTGGTTAAAGCCTCCGGCAATAAACAGTCAGAGAGCTTGTGTTTTTAGGGGAGTCTGGTATCATAGGACAGTGAAAATCGAAGAGTGGGGGTCAAATTAATGATAATTGGGAAATGACGGCTATGAACACATTCATACGCAACATCAATCTATTGCTGCTGATTCTTTTGTTCACGATAACCAACATTTCAAAATCGTACAGTGCTGACGAAAACAATTTCTATGCCGTTTCCACATATGAATGCATCGGGCTGTATTTCAAATCGCCGGACCTTGGCCGGTGCCACGTCCAGTTCAGGCAAACAGGAACATCAACGTGGCGAGACGGTTATCCTCTCGTTCATGATCCACGCGATAATGAGTATCGTGGAAGTATTGTTGGTTTGAAACCACACACGGCCTATAACATAAAAATCATCCTTAATAATAAAAACCACGAACTAATATGCAAAACCAAAAATGATAGTTTTCCCATTGGGAAGATAACCTACCTGAAAAACGGTATCCACTCAAAACCATTAGTGATTACCGAATCAGGCTCATCAAAGGGTTATCACTTAATCACACCCGCAGAAGGTTCAAAAGCAACGATTGATGTCCGAAATGCAGAAGAGTACACCTGCGTGATCGATGCCGATTACGTCATCCTTCGTGGAATTGAATTCAGGAACGCCGCAATTCACGGCGTATTAATTAAATCAAAGCGGCATGACAATGTCATCGAAGACTGCCATTTCACATTCTGGGGAAGGATAGGGGGCCCAAAGACGTATGGAAACCAGGGCAATACAGACAGCGCTATTTACGCTGAACGTGGTTCGGGCAACCTCACCATTCAACGCAACTTAATTGAGAATCCGCGAGGCGGATCGAACGACTGGGACACGGGTCACCCGGCCGGCCCTCAGGCGATTACCCTTATTAATTCAAGCGGCGGAAACGTTATTCGCTACAATGAGATTCGGTCAACGGAAGACCACGGCTTCAACGATGCCATCGGCGGAGGGTCCAATTTCAGTTTTGAAGGAAGCCCCAACCGCGACTCGGACATTTACGGAAACATTATTGCGAACGTGTGGGATGATGCGATTGAAAGCGAAGGGGCAAACATGAACGTTCGAATATGGAAGAACTATATAGAAAAAACGTTCCAACATATTGCCACTGCATGCACATCGAAAGGGCCTCTATATATCTTCCGCAATGTTTTCGGGGAAAGCCGCCGTACTCATCGGGACCCCCTTGGCGGAAGTATGATAAAAGTGGGCCAGCGGGACGAGTTTGGAGGAGGAAGGAAGTTCGTCTTTCATAACACGTCCATTCAGCCCAAAGGCGCATTTCATGTTTTCAGCGGCCATGTCAATCCGAACACAGTTACGCGAAACAATATTTTTGACTGCCCGGGCCGGTTAACATCTTCACGACAAGTCGATACGCCCTGCGATTTTGACTACGACCTTTTTACAGGTATGGATCGAGGTATCGCCAGAGAAAGGCACGGCATTCGAGGCAATCCCTCGTTTATAAAATCATATGCCTTGGAATTTTATCCATCATCGACCACTACTAAAATCAAATGGGGTAAAGTTCCGATGCGGCAAGGAGATAAAACCGTTACCTTAACCGACCCTGTAATAACAGTCCCAAATCCCGTTGTTGATTCGGGAGTTAAACTTCCAAATTTTAATGATGATTATGCCGGGAGAGCACCCGACCTGGGGGCCTTTGAATCAGGACAACCGCCTATACGTTTCGGCCGAAGAGCAACAGGTAACATCTGGGCACCATGGGAACTTCATTAGCACAATTGCCGTGAGCAATCCGAGGTTAATTACGCAGGGTTAATGTGAATGTACGTTCTGTTGCGTTGAAGACAACCACACGGACGTTCCTGCCTGAATATTGTTTGAGAAGGCGATTGAGGTCTCGAATAGAATGAACGGGCTCGCCGGCCATATTCAGCAATACATCTCCGGCCTGAAAGCCTGATTTAGCAGCCTCACTGCCAGCCGGGACTTCCACGAACAGTATTCCTGTTTCGGCGCCTAAACCTGCTGCTGACTTTTCAGCTTCACCAATCAAATTTTTGACAGTAGCCCCAAGCCAGGGTACAAGGTCCGGGCTGCGGACGGACACTGGTTCAGCTTCAGTCGGTGCAGGTTTGAAGTGACGTGATTCTCTGCTTGCCTCGAATTGAAAGGCCGGCTTTAGCACGCCGAATTTATTCATATCGAAATTTTTGAAACCAAGCTGCAATGCGGGCGATTGAGTCTTTACTTGATAGTTACCGTTGTCGGCATCTACGAACAGCGGGTCTGTAAAAATCGAATGTTGGTCGAAACCTTTTTCTTGCCACTGTTTGAGGGTCATTGGTTTGCCCACGCCGGTTATCATGGGCATACCTTTGTCGCTGTAGAAAATATTGTAGTCAAACTCTTTTGCGTACTCAGGATTGGCACGGATGAACTGATAAGGTTTGTCGCTGATAAAGATATTGCGGGAGATAACATCGTCACAACCCGGCATCCAGATGTGGAAGCCGCCGAAACCGTTTATGATTATGTTGTTTTCAACCCGCCTGAAGAAACCTTCACGAAGCTTAACTCCTAATCCGAGACAAAGATTGTTGTAAACATGATAATTTGACGAACCATCATCCAGGTCGATGCCCCAGGAATGGCCGCCGGGATGTGCGAAACGATTATTGCGGATGTGAGTGACTTTGTAATTATCCAGCAGGCTGCGTTCTTTGGCAAATGACTCGATATCACGGCCTCCATTGTATGAGGTTTTCCACCAGCGGTCCCTGCCCCAGCTATTGAAAGGACCGTGGTCACCACTTTCAGTAACAGTGCTAAAGGCATCATTGTATTCGATGATATGACCGCCCCAACATCCATCGTTGATGCAAATAGCAGCCCGCGGGCATTGATAAATGGTATTGTGGCTGAC
>Ga0114923_10003581_pt1 | contig 10468 bp, 11 predicted proteins | sample SumtaG_FD_89578 | JGI IMG/M metagenome (GOLD analysis project Ga0114923, IMG submission 89578) | Deep subsurface microbial communities from Indian Ocean to uncover new lineages of life (NeLLi) - Sumatra_00157 metaG | ecosystem: Environmental > Aquatic > Marine > Oceanic > Sediment | place: near...
AAATAATGTAGCCAGCAATTTCTTAATTTTGTGATAAAGGTATATTATTGGTGGAGCCTCAGTATGAGAGCATGCCATTAAACAATGCTGAGTGAATGTGTGTGATATGGGTGAAGTGTGTAAAGATTTTAACATGGGGGTGCAGCGTAAAATTCACAAGGAATACACCCAGCTTAACTGTTACCCTTTCTTTTTCTCATTTTTTCGAGAGATTTTCCGCGATTTCTTTCTCTATGGACTCTTTGTCTCTTTGAAGTATCACCATGAAACTGGCCAGTACCTGTAATTGTGCAATGTTGGAATGCTCAAAATAGTGCAAGAAACTCTCGATCTCTTCTTTCTTCACTACGTTTTTACCCAGGCTTCTGCTTAACAATTGCGTAGGCCCCAAGAACATGTCCCCTTTACCGAACATAAAATAATACAAATTAACGTTTAACTCCCGGGCTAAATGGTAAATCACTTCAAATTTGGGCATATGTTTACCGCTTTCAAATTCCGAATAGGTAGTCTGTGAAATATTCAACCGTTTGGCCATGTCTTTTTGCTTCAGATTTAAGGCTTCCCGTATTTTACCCAACCGCTCGGCCACATCATTTTTTTCTGTCATTTTTCTTCTTCTATCGTTTTTTCTTCGAGCCGCCTTTTTGGGAATCCAGCCCGGTGCGTGCAAAAGTGCAAATTTATGAAAGAAGGGGACATGCGAAGTTTTTGCGTCCTCCGTCCCCTGGTGCTTAAGTCTGAACATCAGGTTGCACATTTACATGTTTACATCCTCCGTCCCCAGTTCCAGTTCCTAGTGCTCCTATTGAGACACATAAGGGGAAACCCGGAAAACAGACTATGGCGAATCCTAAACAGAGATGCTTATTCCTCCATTCGACATTACAGCAATGTGTTAATTAAAGACCTGACCCCGGCCTGCCCCCCCACCACAGAAAAAAATGATGAATAGTAACAATGAGCACCCCTCGCCACTCTTTTGGAATGGAATAAAGAGGGTCGATTAGTTCAAAAGTTTTAAAGGAAACTATCTCAGTGACAATATATGACAAAGGTTATATTTACCAATGACAAGGTTATAGTTGGAAATTGGAGGACATAATTGTTCAAAGGTACATCTTTTGCAGGGCATGACATTTTTCCGTATCTTTCTCCAACTTTTGCCCAGGGCTAATTCCTTGTATATAATTTCATAAATAGAATGCTTTCCCAGGATACCAATTGATGGAGCATTTAAATTACCATATACTCGACCGTTTGGTAAAATTGTAAGACGTCCAAAAAACAGTGAATTAACAGCCCCCCTTGAATAAATATCTTTTAACGAAACCCGGTTTGATTCAAAGTCTTCTCTATCAATATAGATGTTTTCAGCGAATAAATTAAGATTGTTCCCATTGTAAAAAGGTATAAAATAGGGTTTTTCAATCTTATACTTCATCGTCAATGCCTCTGCACTTTGAAAATCCATTTCATCCTGTATTATAAAAGCAAAATCGGTTTCCAGTTCAGCATCGGCAAATGCCTCTAAAGCAATATTTAATTTTTCTTCGTCCACGGGAAATGTAATCGGAATATTCAGACGGATATTATCGAATGCCAGGATTTTTAATCTATTCCTGTTTTCTGCTGCATTGAGATAGTGCAAATAGAATATGCAATCCATTGGAAGGGACTCAACAAGGAATAAGATTTTTTCAAAATTAGAATGTCTAAAAATATCCCCCCCAAGGATATTCAAACGCACCAACGAAGAATTCTTTATTTCCTCTAAAAAAGTTCTCAGGTGTTCTATGTCCAATTCCCGGTTTCCTTTTTTCCTTGCAGTGCAGCAGGGAAATTGCCGGTAAGCCCCTGCACAAATACTACAATTCTGATTACAACTATCATCAATGTAAAGGGAAACTTCAGAAAGATAGTACATTAAATCTTCACCTACTGACCGGTCCTTATCTGCTTTCAAATATTTAACATCCTTTTGATTTTTTACGATTGGCGGCATCTGGATGGGTTTTCCATCCGAGTATGATACATCGATCACATCTCCCATAAAATGTTCCCTGATTTGATCGACGAATTCTTTTATAGGTGTGAGTTCCAGGTCAGATTCCTTTAAAAGGATTAACCGGAGATTTCGAGGTGATTTAAGTTGCCTTGCCAATTTGAATACCTCAGAGCTGGAATTGTACTCAAGAATTTTCCCGTTGTATGTGTTGTAGAATAGGACAGCATTCTTTTTTATTGAAATGTGAACATAAGGATCGATATAAAGCCAGTACTGATTCTGCATCTTTAATTCAGTATCACCTCTTTAAGTATTTTGGCATATACTGACGGTTTAGATTCGATAAAATCGATATTAGAAGAGAAATAACGACTGTAATCGTCAGAATCCATGAAACCGTTACAAACCGGGTTCTTACCTGTAACATCAAGATTGAAAATGCATTGGGTGCAGGCGTCTGCGTTGAAGCAATTATAACATTGTTTTCTTAGTTTATCAAACCACTCGTTGTAATTTTTAGCAATTATTTCGTAATCTATTGTTACCGCCTGGGGATTGACATGACCAAGCACCAGTCGGTGACCAATTCTTTCGCAAGCCAATATTTTTCCGCTTACGGTGATAAATATTTTTTTAGAAAAAGGAACGCACGTTCCAGTTGGGAGCCGTTCTTTTTCATCAAAAAAATGCAACAAGTCGTTGTAATCATTAAAGGAGAAATCGTTAATCGAGTGCAGAAATGTAGATACACTCTGAATATTTGGCAGTCCTATAAACATTTCCCTTTCAATCATCGAATAATCTTCGCTTTTATATAAACTTTCAGAAATATTGGCATAGGTTTTCCAGAAAGCCTCTTTTTGGGCTTCGTTAATACCCGACGTATTCAGTGAGGATATTCGTGGGGTTTTGCCGAAATGATCTTTAAAAAAATGAAATATTTCAGAAACGGAATTTTTATTATAAAGAACTGCATTGAAGTTTACTTTATCTTTAAAATAACCGGGATGCTTTTTTTTCAGCGCCTCTATATTCTTCATTATAACGAGAAACGCAGATTTTCCATCAGGGAATACCCGGTATTGGTTGTTTATTTCGTTACCATCTAGGCTAATAAGTAAGTTAAAATCATTGGCTGCAAGGAAATCCATGTACTTATCAACGAGGATTCCGTTGGTAGTCATTGAAAAACTGAAACGGTTATGCAGCAGTTTTAATTCTTCTGCGTACGCAATCATTTTATCGATAAAAGAAAAGTTCAAGAGCGGTTCCCCCCCATAGAAACCCAAATAGATATTACGATCATGAGATTGATTTAGGGATGAATTCCAGGAGTCTTGCAAATAACTCAACATATGCATCCCGGCAGCAATGTCCATCGTTTTATTTTCCCGTCTGTCGTAATTATTGTAAAATTTTCCGTAACCGCAATAGGCGCATTTTAACGAACATTGATCCGTCACTTCAAAAGTCACGAGATTTGTATTGGCAATCGACTCTTTAACATCTGACGGGGATAACCGCCTACCTAACCTCTTCTCTTGATCTATATCCTCAAAGTGGCCGTTTTCTTTTAGAATCAAATATTTTTTATAGTAATACTCGATTTCTTTTCTGGAAAAGGTGCCTACATTTTCGATTGTGACAGGTTCTTCCTGCAAGTTTTCTAGCCATTCGTCCGGTTTTTTCCCTTCTGCAGCCAGCGTTATCAAGTAATAGAGGATTGGGTGGCACAAGATCGTCGTTTTCTTTTTTTTGTCAAAGAAATACCTGTTCCTTTTTTTACTTTCAATCAGTACAGATGATCTCATCTGTTTACATTAACCTTTACCAATCGCAGGGATACATCGTCGCTGTTTTTCAATTGGAAAAGACCGAATATGCCTTTTGATGTAAATACGATGTTTTTTATATTGGTATCGATCTCAAAATCGAATAAACCTTCATCGATTTTAGTTTCACAGATGTATTTGCCAGCGGGAGAATATACCTGGAAGATTTCCACGCAATCTCCAATGCAGCCGGTCCATTTAAAAACAAGGATATTTCCTTCAGAATCTACCAGGATTTCACGGTAGTAAGGTAAATGCTCTAAAAACAGATTCTCGAAAGAAAACGTCTTCATTTTATTTATCATCCATTTCGAAGATGGCCGGCTGCCGTCCTCACCTTCCATATGGGAAATTAAATTGTCTTTGTATTTACGGATGTATTCGCCGGTAACCGGAAGAGGCTTCATTTCCAGGTGGAACGTGTGCAGCAGCTTTCCCATTGGCGAATAGATATTTATTTCAGGTGTATTTGACACTCCAACCAGTAAGTTACCCTCTTTCGTACGGGCGAGATATACCTCGCCGGCATTGTTTTTTACCATTATGGCAACACTTTTTTGCACCATGATCATACCCTTATCCGGTATTTTGATTGATTTCACAACTGTTTCATTTCCTGTGTGCGTATCTTTAATGATAACGACAGTGGTTCTGGTTCTCTGCGAAGAATTTTTTTCAGCCCCATGTTTGTAGGTAAAATATGCAACCTTTTTTTCCTTTAACGCAACCGGTTTAAAAACAGAATGATTGGTTTTGAGAACCTTGATATATTTCCCGGAAAGATCGAATAAACTTATTCGCCGGGAAGTCGCACGCTCGGCAATGACCAGGAATCTATTGTCCAAAATCGAAAGTACGCCCGGTTGATATAAATCCGCGGGCCCCTGCCCCTTTCTGCCGAATTTGCTTAAAAATTTACCTGTCGGGCTAAATTTGTAAATATTGTGCTGTCTACCATTAGATACAAATAGGCTTCCGTCTGGTGCAGCGACCAATCGTTTATTGGTATCGTAAAACAACGTTTCCCAGTCTGTACCTTTGCCAAAATCGGGCGATGCTTCAAGTTTAATTGTCCCTTTTTTGTAGAAATCAATCAAACCGGCATGGAGAAAATTAAAAATAGATATAAATACCAGGAGTATAAACGATTTATTTATAGATTTCATTTCAGCCATTTTTCTCACTTTTCACATTTCATTTTTTATCTGAAGAAAATAAAATAAGAGGCGCCAGGAAATAGAATATTTCCTGGCGCCATCAAATTTTTTTAATTGAAAAAATACGAGAGCAATGTGCTTTCTCGCAAACAATTTCCAATTTTAGTGCGTTTCTTCACACATAGTGGTGGGGGAGTGTAAACCATCTTCTGCGTTTGCATACCCATTTTCCAGCATAGATGAACCGCCGCTGTCTGCATATAAGCAAGCGCAGCAGCAGTGACCACCTTTTACATGTTGCAACTTCTTTTCGCTAAGTTTGAATAAATCCAAGCTCTTCCTCAGTTTTTTTTTCATGATCTTACCTCCAATATTTTTTAGTTTTTAGAGGTTTATTGTATCATAAAAAATACTTCGAGCAAAGCCCTAAGGCATATAAGAAATTTTCTATGTTCTATATGAATTTCTTTCCTGTTCTAAAGACATTGTGTTGTCCCGGAAAGTGGAAAATGGGGCCAGTAGAGTGAGACTTCTTACACATCCATTACACCTGAAAATTCTATAAATCCAGTCCGGTGAGCGCAAAGGTGCTAATTTAGGGTGGATATAAAAAAGTCGCCTGCCCCCTTTACGACCTTCTCTTGTTGAACCCGGTCCTTCTTTTTATTTTTCATCAGAGTCTTCTTCCTGGAGAGCCTTCATTTCCATTTCTATATCTTTTCCTTTTTTAATCATATAGTCATAATATTCGCTCATTAAATGGTATTGAAGAATTCGTGAGCCTAAAAAATGCTGAAAAAATTCACGGAGATCGGTTCGAGACAGGATTAAGCGCAGCTCATTTTCAATTGGATCCCTATCATTCTTCACAACATCTTTTCCCGGCAATCCAAACATCCCTCCCATGCCGAATAATAAATAATAGAGGTTTACCTTAAAATGCTCGACCATATTATAAAAAAAATCATAACAGGGATAGCTTCTGCCGTTCTCCATGTCGGATAAAGTGGGCAAGGAAATGTTCAACTTTTCCGCCATTTCCTGTTGTTTTAATTTTAAATGTCTGCGAACGGTTCTAACCCTTTTGCCGAATTCCGGGCTTCGTATTTTATTCCTTTTTTCTATCTTTTTTTTTGTACTCATGAAATTTTATTTTTTTTTGATTTTTAAAGAGATATTATAACATAATTTCAAAAATGATGAAACAAAATACGATTGCAGAGCAGGCCTTCGTTATTTTCTTTTCTTTTGGAATCCGAGAATCCGAATCCGTGCACGGTGCGTGTAAATTTGTAAATTTCCGGCAAAACAGAATGGGAACAAATCCTTCCTTACTTTCCTTTTTTTAATATTCCCATAAATACGTAAATACGCTTTCAGACTGTTCCGAATGTCACTATCTTAAGCCTGAATTTTTTCTTAATATCATATATATACGCTTTCGGCCTGTCCCCAAATCATTTTAGGGGACACTTTTAGGGGACAGGCCAGAATGCCGATTTGCCTTACCAATTGAAGCATGTGAGAATCATATATTTCTTTGAAAAAATCATGAAATACATAAATTTTGGAATGATTTGGGGACAGGCCGGTAAAGTTATTCCGCAACCCTGAGAAAAAGCAATGCTTTGTCTTTCTTTTCCAGCTTACCAAAAGGCTTAGACAATTTGCCTTTATCAAAACCGGTTTTTATCCCGGCCAATTCCTCTTTGGACAGGCTATATAACCGTTTGAACAAAAAAAAACGGGGCCGGTGCTTTACTTTTTTACTTTTTCAGTCATTTTTTTCTCAATTCTCATACCGATCTTTCTCGTATATGCCAAATTCCCGGATAATTTTCTCTTCCAGTGATTTTTCGGTGGTATATTTCATCAAGACCATTTAACTCTCCACACCAAAAAAATCTGACATCCTTCTGCTGCTTTTGACAATAATTCACCCCCTACGGTTCATGGCGTGATGAAACGCTCCATAAGCTATTCTAACTCGTTACCTAAGGGCATCTTATAAATTCCCACGAAAAAAGTAAAGCACCGGCCCTCTTTTTTTAGTAAAAAATTTGCCTGTCCCTTTTTTTTTTTTTACGGCAACATTTAAACATTTCAACGCACCGACCCTTTTTTCTTTTTGCCAACCTTCTCGATGTCTTTAATTATATACTCTTCACTATCTACCAATACACGTTTGCCATACAACTCCATCGACATCCTGAAATAACTGGAATGCTCCATAAACCACTGAAAATCTTCCGTGCTCTCGATAGATTCCGGTATCTCCGATTCATTTTTATCTCCCGGCTTACCCCGGCAAAACATCTCACCTTCTCCATAAAATAAATAGTTCATGTTCACATTCACCCGCGTGATCATCCTGTAAAAGAATTCAAAGGTAGGATTGGCTTTACCTTTCTCTATCTGACAGATGTAACTTTCCGATAATTCTAACTTAGCGGCAAACTCCTTCTGCTTTAATCGCAGTTTCTCACGGATGGCTTTCACACGAAAACCAAACGCTTCCACAATTTCTTTTGGGACCGATATTTTTCGTTTCATGATTGCGATTCCCGTTTCTTCTTAAGTATAATCTTCGTACTTGCCATTTATATATGCGATCACTTTTTGAGACTGCGTTTGCAGCCAGGGGGTATTGGAGGTTTCTACAGCGATGATCATACTGTTTTTAGCTGCCAGTGCCTCGACGTATTCCGGCAGTTCGTGCCATAAATTTTTCGGTAATCCAAAAGCAAAATCATTTAAAATATATAACGGGGTGTTTACCAGGCGGGATAATATTAATAATACCCTTGCTTTATCGATGCCTTCAAGACTGGAAAAATACTTCTTAAGCAACTGTTCGCCGATGGCCGCCGATACCTCCTCTATTAATGCCGCCGAAGGCTTGAACCAACCTTTAAATAAAGTAAATAAATCCTTAACCTTGATATCTCCAGGCACCTGGTTAATCGAGGGAACCAGGAAAAAAGCCTTTTTCCCCGGGCCTGAAAGGTTTTTGCCCCATGCTGTGATCTTCCATTTCAAACCCCGGCCCTTACCGTAAAGCTCATTAAAAAATTGAGGGATAAATTCCTTGAGATATACATGTAACATAGTGGGCTCTTTTTTAGTAAAGTCAATAACCAGACCGTCATAGGCTTCCGGATTTTTGGTTGGCGGGTGCATCCACTGATTAAAGCGATACAATCCCACGAAAAATAAAATCACAAGCTCCCCCAACAGGATCAAAAGACCGGTGGAAAAATCAGGGGGAAGACAACTCCGGCTCCTGAATATGTTTTCATCGGCTTTGATAAAACTGACAATCTCCCCGGAATCATGGTAAAACACCCGGTCGATCCAGAACCTGACAAATTTGACCCACATGGTCTTTACGTAGTCATAAAACTTGAAAAAATTCTCATAGCCCTTGCTGCTGACCTCATTGCAGCAGTGCAGGTAAAAGGTGGTGGGCGTCCAGAGCGCCAGCTTGTTGGAACGGTACACCGCACCTTTTAACTCCGCCATTAAGCGATCCTCACTCTCCTTTATCTTCTTAAATTCATTGGACCAATAATCTTCGACGATTTTTCGTTCTATTTCAATTTTTCCGCGGTCAAATTCGCCGTATTTCTCCTTTGAGCGCTTTTCAAAATCCGATACCATTTTAAATTTATCCAATTCCGCTTGAAAGTCCATGGTGGTTCCCGGGAAATTTTCTTCGGCACTGGTATCCATAGCCCCGGGAATGATGATGGTTAACACCAGGAAGACGGCGAAGATACAGGAAACCGATACAACTGCTGAGCGAATGGTCCCGATGATCATGCCGGCGAATAGAAAAAACAATACCATCAGCAAGGCGGGAAGCAGGTTCCTTAAAAGTGCGGAATAATCGACGGCAGACAGTTCCACCCCCCTGGCAGCAATAAACAAAAGTATAAGAATCTTTAACAAAACAAACATACCGGCAAACAATATGAACCTCGACAGTGCCAGTGAACAATATAACTTACCATTGGACCAACTGCCGGCCAAAGACATCAGGAATTCCCGGTGCTGCAGCGATTCATAACCATACCAGAGGGCCATCAGGGTGATTAAAAATAATACGATACGGGAAAAATCGATTTTCCCCAGGTTGAGACCGGATGACAGCGATTTGCCTTTTAAATTGTTATGAATTTTTACAGTGGTTATAGAATCCACTTTTGCCGTTAAATCCGGGGGAACAGTGGTATTGCGATATAAAATACTGCATGGAGATGGACTAAATAACATCTTAATACCATAATCTACATAATCTGCATAGTTCCTGATGGATTTGAAATATTCATCATGGATTTCTTTGAATTTTTGCTCCTTTAATGGCTGGTTTTTGAATTCGTTGATGCCTTTATCGACAAAAAATATCGTTATTGCAAGAACAATGACCCACAGGATTAGATACTTTTTCCCGGTAAAGCGTTTAAATTCTAAACAAAAAATCTCACGGAGTTTGGACATATTAACCTCCTTTTATAATGCCACGAAGACGCGAAGACGCGAAGAAAAAAATTGCACGGCGCACAGTAAAAAATTTTGAAATTGACTTGCGGTTTTTATTTACGGATTTCATCAAATACCCGGGCAACAAAGCTGCCGAAAAGCGAAGTTTCAGCACATAACTCATTTAATCTCCAAAAAATCTCAAGGACGGCTAATCTATTGGAATCCAATTCTCCTTTGATCATGATCAATAGACCCTCGATGGTCTTGATGCTGACAAGATTACGCTTTAAAATACCGGTTATATCGCCATTAGACAAATAACCCGCAACTTCTTTGCATACGGTTTCGTTTAGCCGGTTTTGCATCATAAAGGTTTTATAGTCGAACTCCCTTAATTGTTCGATCACCGCCATATTGTAGGGGGTGACTTCTGCTTTCTTAACCAGCTTTTCATAGGTTATCCGGGCATTGGAAATATTTTCCAGGGCGCCGTTAACTACACGGTGAACGTCCATGTAATCGATGCCTTTTACATCCTGCAATTCCACCAGGGCTAAAAGGGAGCGAATGTAGGAATCACCCTGCAAATAATAGCCGCCGCCATCGATGATATAGGATTCAATGGTTGAATTTATACTGGTGGTACTGTCACCGCCATCCCCTTCATCATATCCTGTAGCAGAACCATTATTAGATATCCTGGGGAAAACGCTAAGTGAAAAAGCGAAGATGATTAAAGTTAAAATAATTACTTTTTTGTTTGCGGTTTCTTTTAAAATGTTCATTTTATTCTCCAGTTTTTGATATTGTTTGATTATGCATCAGGCTTAATTATACACGAAAATCGGTTAAAGTAAAGGTCACGAATTGCCTCATCAAAAATCTATATGAAATACATGTGGTTGCCTCATAAAAAAATCTACATGAAATTTGCTTGAAGCGTTGATTCTTTTCTACGGTATTCATGTTTGTTCACACTAATTCCT
>Ga0114923_10003582_pt1 | contig 10467 bp, 5 predicted proteins | sample SumtaG_FD_89578 | JGI IMG/M metagenome (GOLD analysis project Ga0114923, IMG submission 89578) | Deep subsurface microbial communities from Indian Ocean to uncover new lineages of life (NeLLi) - Sumatra_00157 metaG | ecosystem: Environmental > Aquatic > Marine > Oceanic > Sediment | place: near...
CTGACCGCAGCAGGTCATTCCTCTGCAGACGGCCGGCAATCATTGAAAGACTCTCACCCTTTTCCACCCTGAAAATGAAGCTCTGCTGTTTCACCGAGTCCGTGGCTGTGTTCAGATAAAAAAGAGCGCCCCCTGCTCCTGCAGCTAAAAAGAGCAGGAGCAGTAGAAAGGTAAGTATACTCCTCATTGTTTCTTTATAAGTATAAACTCCACCCTGCGGTTCTTCCAGCGATTTATTTCATCACTGAAGGGTACAATGGGGCTTGTTCCGCCCAGACCCACGGTAGTTATCCGGCCGCTATCCAGACCATGAGCCACCAGCGCTTCTTTTACCGCCTCAGCCCGTTTAGTTGAAAGAGGTATAAGTTCCTCCTTCTCCTCGATTTTCGCTTTAGCAGGATTCGCCCAGGAAAGATTATTGGCATGGCCCTCAATACGAATGCGGTAGGTACTGTATTTCTTGAATATCTCCGCTAAGCGTTTCAGGGTCCTGTTATTTCTTGCTACTTTCTCCTGATCCTCTACAGCTCCCAGGTCCGGTGAGTTGGCGGGAAAGGTTATACTGGCAATGCGCACCTTGAGTTTGTCACCATCACGGATTACCAGCACATCCACCGGGATCAGCCTGTTCAGCCGCGCCCTATTGCCCAGGTTATCAGTTATCTCCAGGAAGAGGGGATAATCCTCGGCCGCCTGTACCAGCTCTCCATTCTCTGAAAGCCCGTTCCACACAATCCTATCGCTTGGCAGGCCCCGTCCGGAATAACGGGAAAAAAGATTACCCATGGGATCGTCAATATCAAGGCGCCACTCCGCAATGGGGCTTATATCCTCTACCTTCAAGTTGATCAGCAATTCATCATCCACACCATCATTATCCGGAGAAAAGGGTTGAGGTCTGATTTTCAGTTCAATCCTGGGCGGGGTTACATCCAGAACAAAGGGCGCTGTCTTTGCCTCGGGCCGGTTGCCCTTGTAATAATCCAGCTGCAGAACAGCGTGGTAGATACCCTCCGGAGCCCGTTTGTTATCACCCTCACCCTGCCACTGAATGGATTTCGGCACCTGGGCGGTACCCTCGAAACTTTTCTGTACCCCAAGCGTCTTATGGAAAAAATCAAGACGCCAGGATCGGATGCCCTCGGTTAATCCCACATAACTGCGTAAGGTAATATCTTCTTTAAAGTTGTCGCCATTTGGAGACAACCCGGTTTCAGACGCTGTTAGAAAGAGCGATGTTCTGCGGGTATCGATCTCTAATCCCTTAATTACTGCAGCAACACTGTTCCCGGCACGATCGGTTGAGCGCAGAGTATAGGTATATAAACCATCCGGAATATGGTTGCCGTTTTCATCTGTCCCGTCCCAGCTGAAATCGTCTGCATTTCCTTTCCAGAAGATGGACTTCACCACCTCGCCGCTGCTGTCAGTTAGCTCTCCTTCCCAGAGATCCTCCACACTTGATTTCTGGCTTATTGGCGCCCGGTCACACAGTCCATCACCATCCGGTGAGAAGAGGGTGTACTCTGCCGAGAGTTCCGCTGTAGGCGCCCTGGTATCAATAATAAATGGTGCTGTGCGTACCTTGTGATGGTCTCCCTTTGTGTAATCCAGTACCAGTTCAGCCTGATACTCGCCGTCGGGCAGACGCTTTCCCTCGTTGCTCAAGCCATCCCAGGCGTAGGTTTTTGGCGCCCGGTTCTGGCCGCTGAAATTCTTTACCAGCTGACCATCCTTGTCCGTTATCCGCAAATCGAAGCGTTCCACTCCCTCTGATATCTTTAGAGAAGGTATCAGCTGCAGCCGGTCTTTAATGCCATCTGAATTAGGTGAAAAATAGTTTCCATCCGTAGTAATAAAAACTTCGGTCTTCTCAGTATTCAATTCCAGAAAAATCACTCTGGAACCGCCCTTATTACCGGCCCGATCCACTGACTCAAGAATATAAGAGTATCTACCATCTTCAAGCAGCATGCCGGTGTCGCCGCGTCCTGCCCACACCAGCTTGTCATCCGCCATGCCCCGCCAGGAAAAAACTCTTACAGCCTTGCCTTCATCATCGGCAATAGTTCCCTGCCAGAGCTCTTCCTTAGAGGTTTCCTGATAGAGCAGTACGTCATCTTTGCTGCCGTCGCCGTCCGGTGAAAAAATTGTTATATTCGAGCTCACCGCGGCTGACGGCGGAGTCAGATCCAGAGTAAAGAGTGGTGACTCGGCTTGAGGATTATTGCCATTTTCATAAAGCACATCCAGCCTGCCGCGGTAGCCCCCTTCGGCAAGTAAATTCTTGTTCTCACCCCTGCCGTCAAAATCAATAAGTCCGGTAATATCTCCGGCGCCGCTGAAGGTGCGCCTGATCTCCTGCTGCTCATCTATAATAGTGAGGCTCCACTTCTCAATTCCGGATATGACCGGTACATCCAGTCTTAAAATTAAGCTGTCCTTAATCCCGTCGCTGTTGGGAGAGAAAAATGATTTATCAATATTCAGATTAATGGGTGTGGCCTCGGTATTGATGATAATATTATCGATCTGCGCAGAGCCGCTGTTTCCGGAGCGGTCGGTGGCTGTAACCCGGTAGGTGTACACACCGTCGGGAGAAAGGATTTCCTCCTTATTCCTGCCGTCCCAGTCAAAATTTGCAGGCGCCTGTGACTCCCAGACACGCACGGCCACCTCTTCGCCGTTAACATCCCGCAAAGAACCCTGCCAGAGATCTTCCTCCGAACCCTGTTGCACAACCGACAGCACATCCTTGTTGCCATCCGCATTGGGCGAGAAGATAACGTAGGGAGTCTCTACCGTAACCAGGGGCGCCGTATTATCAACAATAACTGTTCCTTCAGGGCTGCGACCGGTGTTGCCATTGTCGTCCCAGGCTTCAACCAGATATGTGTAGGCGCCGTCAGCAACTACACTGCCTGAAGAGGAGCGGCCGTCCCAGCGCAATTTTTCCGGTATGGTTATTCCCTCTTTAACATAAAACAGGCGGGATAAAAAATTCTTGAAGGTCTTGTTTTCCGGCCTTTCATCTTTATTTACAATTTCCCTGACCAGATCCTTCTTTTCATCATAGATCAGGAAACGGTAGCCCTTTACAAAGCGCCGGTCGATAATAGAAACCGGTTTATTCAGATTATCCAGAACGCCGTCAAGATTGGGTGAAATATAGTTTTCTTTTGCAGTATCAATGGTAATTTCCGGCGCCTCCCGGTCAACCAGACCAATAGGAACATTCAGGCCGGCGCCGATAGCCCAGATACCCTGCTGCAGGGGCGCTGCGGATACACTGGTCTTCACTTCACTTTTATCCTTGCGAATAGATGTTGAAAACTTTAAAGCCAGTCCGAAGGAAATGGGCAAGCTTCGCGCCCTGTCTTCCGTAATATCATCAAGATCCAGCAGCAAGGCAGTACGCAGGGTAAAGAGATCTTTATAGGTAAAGTCACTTCCCATAGAAAAACGAATACCCTGAAAAGTGGGAAAAGCCAGGTCTGAAGAAAAACTCCAGAGCAGATCACGGCTGTTTACCAGGTTAAAGGCGGCGCCTAAAGCAGGGGTAAACGCGGGAGGAAAGGAACTTAACCCCGCCGAAGGGGTATAACCCTTTCCCAAACCTCTTAGAGCAGCGCCCCAGCGAAAATCTTTGAAAAAGAGCCATTTACCTGGTAAATGGATAAATCCCAGATCCAGGCCGGCGCTCCAATCCGCTCCGAATTGCCCGCCAAGGCCAGCGCCAACCAGCAGGTCGGGAAAGAGATCCTTGGCAAAGGAAACATTAACACCCCCCAGGGTGCCAAAATCGAGACTCTCGAAGGGAGAGGTGAGAAAACGGGCGGAACCGCTGAATACTCCTGCGCGTGTCGGCAGGGTAATCCCGGTATTGACTACATGGCCCAGTCCCTCTTCAGTGTCCAGGCCCAGCAGGCTTATATAGCTGAAATCAAGTGTTAGGCGCTGTTTGGCGCCCGAAGCCGCAGGATTGAGCAGATCGCCGGCCGGAGACTCTGCAGAGACAGTACTTGAACTCCCGCCTAAGAAAACAGGTGAATAAAGATCAGTAAAGTTGCTGCTTCCTGCAGGAGGATTGTATTCACCATACAGGGGAACAAATATTAAAAACAGAATAATATAAGCAAATATTTTTTTCCCAGCGCAGATTACAGCCGCAACCGAATTCCTAAAAGCGAAAGGCTTATATAATATCTTTAAGCGCTGGACTTGATTTTTTTTTGCGTTGAACACGCAAGATTTTAAAGGTAATAGCATAATTTCACCACCATTAATGTTAATGATCTAGATAGTAATATAACTCTTTTTTTGGCCGCTACTTGAAAAATCAATTTTTTTTTACATTTTTTGCCGCCTTATTCAGCTGCGCTTTGCACTTACAGGGTAATTTCCAAACCCTCAACAGCGGTGAACAGCTTTAACTTTTTATCGCCTAAACGAGCTAAATACCACTCTGCGGAATTAAGAATGGAATAGATCTTGCGATCCTTATAATTGGGTTCATGGTGAAAGAGAGCTAAAGCCTTAATTCCCCATTCCGTGGCAAAATCAATTGCCATTGAGTACGAAGTATGGCCCCAGTCATACTTCTCAATCGCTTCCCCCAGGGTGTATTGTGAATCAAGTATCAGAAGATCGACCTTTTCAAAAAAACTGCTGTTCTCTTCCACCCTTTTGAAATCATCAGAGGTAATCTCGGAATCCGTAGCGAATACCAGGCTCTTCCTGTTATCAGTGATCCTATAGGCATAGCAGCCCCCGGGGTGACGCATGGCTTTCCATTTGATCAGGGCAGAGCCCAGAGCCATTTCCGTGCCCTCTAATTTGATAAAGTTGAGCTCGGCATTCACCATATCCATGGTTATGGGGAAATAAGGCTGACGCATCTGTTCTTTCAATATTAACTCCAGATTACCATCGGGACTGTAAAAAAATAGCTTATTCCCTGGTAAAAAAACTACCGGAGCAAAAAAAGGAAGCCCTTGCAAATGGTCCCAATGGAAATGGGTAAAGAAAATGTGAAACTCATTTACCTTTTCTCCTCTTTCAGCTAACGAGGCTCCCAGTCCCCTTAAGCCGGAACCGGCATCAATAATGATCATTTTATTATCTACAGTCCTGATTTCAATGCAGGTTGTATTTCCCCCAACTGTGCCATATAGATAGGGAGGTAGGCTCTCAAGAAAAATGCGGCGGCTCTCGGTACTCTCCAGATCACTCCTGCGTATGCGCATGACCACAGCAGCGATCCGGCTTTTGATCTGTTCCGGGGTAAGAGGCGTAGGAATGGAGCCCCGCACTCCCCAGAATTTCAGCTTCATCTTATAAAAAGTCTTCCTTTGCCTGTTTGTTAAGCCAGTTCCGGATTTCTTCTTCCGAATGCAGGCTTCCCTGTCCTATGCCGGGACAGTCCTTTGCCGCTTCCTGCCAGCTCACTTCAGAGTAGAGATGCCCGTTCCAGAAAGGAAAACTACGGCACTGGAGTGGACGATCGTAGTACACACTGCACCCCCCGTCTTCCCAGAAAATGCAGTCCAGATTTGTCTTTTCCTTTAGACTGATACGCCTGAAACCGCCAATATTTACCTCGCGGCAGTATTTTCCCAACACCACTTCCCCGGTTAAGTCCGTGGCTCCGGCCAGACGGACCAGATCATTACGGTTAAGAAAAACGTATCCCGGTGTGAGCCTGCAGCATCTGGAACAGCGGCTGCACTCAAAGAGCAATCCTTTACTGTAAAAATCCACCTTTAATAATACCTTTCATTGATTGCAGCTGCAAGTTTTTTTTAAAGCCGTTGGGCGGTCCATACCAGGTGTGTGCGCCCTACCGGGTCTGTGCGCCCTACCAGGTATGTGCGCCCTAACCGGCGCAGCCCGGCAGCCGAACTGCTGTACCGGCATATCAGCCTACTTGCCATATAAAAAACAATCCCCGCCTGCAGTGCCAGTCTGCGGGCAGGGATCGCTCCAACTGGGGAGAGAAGGATTTGAACCTTCGAAGGCGTAGCCAACAGATTTACAGTCTGCCCCCTTTGACCACTCGGGAACCTCCCCTGATTTCATGTGATATAAATAGTGCCTAAAAAAAATACCTTTGTCAACCGGGAAACGTTATTTGCCCGGTAATTCCAATACCCTGGAATTGGTTTTCTTGTTTTTAAGTTGCCCCGGTTATGCTTTTACTCTATGATCCTGTATCGTGAGGAGACTGCTATCGGTTACATTATTATTCTTGCTGCTCACTTTTCCTCTTTTTGCTGAATGGCGCACACTGAAAAGCCGGGGCTTTACCATTTTTTACCGGGCGCCGGAGGGTGAAAAAGAAGCGGCGGCGGTAATAAAAACCCTGGAATATCACCGCTCCAGGCTGGAAAGCCTTCTGGGAAACAGCCTGAAGCGCACTCCCGTGATCCTGGAGGATCTCGGGGCCTTTACCAACGGTTTTGCAGATCCTGTATTCAATTCCATACGCCTCTTCCCCTATGCCCCTTCAGCAGGCGCTTTAAGTTTCGCCGAGAATTGGTGGACCCAGGTGGGTATTCATGAATACGCTCATATGTTACACCTGACCGCGGCCGGCGGCACACCCGCATTCTTTACCTCCATATTCGGTAATCTTGCCGCGCCCAATCTCCTGGCGCCACTCTGGCTCGTGGAAGGGATAGCCGTATATGCTGAATCCCGCTTCTCAGAGTATTCGGGACGGCTTAATGAGGGGACCTTTTCCGCTTATATAGCTGCGCGCACCGGGGAGTACCGTTTTCCCTCCCTTATGGAAGCAACCTTTGAACCTGCCGCCTATCCGGGAAGCCGCGGCGCCTACCTCTTTGGGGCTCAGTTTATCGATTATCTGCTCCGTACTTACGGTGAAGATAAGCTGGCCCAGTTTATTAACCAATACGGAGCCTCTGTGCTCGCCTATATTTCACCTTTAATCCCGGCACTGGGAATTGACCGCACGGCAAAAAGAGTATTCGGCAAATCTTTTTATCGACTATGGCGCGACTGGCAGCGCTACGAGGAAAAGTTTTTCATTGATTACAAGAAGCGTGGAACCCAGGTAACATCCGTTTTCTGGGAAATAGAAAATCCCCTGGTTCATAATGGCAAGCTTTATTATCAGCGCTCTTATGCTCTCAAGACTTCAGTATTTGACCAGCATTGGCACTATGAGCTGGTTGAACAGGATCTTGACGGCAATAAAACGAGGAAACTGATCTCATCGACCTCCCCCTTTTCCGGGCCGCTCAGAATCCATGGAGATAGATTGTATTATCTCGACCTGCAAATAGAAAGCGGCTTTGCCAATATCTGGAACCGGGGATATGGATTTACCACCAGGCTACATCAGTATGACCTGAAAAGCGGTAAAAAAAAGGTGCTGCTGAAAGAGCAGATCAGAGCTTTTGACCTGCTTCCTGGGGGGGAAATTATCTATGCCAGAGACCGCGCTACCGCTTTCGGTTCCGAGCTTTATCTTCTTGAGGAAGGGCGAAAGGGAGCAGAGCCGCTGCTGCTGCTGGAAAGCGAGCTGCTCATAGGTGAAATCCTGGCAGCCTCTGACCACCTCTATCTTTCAGCGCGCCGCAACTGGCAGAATTTCAGTCTCTATTCTCTGGAAGTCACGGATCTGCAGACTAGGGAGGGTGCAGAAAACGATTCTGCTGATCCGCTTATCCCTTTAATTGAAACCCCGTACCGGGAAAACGCTCTTTCCCTCTATAAAGATCTGCTCTTATTCTCTGCCAACTACTGGGGAGAATACTCTCTCTATGGCTATAACACGCAGAACGCAGAGCTCTACCGTCTACATGAAGGAGGATATGCCCCGGTGATAGCCTCTGAGGAACTTTACTATATTGATGTCTGTTCTGATGGAAAGGCTGTTTACCGTAGAGGGGTAAGGCCGGAAAAAACCTCATTCCTGGAGTTCCCGGCGCGGGAGGCGCCGCAGATGGAACTGCCGGAAATAAAGCGGGGAGGATACCTTGACAACCTGGCTACCCTACTGCCCAGGGTGCGGTATCCCCTGTTGGAAGCGGAAATTGCCGAGGCTTCAATACAGGTTATACGCGCCGGCGCCGGGATTATGGGAATTTCAGCTTTGGGAGATATTCAATATCTGCTGGAAACACTATACAATTTTAGCGATCAGGCAACGGAAATTGATCTTTCCCTGGAAATCAAAATTTTCAATCCCCTGCTGTTGTCTTTTGCCTTAACTACAGCTGAAGAATACTCACTGGAGAGCAGGCTACAGTTTCCTCTGTACCGGTCTATAACCAACGGTCTCGGGGAACTCGCTGCCGGGGCGGCCGCAACCTTTTTTGAGACTGATTTTTCCAGATTGAGATTCACTCCCTTTCTATCTTCAGCCTTGCAGTTTCCCTGGACTTCTGTCAATCTCTGGTTTCAATCAACTGTGGAACGTAGAAATTTCGGTTCAAGTGAAAACCTGACCGGGTTTTTTTCCAATTTGACCATCAGCCGCGGATTCACCCTGGCGGAAGTAGGGCTGGATTGTAACTGGTACTATGCCCTTGACAGGGCTCGCTGGCAGCTTCCCCCCATCAGGGGCTACCTGCAGGGCCCTCGCTCCCAATTGGCAGGACTTTTCAGTCTCGATCTTTCCCTGCCTATTTTTAAATTACACGGGGGACTCTGGAATCCCTCGATCTATTTTGAGGATCTTTTCCTGGTTCCTTTTTTTGATATCTGCCTGACCGGGGAACAGCAGGTCCGTTACTCAATGGGGATCGAAATCCACCTGGAGATAAAAGCCCTGTCAGTTTCCACAGGACTGCCCCTGGATGCCTACCTTGGTTTTGCAGTGAACAGGGAAGAGGAAATTTCTATTTTCCTGGGATTACAAAGCCCTTTAGCTGCCGGCAATACCTTCAGGCAGGGACAGGCTCTGCTGCCGGCTTACCGTTGACCCGTATCACTGTTGATCCGCCCTTTATCAAACTTTGCAGCAGGAGGATAATCAGCATGCCGCTTAAGGGTTTTTTCTTAGTTTCATGATTAACTGATGCTTTTACAGCCACCTCCCGGATTCGAACCGAGGACCCCGAGATTACAAGTCACGTGCTCTGCCAGCTGAGCTAAGGTGGCGTGTATTTCTTTATATAATAAGTATTTTCCTTATTACAGATTAATATGATTACATATTCTGTTCATTTTTTCAAGGGGCCGGCTGCAATTTGTCAGGTGTTCGGCCGGTATTCCGCTTCCCTGGTCTTCAAAGCAGACCTTTACATAATCTCCGGCTTCAATCGACAGTGGGTCATTTTCCCCAACTGTTACATTCCCGGCCTGCACTTTAAGTGTCCCGCCTTCGGCCATGGCCTGATCGGCATTGATGCTTAAATTGATGATAACCTGGCTGAGCTGTCCCCCATCGACTTCCAACCGGCGCTCCCCCTTTGGAAAAGGTAAGCAGTTGTCTGGCCAGCTCCTGGGCCCTGATTGATGCCCGCTCCGCTTCTGCAAGTCGTTCAGCAATAGTTACCGTTCAGCAATAGTTACCGTGTCGGAAAACATGGAGGCAAAGGAAATGTGACATTTCTACATGGATAACCATACAGCCCGGCATCCCAATTGACCCCTATGAAAACAAATCTCAATATCCGACGCTTCAAGGATTTCGCGGGTGGTGCCCTGTCTCACAATACTTGCCTCATACTCTGCGCAGTAACTTTATAAAAAGCTCTTCCTCCGGTTCGAGTTTGGCTCCTCAATACTCTCTTGCTCGCATAGGCTGATCGTCAGGTTGCGGCCCGGCCCGCTTTCCTGACCGGTAATCAATATATATCAGCGTGGCTAAAATTTAGTGATGTCAAGTTAACTTTCCATCAGGCGGTGGAAAATCCAGATGATCACCGGGAGTGGCCGTGGGAAAGGTGAGCACTTCAGTGAAATCACGGAATATAGCCACCGTATGTTCAAATTGAGCCGTTACCGAGCCGTCACAGGTGACCATACTCCAACCATCCGGCGCCTTGCTAATGGCGCCGCTTCCCAGGCTTAAGACCGGTTCAATAGTGAAAACCATACCGGGCACAATCCTGGCGCCTTTCACCGGCATACCTGTATTGGGAACCGCCGGCTCTTCATGCAGAGAAGTGCCTATACCGTGTCCCGCACATTCCTCAATTACCCGGCACCGGTGAGCTTCAGCCTCCTGATTAATGGCATAACCTATATCCCCCAGGCGCCCTCCGGCCCGGGCAGCGGCTATACCGGCCTGGCTGGCGCGCCAGGCCGCTTTAAGCAGCCGCCGGGTATCGTCATTTCCACAGCCCACCAGGCAGCACCAGGCAACATCACCGCACCAGCCGTCCAAACTCAAGGCCAGATCCATGGTTAACAAATCACCCTCTTTCAAGGGCAGTGAAGATGGAATGCCGTGTACTGCAGTCTCATTTACCGAAACACAGATGGTGCCCGGGA
>Ga0114923_10003583_pt1 | contig 10467 bp, 6 predicted proteins | sample SumtaG_FD_89578 | JGI IMG/M metagenome (GOLD analysis project Ga0114923, IMG submission 89578) | Deep subsurface microbial communities from Indian Ocean to uncover new lineages of life (NeLLi) - Sumatra_00157 metaG | ecosystem: Environmental > Aquatic > Marine > Oceanic > Sediment | place: near...
CCGCGGGGGCGGAGCGTGTATTGCAGGCCCAGCCGGACGGCTGTGTTCTTGATCCATCGCTCGCTGCCGAGGGGACTTGAACGCTTGATGGCTTGGCCTAAGGCCTCCTCTTCCGCCGCGCTCTGGGCCCGATTCACCCGGCGCAGCCAATCGCGCGGCTTCGGCAACGGTCACACCGAAAGCAGCGACCGCTGCCCAGAGTCGCCGAAGCGACGACGCCACATGCTCGACCAACGCCACTGCTCCGCCCGCCGGATCAGGTTCGCACGAACCGCGTTGCGTTCCACATAACGAACCACCGCGTAGAAATGATCGTCCTCTTCGACGGGAAACGACTTGAAGCGGCCCTGATAAAGGTGACCGGTTCCGGAAGTGTCATGATTGGCGTGCCAGCGCATCGTATGGGTGTGCGTCAGCCAGCGCAGGAAGGCGGTAATCTCGCCGTCCTTCCGCGGCCAGAGCACGAAATGCCAGTGGGTGGGCATCACGCAATAGGCCAGAATCCGCGTCGGGTTTCGCTCTTGAGCCTGCTCAAGCACCCGCTCGAAGGCCTCGTAATCGGCCTCTTTCTCGAACAAGGGAAGGCTCGCAACGGCTCGGTTGAGCACATGGTAGACAAACCCCCCGGGCGTGTTCCTGGCTGTCCGTGGCATGGCGGCATCCTATCACGGCCATTAGGCCGCGGCAATCTATCGAAAAAAAGAGTTGCGTCCCCTTTTTTGTTACCCAGCTTGCCTAGTTGCGCCAGTTGGACGATTTCCGTGATGAATTCCAAAAAAATGGCGGCTCTGGCGACGTATCCCTCTTGCATTTGCGTGCCGGCATTGCTAGCTTGTTTGGTGTGATGGAGGGGTAGGGGGGTGGTGTGCGCCCAGATGGTCCCAACGGGGCCGCGGGGAGGGTGGACCCGGCCGCCGTGGTTGCAAGGTACCAGCAACCCCTCCGGCCAGTTATGGCGGGACTACACGATGCTTGTTTTGTCACGAAAAATCGGTGAGAAGATCCTGATCGGAAAGGACATCTCGGTCACCGTCGTTCGTGTCGCCCAGGGTATGGTTCGCATCGGCGTCGAAGCGCCCGACGAATTACCCATCGTGCGGGAGGAAATCAAAGACCGCCCCAAGCGGGTCGCTTCACCCGACGCCGCGACTGCAAAGCAGTAACGGCCGCAAAACGCCAACAGCCAGTCAAACCCACTCGAAGCGGGCTTTGGCTCTCCGCCCGCTACCCATTCTCCCGGCAGAAGTCCAGCATGAGGTCACGTAGCGTCTGAACGCCCTCGACGGGCATGGCGTTGTAAATCGATGCCCGGAATCCGCCAACCGAGCGATGACCTTTGAGCGATGCCAGGTTACGCGTCGCGGCCTGTTCGAGAAACCTCCCTTCGAGCTCGCTGTTGGCCAAGCGGAAGGTCACGTTCATCAGCGAGCGATTGGCCTGCTCGGCGTGGCCTTCGTAAAAACCCTCCGACTGGTCGATTGCGTCGTAGAGCATTTTGGCCTTTCGCTGGTTGATTTCCAGCATCTTATCCAGCCCACCGATCTCGCCAAGCAGCCAATCGGTGACCAGCTTCAGCACGTAGATCGAGAACACCGGCGCCGTGTTCAGCAGCGACTTGGCCTTTGCCATCGCGCTGTAACTTAGCATCGACGGCAGGTTCTCGGGCGACCGCTCCACCAGATCGTCGCGAACTATGACCACGGCAACGCCGGCCGGGCCCGCGTTCTTTTGGGCACAAGCGTAGAGGATGCCATACTTCTCGATTGGCACGGGTCGGGAAAGGATGTCGGACGATGCGTCACACACCAAGGGCACGTCGCCGCTTTGAGGTTCGCTGGGAAACTGCACACCCTGGATCGTCTCGTTCGAGCACAAGTAGACGTAAGCCGCCTCGGGATTCAGCTTCAGTTCGTCCTGCCTGGGCACGCGGGTGAGGTTTGTCGAGTCACCATCCCAAGCGATGCGTACTTCGCCCTGCGTCCTGGCCTCCTTGGCCGCTTTCTTACCCCAGGTGCCGGTAAGAATATAGTCAGCCGCCTTGCCGCTACCGGCCAGCAGATTCATCGGTATCATGGCGAACTGCAACTGTGCGCCGCCTTGCAGGAAAAGGACCCTGTAGTTTTCGGGAATGGCCAGCAGTTTTCGCAGATTGGCCTCCGCCTGTTCGATAATCTCGGTGAAGGTCTTCGAGCGGTGGCTGATTTCCAGTATCGAGGAACCCACACCCGGCATGGCCAGGATGTTCCGCTGTGCTTCTTCCAAAGCAGCGACTGGCAAAACGGCCGGTCCGGCCGAGAAATTGTAAACACGCTCTTCCATCGTTTCTTGTCCTGTCCTCTAGATTCGGCCACAGCCGGCCATCCGACGGCAACACAAAAACCAACAGTATACCAGTAGCCTCGGCGTCTGGAAACCCTTGCCGGCCGTTATTCTATCTCATGCACCACGATCATGTTGTGTGCCGTGACGGCCAGGCCGGTGCCGGCGATCAGCACGATGCGGTCACCGGAGTCCAGTATCCCACTCGCTCGGCCCCATTTGGTGATGTGTTCGAGCAAGGCGGCGCTGTCGCCGGTTGGCGCGCCGGGCAGGGGAACCACGCCCCAGTAGAGACACATCCGCCGCAGCGTCTCCGCTGAATCGCTTACGCCGATGACAGGGACGTAGAGCTGGTCTTTCGACAGCGCCAGTGCCGTGGCGCCCGAGCCACTGGCAACCACCACCATCTCGGCCTCGAGTTCCTCGGCCATACGCCCGGCCGCGAACACGGTGGCCTCGGTGATTTGGTTGACGTTGTCGCTATCGAAGTTCGGGTCGTCGTCGAAGTCCGGCAGCAGCGCCGCCGGGCGATCCTTGCACAGCGGCTCGGTGGCCACGGCTATGCGATGCATCATTTCCACCGACTCGCGGGGATACTTGCCGATGGCCGTCTCGCCGGAAAGCATACAGGCATCGGCCCCGTCGAGGATCGCATTGGAAACGTCGGCCACCTCCGCCCGCGTGGGAAGGCGCGAGTGCTGCATACTGTCGAGCATCTGCGTGGCAATGATGACTGGCTTCCGCTGGCGGTTGCTCTCGGCGATGATGTCTTTCTGTGCCACCGCAACTCGGGCAATGTCGATCTCCACGCCCAAATCACCTCGGGCAACCATCACCCCGTCGGCCGCCTCGACGATCTCATCGATGCGCTCAAGTGCCTCGGGTTTTTCGATCTTGGCGATAACGTGTGCTCCGGAGCCGTGGGAGTCCAACAAGGCCCTGAGTTGGCGGATTTCCTCCGGCGAGCGAACGAAGCTCAAGCCCACGAAATCGACGCCGTTGGCCGCTCCCCAAACGGCGTTCTCCAAGTCGGCGGGGCCCAAGGCCGGAGCGCTGAGCTTGGCCCCGGGTAAGTTCACGCCCTGGCGACTGCGTATGAGCCCAGGCTGAACCACCCTGCACTGGGCGAAGTCGTTGCCGAGTTGCTCAACCACCATGCTGACCGTGCCGTCGGCCAGCATGATACTGTTGCCGACGGCCAACTCGTCCACCAGCGGTTCATAGGTCGTGGTCAATTCGTTCGGGGCCTTGGCTTCATGGCCGCGGACGAAACGATAGGTGTCGTCGGCGTCGCATGTTATCTGCCCGTCGGGTAGTTCACGCAAGCGGATCTTCGGGCCGGCTAAGTCCATCAGCACCGCCAGTGGGCGGCCAACCTGTTCGGCCACACCTCGAACGGCTGCTAATGTGGCCGCGTGCTGAGTTAGGTCGCCGTGGGCCATGTTGATGCGAAACACATCCACGCCGGCGGAGGCCAGTTCGACGAGCCGATCCTGTCCGGCACAGGCCGGTCCGATGGTGGCAACGATCTTCGTCTGCGAAGGACGGGAATAGGTTGGGATGTTGGTTTCGGGCATGGATGCCTCCCGGAATTGGCCAGGCCGGGGCCAACGCGGCGCGGCCTGACACGGTTGAACGAATAGCGTGACCCCAAATATGCCCCCAACCGCCGTGGCGGACAAGCCCAACCAACACGGATTGCGGTTTTCTTCACACGTGAGTCGAGAAGCAAAGCGGTGGCGTACTTGCGTGGATGATCTGCGCGGACGGGCAATCGCCTCGCGGTTCTCGCCCCCCGCACGAAGGGGTCGCGGCCGATCGGTACTGGAGTTCCCTTAGCCGGCTTGTTACACTGGAGGGCGGATGCGATGGCGATTTTTCCGGAAGTGCGCCATCGTCGATCGCCTCATACGCACCCGATTTCCCCGCCGCTTCGTCCTTCCTTTTGGTTCCACGAAAAAGGGGCCACCAGTATGACATCCGACCGCCGCAGCTTCTTGAAGACTTCAGCCACCGTTGCTGGCGGCCTTGCCGCGGCACCATACGTGTGGAGCAGTTCATACGCCAAGGCAGAGCCGAAGAACGACCGGCCCAACATCGCGCTTATCGGTTGCGGTGGACAAGGGTCGGGTGACGCCCGGGCAGCCTCGCGAAGCGGCAATCTGGTTGCCTGTTGCGACGTGGACAGCGGCCGGGCAGCCAGGTTCGTCAGGTGGGCGGAAGACCGGGCCGGTGTGAAGATCGACACCTACGAAGACTATCGCAAGCTGCTGGAGCGAAAGGACATCGACGCGATCATTGCCGGCACGCCCGACCACTGGCACACGGCCATATACATAGCTGCGGTGCGATCCGGAAAAGACGTCTACGGCGAGAAGCCCTTGACGCTTACCATCGACGAAGGCAAACGCATCTGCAAGGCAGTCAAGGAAAGCGGCCGGGTGTTTCAGGTCGGTACGCAGCAGCGCAGCGACCGCCGCTTCCAGCAAGCAATCGCCATTGCTCGAAGCGGAAGGCTTGGTAAGAAGCTAACGGCCACATGCTGCATCGGCGCCGGTCCCAAAGACGGACCGTTTAAGGAAACCGAACCACCGAAGGAACTCAATTGGGACTTCTGGCTTGGCCAGGCGCCGCTGGTCCCCTACATCAAGCAGCGCTGCCATTTTCAGTTCCGCTGGTGGCTGGAGTATTCCGGCGGAAAAGTGACTGATTGGGGTACCCATCACGTCGACATCGCACAGTGGGGAATCGGGGCCGAACACAGCGGACCGATCGAGGTCGAGGGCAGCGGTGTCTTCGACAAACGGAAGAACTGCTACAACACGGCCCAAACATTCACCTGCACGCTGAAGTTCGCCAACGGAAACAAGATCATCGTCAAGGACGGGCCCGGAAACGGTGTCCACTTCGAGGGTGAGAAAGAACACATTTTCGTCAAGCGCGGTAGCCTGAAGGGAAATCTCGTTAACAAGATCTTCAACGACGATGAGGAAGAGGCCAAACTCAACGCCGAAGTCGCCGCACTCTACAGCGGTGACAGGTCCGGTGGTCACATGGGGAACTTCTTCAATTGCATCAAAGACCGAAAGGACCCCATCTCCGACGTATACACGCAACATCGGGCAATTACCTCCTGCCACCTGTGCAATATCGCTATGAAACTGGAACGCAAGCTCAGGTGGGACCCCGTAAAGGAAGATTTCATCGGCGACCCCCAAGCCAGCGCGATGAGAGCCCGCGAACAGCGAAAACCCTATACAATCGAAGGATAGACCGTAGCTTTGAAGTAAACGCTACCGACTTGCCTTCGAGTTCAGCGGATAAGTGCCTCGCAGTGGTTCTCAGACCCGTGAACGGTTACAGGCGTTGAAAGGAGAACTATTGTGACAAGACAACCAAAGTTGTTAGTTATTGTATCGTTAATGGTCGTCTTTATGGTATTTTCGACCGGTTTCGCGGCAAGAAAGAAGCCCGCGGCAAATGCTGGATCAAGGAGTACTATCTCGCTAAACGGCATCTGGGAAATCGCCGAAGGCTCGATGGATACTGTTCCTCGGCAATTCAAACACCGAGTTGCCGTTCCAGGACTGGTGGATATGGTGGTTCCAGCTTTTGATGAGGTGGGCGTAAAAAGCGAAAAGAGAGACGCCTTCTGGTATCGCAAAACCTTTACCGTCGATGGCGATATTCCACAAATTGCCATATTGAAGATTCACAAGGCCAAATATGGTACCAAGGTTTTTGTAAACGGCAAACTGATCGGCGAACATCAGCCTTGCTTCACGCCTGTCGAATTTGATGTTGCCAGTGCACTAAAGGGCCGCGGCGCTGAGAACGAAATCATTGTGCGGATCGGCGCTTGGCTCGACTCTATTCCGAAAACTGTACTCTCCGGCATTGACTGGGAAAAGAAACTCTTTCTACCGGGCATTTACGATTCCGTTAAATTGATTCTGACCGGCTCGCCATACATTGTCAGAGTGCAGACCGCTCCCGAAGTTACCAAGCAGACTGTCCGCGTCCAGGCTTTGCTTCGTAACGTCGGTCCAAGAACCATGGGACAAGTGGAATTCAAGGTTAGGGAGGTCAAAACGGGCAAAATCGTTGGTGCGAAATCTACAAGTTACACCCTGGACAAAGGTGCGGCCCAAACGGTCGACGTAAGAATCCCAATTAGGAATTGCCAACTATGGTCGCCCGAAAGCCCATTTCTTTATGAACTTGAGACCTCGACCGGAGTTGACACAAAGCTGGACAGATTTGGCATGCGTTCGTTCACGTTCGACGAGAAAACAGGCAAGGGCCTGCTCAATGGCAAGACGTATTTTATGCGAGGCACTAATGTCTGTATTTTCCGCTTCTTCGAAGACCCACCCCGCGGTAACAAACCATGGGATAGAAAATGGGTACGCAAACTTCATCGGAAATTCAAGAGCATGCACTGGAATTCGATTCGTTACTGCATCGGCTTTCCGCCGGAGTTGTGGTACGAAATCGCCGACGAAGAGGGTCTGCTAATCCAGGACGAATTCCCACTATGGAACGGCCCCGTAATAGAAAAAGACCAAATGGTCGCTGAATACACCCAGTGGATGCAGGAACGTTGGAACCACCCGTGCGTAGTCATCTGGGACGCCCAAAACGAAACCATAGAAAGACATGGGCTTGGTATAGCGACCGCAAAAGCCATCAGAGCCGTACGTGGCCTGGACCTTTCAGACAGACCTTGGGATAACGGCGAAGGAGAACAGCAGCGGCTTACCGACTGCTACGAATCCCACCCGTATCTTTTTAATGTGGCTCTATACGACATTGACGCGCAATTTCATTTCTCCGATATGGCCACGCTGGCCAAACTACCCAGGGGCAACAGGAATCTTGACCCGAAATACTATCACGTCATGGATAACCGTCCCATCATTATCAATGAGTATGGCTGGCTGTGGCTTAACCGTGATGGTACACCGACCAAACTGACCGAAAACGTCTGGGATAAGATTCTTGGCACCGACCCCGTACCTACTGTCGAGCAGCGGCGGGAGTCTTATGCCCGCCACCTTGCGGCCCTGACTGAGTTCTGGCGATGCAACCGCAAGGTAGCCGCGGTTATGCATTTCTGCGGTCTTGCTTACTCCCGCCCGAAGGACGGTTGTACCAGCGATAATTTTATTGATATTGAGAGTCTTGAGTTTGAGCCAAACTTTGAAAAATATATCCGAGACGCCTTCTCGCCCGTTGGGCTGATGATTGATGAGTGGGCCAGGCAGATGCACCCCGGAAGGAAGCGTCAAATTCGCGTCACCGTTATCAACGACCTGGAAAAACAATGGCAAGGCGAAGTACGTCTTCTTATTATGCGCGGCGACGATATTGTCTGGGAGCAATCAAAACCCTGCGCGGTCGAGGCCTTCGGCGATGAAATTGTTTATTTTGCGACCACAACACCGACCAAACTGGGCAAGTACCAGCTTATAGCTGAACTGCCGACTAAAGGTGCCCAGCCGGTTCGCAGTCTGAGGGATTTTGAAATAATCAAGAAGGGCTTGAAAATCAGGAAATAGGTAACGCTTTAGCCAACCGGTCCGGAAAGCACCAGTCCGACCAACAGAAACCGAGTATTGCGGCAAAACCGTCTGCCGCGAGGCGAAATACTCAACTCCCGGTTCACCAGCCAAAGCAAGAGGGCCGTTCCCGTAATAACAGCACCCCGCTACGTGACCTGACGAAAGCCAAGAAACAATGGACGTTCGCCGAATAACAACCGTGGCCGCCGTCTGGCTGCTGATGGCAGCCGGCACCGCACAATCACTTGCGACCGACAATCTGGGCTCCAAGATCATCGACGCCGCCGGAGTCAAGGGTGGATTGGTGGTGCATGTCGGTTGTGGTGACGGCGCGCTCACTGCGGCGCTTCGCAAAAACGACAGCTATCTGGTCCACGGCCTCGACGTCGACGCCGAGAAAATCGAGCAAGCTCGCTCGCTCATCCGCTCCCTCACTGGCCAGTACGGCAAGGTGTCGGTCGACCGCTTCGACGGGAAGAACTTGCCCTATGCGGAAAACCTCGTCAACCTGCTGGTCTCCGAGGACCTCGGCCAGGTCGGCATGGGAGAGGTCATGCGCGTGCTGGCTCCCGGCGGCGTGGCTTATATCAAGCAAAACGGCAAATGGCAAAAGACCGTCAAGCCTCGTCCCAATGAGATTGACGAGTGGACGCATTACTTGCACGACGCGAGCAACAACGCCGTGGCGAAGGACACGGTGGTTGGCCCGCCGCGCCGTTATCAGTGGCTATGCGGGCCGCGCTGGGCTCGAAGTCACGACCATTTGGCAACCGTAAGCGCCATGGTTTCAGCCGCCGGGCGGATATTCTACATCATCGACGAAGCACCCACCGCCGCCGTGGCCTTCGAGCCAAAATGGGCGCTGGTTGCCAGAGACGCTTTCAGCGGCGTGCTGCTGTGGAAACGTCCCGTCGGTCCCTGGGAGGGACACCTTCGCAACTTCCGTAGTGGTCCCGCCAACCTTGCCCGACGACTGGTGGCCATCGGCGACCGCGTCTACGTCACCTTGGGATATGGCGAGGCGGTAAGTACGCTGGACGCGGCCAGCGGCGAAACTCTATTGGTTCACAAGCAGACAAAGAACGCCTTGGAGATCATCCACGACGACGGTATGTTGTTCGTCGTGGTTGGCGACCGACTGCCGGATAACACGGGCGGTGCCGCTATACCGGTCGGCCCCAAGAATCTGTGGCTTTGGTGGCCGTATTACGAGGAAACGCCGCCGAAGAAGCATATTGTCGCCATAAAGTCGTCCACGGGTGACGTGCTCTGGAAAAAGGCCGACGACGACACGGCCGAGATGATGCCCACCACCTTGGCGACCGCCGGGGGACGCGTCTTCTTCCAAAGCCACAAGCAGATTCTCGCTCTGGACGCAGCCTCGGGCAAGGAACAATGGCGGGCGGATCGGCCGGTAAACCGCCACCGGCCAAGTTGGTCGGCACCGACGCTGGTGATCCACGGCGACAGGGTGCTGTGCGGCGACCGGGCCGTCGATGCCCCGCCGCCCGATGTGAAGAAGTCCGAAAAGGCCAGCCAATGGGTCGTCAACTCGCGCGGCGGCGTGGCGCCCGTTGGGCAAATAACCGCCTTCTCCGCCGCCGACGGCGAAAAACTTTGGCAGTCACCGTGCCGAGAAGTATACAACTCGCCGGTCGACGTGTTTGTCGCCGACGGGCTGGTGTGGTCGGGTGACATGGTCAGCTGGAAGGACCCAGGTGTCACCACCGCCCGCGACCTGGGCACCGGCGAGATTAAGCGAACTCGCCCGAAAGATCAAGAGTTCTTCAAGATTCTAATGAACCATCACCGCTGTTATCGCAACAAGGCCACCGAGAAGTACCTTGTGCTTGGCCGCGACGGCATCGAGTTGATCGATCTTAAGACCGGCAAAGGTACGAGCGATGCCTGGGTGCGAGGCGCGTGCCAGTATGGCGTCATGCCCTGCAACGGCTTGATCTACGCCCCATCCCATTCGTGCGCGTGCCACGTCGAGTCGCTAATACACAGTTTCAACGCCCTGGCACCGACTGGCGAACCGCTGGAACCGACAGCCGACTCAGACCGACTGCAGCGCGGCCCGGCATACGGCGCGACCACCAACGAGCAGAAACCCGGCAACGACGACGATTGGCCCACTCTGCGTCACGATCCGTCGCGCTCGGGCCGAAGTTCGTCGCTCATTGCGTCCGAACTCCAGCCGGCTTGGGAGACATCGCTGCCCGGCGGGCGGATTAGCAGCCCGACAATAGCCGACGGCAAGACCTTCATCGCAAGTGTCGACAGCCACACCGTCCATGCCCTGGACGCTGAAGGCGGAAAGCCGCTTTGGAGCTACACGGCCGGCGGACGCGTCGACTCTCCGCCCACGTTTTACCAAGGAACGGTGACCTTCGGTTCGGCCGACGGTTGGATATACTGCCTTCGCGCCGCCGATGGTGGCCTTGTGTGGCGATACCAGGCCGCGCCGACCAATCGCCGCATCGTCTCTTACGGCCAACTCGAATCGGCCTGGCCGGTCCACGGCAGCGTGCTTGTCCTCGACGGCGTTGTACAGGCAGTAGCCGGGCGGTCATCAAACCTC
>Ga0114923_10003584_pt1 | contig 10461 bp, 10 predicted proteins | sample SumtaG_FD_89578 | JGI IMG/M metagenome (GOLD analysis project Ga0114923, IMG submission 89578) | Deep subsurface microbial communities from Indian Ocean to uncover new lineages of life (NeLLi) - Sumatra_00157 metaG | ecosystem: Environmental > Aquatic > Marine > Oceanic > Sediment | place: near...
TCGGCAACCACCAGCGGGCCCTCATTAAAAGGGACAGTATGTGGGAAACTATTGAAATCGCCGAATACAAGCGGTCGAAAGAGGAAAGAGAAAGACTCTTAAGGGCCGTTGAGACCACCAGGGAAGGAATTGTTATTACCGCACCGGATGGGACCATAGAATATTCAAATGATGCCGCTGACAAGCTTTTCGGATACGACGAAGGCCAACTGCCTGGCAGGTCTGTCTCGATACTTAACATCGGGCCGGCTCCGGCGAAGCTGATGAAACAAGTTATTAAAACCGCCCTTAAAGACGGTTTTTGGGAAGGAGAAATCCGGAGCAAACGCAGGGACGGCGGTGAATTCGTAAACTTATGTAGTGTCAGTGTCGTCAAAAACAACGAGGGCCGAGTTGTATCTATTGTCTCAACGCACCACGACATTACTGAGCGAAAACAGGCCGAGCAAGCGATTCGTGAAAGCGAAAAGAAGTATCGGGATCTTGTCGAGACGATGAACGAAGGTCTGGGTGTCACCGATGAGAGCTATGCTTTTACTTATGTCAACAACAGATTCGCACAGATGCTCGGTTATTCTTATGACCGGATTGTGGGTCATCACGTTACTGAGTTTCTTGACGAAGAAAACAAAAAGCGGATAGAGCGGCAAATTGTCCAGAGACGGGCAGGTGTATCAAAGCCTTATGACCTGACGTGGACCACCAGGGACGGCCGAAAAGTTGCCACAATGATTTCTCCAATGGGGATTTATAATTCGAAAGGTAATTTCCTGAGCAGTTTCGGTGCAATAACCGACATCACCGAGCGCAAGCGGGCCGAAGAGGCTCTCAAGCACAGCGAAGAAAGATATTCACTCGCACAAAGAGCGGCAAATATCGGCATTTGGGACTGGGATATCACTACGGGCCGATTAGTGTGGTCTGAGCAGATTGAGCCAATGTTCGGTTTTGAGTCAGGTCAGTTTGGCGGAACTTATGAGGCATTCCTCGAATGCGTACATCCCGAAGACCGCCGGCATATTATTGATTCAGTCGCCGCTTGCACGGAAAACGGCCGGGAGTATGCTATCGAGCACAGGATTATCTGGCCCGACGGAAGTATCAGATGGGTTTCGGGAACTGGCGATGTAATCAGAGACGAAAACCACAGAGCGGTACGAATGCTTGGGGTCGTGCAGGATATCACGGAGCGAAAAAACGCGGAGGCTCGCCAGCAACTGGCCAGTCAAGTCCTCGATACACTAAATCAAACGATTGACCAGGAAGCTGTGTTAAGAGGCGTGCTTTCGCTGATAAAACAGCACACCGGATTTGATGCTGTCGGGATTCGTCTGCGCAAAGGAGACGATTTCCCTTATTTTGTTTTTGATGGTTTCTCCAAAGAATTCATCGAAGCCGAGAATTACCTTTGTGCTAAGAATCAAAGCGGTGAACCAATTTGTGACCTGGAAGGAACCGCCGTTTTAGAGTGTATGTGTGGCACTGTAATCAGCGACAGGGCCGACCCGTCTTTGCCTATTTTTACCAGAGGCGGCAGTTTCTGGACCAACTGCACGACCAGATTGCTGGCATCGAGCCTGCCGCTTAAGTTCCCTTCGCCCACTCGGAACCGCTGCAATAAAGCGGGTTATGAGTCTGTAGCACTGGTCCCGCTGCGCTGCGGCGACCAGATACTTGGTCTGTTGCAATTGAACGATAAACGACCCAGCCGTTTCAGCCTGGAGATGATAAGCTTTTTCGAGGGTATATGCACAAGTATTGCAACGGCATTGGCGCGAGTCAGAGCTGAGCAGGAAGTGGAGGGTCTGGCCAAATTCCCGTCAGAGAATCCTTCTCCGGTACTCCGTATCGCCAAAGACGGTACTGTGCTGTATGCGAATGCGGCCGGTTCCGAATTGCTTAACCAATGGGATTGCGAGGTTGGTATGCACGCGCCGGAAAGTTGGCATCAGTACATCTTGCGAATACTGAAATCCGGTTTGAGTGAAGGTTTGGAGGTTATTTGTAAAGACAGGGTTCTATACTTGACACTTGCACCTGTTACTCGTGCTGACTATGTAAATATTTATGGAAGTGATATTACCGAACACAAGCAGGCCGAGGATGACCTGAGAAGGTATCGAAAGCACCTGGAAGAGCTGGTCGAGGCCCGTACGGCTGAACTGACCGATGCCAACAAGCTTTTGCGACAGGAGATTGAGGGGCGCAAGAGACTCGAGAATGAAATCCTCAATATCAGCGAAAGGGAGCAACGGCGAATCGGCCGAGAGCTGCATGACAGCCTTGGCCAGCAGCTTACCGGTGTTGCGATTATGACCAAAGTGCTTGAGCAGAAGCTTCGGGCAAAATTACTGGACGAATCGACTGACGTGGAGCAGTTGGGCGTGTTGGTCAGTCAGGCCCTTGACCAGACTCGCGATATGTCCAAAGGACTTTATCCTGTGAGTCTGGACTCAAGCGGTGTCGTACCGGCATTGCAGGAATTGGCGTCAAGGACATCGCATCTTTTCGGAATATCCTGTAGTTTCAAACAAGACAGGCCTGTTTTGGTAGAAGATACTGCCGTGGCGCTTCACCTTTATCGTATCGCACAGGAGGCGATCAATAACGCCGTCAAGCACGGCCGAGCAAAGAATATACGCATAGAGTTGTGCGATGGGTCCGGCGAGTCGGTTCTGACGATTAAAAGCGACGGACTTGATTTTCCGGGCATGCAGGCCGCGAAACAAGGCCTGGGGTTGCGGATAATGGCCTATCGTGCCGAGATGATTGACGGCAGGTTCGAGGTTTCCATGTTTCCTGAGGGGGGAACGCTTGTCTGTTGTAGATTTAAGAACAATGAATTTGAAAAAGCGATAGAATGACGGAGAGAATATGAACCGCACTATACAAAATACTAAAGCCTTGAAGGAAAAAACGAAAATCTTTATCGTCGATGACCACCCGATTGTGCGACAGGGACTTGCCGAGCTTATCAATCAGGAGGAAGACCTCGTGGTTTGCGGGCAGGCCGAGGATGCTGCAGCAGCAATGGCCGCGGTCAAGAAGATGGGTCCGGGTATGATTATTGTTGACATTTCACTGAGGGACACCAGCGGTATGGAACTGATAAAGGACCTGAGAGTTCAATTTCCCCGCATACCCGTGCTTACGCTTTCCATGCATGACGAGTTCCTGTATGCCGAACGCTCACTAAGAGCCGGTGCCAAGGGATACGTTATGAAGGCTGAAGCTACGGAAAGCGTAATTACCGCGATTCGCAAGGTGTTAAGCGGCCAGGTATACGTCAGCGATAAAATCGCAGCCAAGCTTGTGCGTAAGTTGGTCGACGGTGGACCTGACATCGGCACTTCGGCAATTGACCGGTTAAGCGACCGTGAGTTGGAGGTGTTTTTGCTTATCGGTCAGGGATATGGAACACGGCAGATAGCAAAGAAGCTGTGTTTGAGCGTCAAGACCATAGAGACATACAGAGCGCACATAAAGGAAAAGCTGAATCTTGCCAGCGCAGCCGAATTGCTCCAATATGCCATCCGCTGGGTCGGCAGCCAGAAGCCCAAGTGATTTGCAGGTGACAGTCAGGCCATAAGTACCTGCTTTTCAAGGTCTTAGCGGGCAGTGTGCATCGCCGGCTAAAAATGAAAACCCCCTCCTTTTAATCCTGCATAAGGGATTTCCCCTATAGGACCGATAGCGGTTTCGCTTACCCTAAAAACAGACGCTGCCTTGATTTACAAAGATTGTGACCTCTGTTACTGTGGGCATCCGAACAAACAAGATAACAATCAGTGTTGGGAACAGATGATCGAAGCGAGTGAATTGATGATAACGATTGCGGCTGGAAACGTGCAAACCAGGACTTGGCAATTATGCTGCAGAATTTTTAACACAAGCACATCACCCTCCTCCGTTAAGCCGGGTTTTACAGCCATACGTCCTCGGTGGCTGATTAACCCGGCCGAATATGAACGTGGCTGTCAGAGCTGCGATTGAAATAAATTCTAAGTTTTTGGGGACCGGCGCGAAGTCGTGGGTCTGATTTTGAAAGGGGCCTTAAAATGCTGGTATTAAGCAGATTTAAGGATGAGTCAATTATGATAGGCGATGAGATTGAGATAGTGATAGCAGATGTTCGCGGCAACAAGGTCCGGCTTGGAATAAGAGCCCCCAGGCACATACCAGTCCATCGCATGGAAGTTTACGAAGCAATCCAACGCCAAAACATCACCAACAAATCCAACAACACAAAAGCTGAGCACGAAGTCGGCGTATTATCTGCCGGCTCAGCTACGTAGTTGCTGCGTTGCAGCGTGGTTCTTTTTGGCAGAAAGGAATTTGCAAAGAGAGTAAGCGATGAACGAAAAAAGGCAGTGTCAAAACATGAGCGCCGAGAGTGCAAAAATATTGATAGTGGATGACCACCCTGTTGTTCGTCAGGGTCTGATGCAGCTAATCAATCATGAGCCGGACCTTGAGATTTGTGCCGAGGCGGAAAATGCCGTACAGGCCCTTGAGACTATTGAGACAGAACACGTTGACCTGGCAATTGTGGATATTTCTCTGTGCGGCACAAACGGTATAGAACTTACCGAGAGAATAAAATCCAGTCATCCTGGTTTACCAGTGTTGATATTGACTATGCACGACGAGTCAATCTATGCCAAACTGGCCTTTAACGCAGGGGCAGAGGGTTATCTTATCAAACGAGAGGCTGCGGAAACAATTATTAGTGCAATTCATATAATGCTGAGCGGCAAAAAATACATCAGTGAGCAGTTGGCACAGGAACTGTTCGGTGACATTGCTGAATTAGAGCCGGAAGAGAAGCAAACTTAAGGTGACCGCAACAGGAGATGTCGGAACAAGCACAAAAACAACAGGTTAGCACCGTATCCGAGAGAAAGATTCTCGTTTTCGAAAGCAGCGATGTTTTGCGCCGGCAACTGGTAGAGTTGATACGCAAGCAGCCTGATTTGGGAATCTGTCTCGAGGCCGCAAGCAGCGCTGAAGCGCTCGAGGCCGTTGAAAAACAGCAGGTCAGCCTTAGCGTCGTGGATATCGCAGCGCAAGATGCCGACAGCCTGGAGCTTGCCCAGCAGATTAGAATGCGGTGCCCTGCGATGCCGGTTTTGCTGCTGTCGATGGCTGATTATATACAGTCTGAAGATGAGACGGTGGATGTTCGCGCTAGTGAGCAGATTACCGCTGCTCTAAATTATATTCATTCCTTACTGGAAAGCCGCGTGTATGGTTTTACGGTTTGCCTGAAGGTGGAAAGGAAGCTGAGTGAATGATACTATTAAACAGAGGACCGATTAGAAAAGTTGCGTTTGTCTCTTCATACAAACCCAGGAGATGTGGTATCGCTACCTTCGCAGCGGACCTCGTCAAGAGTCTGAAACTTGCCCAGGATGGTTGCTTTGAGCCTGTGATAGTGGCGTTGGAATCGGGCACGTCTGAGCAGTACGACAACACCGTAAAGCTCAGGATTCGCAAGGATGTCAGAGCCGACTATGTTCGGGCGGCGGATTATATCAATTTCAGCGACGTTGATATTGTCTCGCTGCAGCATGAATACGGATTGTTTGGGGGAGAAGCGGGGTCGTACTTGAGCATTTTTCTTAAGAGGGTAAACAAGCCCGTGGTAACGACCCTGCACACGATTCTTGGCAAACCGTCCAATGCATATTTCAAATCCCTAATCGAGGTTTGCCAGGCCTCGTATAAGCTGGTTGTTATGAACAAACGGGGCGTCTGGATGCTGCGGGACGTATATGGCGTGCCTCAACATAAGATAATGCTGATTCCGCACGGCATGCCGGATTTGCCCTTTGGAGACGGTGATTACTACAAAAGCAAACTGGGTTTTTCAGGACGAAGGAGTATTTTAACATTTGGTCTTCTTAGCAGGAACAAAGGTGTAGAAGTCATGCTTAGGGCCTTGCCGAGGGTAGTCCAGGAAGACCCGTCGATTCTGTATATAGTTTTGGGGGCAACTCATCCGGAGGTGCTCAGGGTCGAGGGCCAGTCCTATACGGTTGAACTTGAGAGGACTGTTGCCCAACTGGGCATGGAGCGTAATGTGGTTTTCCACAATCGCTTTGTAGCAGACAGTGAACTGTTCGATTTTCTTTGTGCCGCTGACATATATGTCACGCCTTATTTGAGAAAAGAACAGCTTACCAGCGGGACTTTGGCCTTTGCCGTAGGTGCCGGCAAGGCCGTGGTGTCCACGCCATACTGGGCTGCCAAGGAACTTTTGGCCCAGGGCCGGGGCAAACTGGTCAGGTTTGGCGATTCGAACGGCTTGGCCCGGACTATAATCGCGCTACTGCGTGACGAATCGGAGTTGATTTCTGTCAGGCAACGCGCGTACGAGTACGGCAGGTCAAGGACCTGGCTTAATGTCGGGCGGTCGTATACGCTTCTTTTCGGGTCTGCAGCGAACTCTGTTCGTCTGCCACTGAAAAAAGCTGCCGGCCTTGATTTGCCGGGAGTGGCTTATAAAAGGTTGTCGGCCTCTCAGTCGGCTTAACTGCCTGGCTTATTGGAAAAACAGGTGCATCTGAGATGAGAATCACGGAATTCAATGGCAGCTTGTGGGGCGAACAAGGGCATACGCATGTTATGGTGCAGGAGTTTTTGGCTGCTGCTCACCAGGCCGGCGCTAAGGTCCAGAGTTGCCATCTGGTGAAATATCAGTTAAAGCCCTGTGTTAAATGTGGCACGTGTTTCTGTAAGATGCCCGGCAGATGTGCAGTGAAAGATGATATGCCGGGCCTGATAAAGAAGTTCATGAGTTCGGACTTTGTCATATTTGCCACGCCGGTTTACATCGACAATGTGACGGGACTGCTGAAGATTTTTGTAGAGAGACTTTTACCCGTGCTTGAGCCCCACTATGAAAAGGCCCCGGACGGCGAGTACCGACGGCGCGCGCGATTTGCCAAGTACCCCAGGTTCATCATCATTGCCAGCTGCGCCATGCCCGGGCAGAGCAATTTTCAGGTTATTGAGTTATTCTTCCGAAGGATGGCGCGAACCTTCCGCACGGAGATTGCGGGCGAAATTTATTGTTCCGCTGCGGGGCCGTTGCTTTTGAGCAGACAGGATGTCAGGTTCAAGGCTTTGGTAGACAACTACAAGGCTCTTCTGCGACAGGCCGGCCGGGAGTTTGTCAAAACCGGCACAATTAACGGTGAGCTTGCCGGGATGCTGCGGCAGCCTTTGTTGCCGGCCGACGAATACGTTGAGTATGCAAACAAAACGTGGGACCAGGTATTAAAGGCCGACAAGACAAAGGAGTTTGCACATCGAATGCATGTGAGATTGCGCACCCACTGAACTGGAACAATCTTGCCGGCAGGAGATGGACAACTGTCCGACAGGGGCAATTATGATAGAAGATTAGTAGTTTTTGTTGGCGGGCGTGTATGCCGGCCAATGCAGTGAGACTGCCCAATGAAAAGTGCAGGAGTTGGCTTGCTAATTGAAAACTTTGTTATAGCTACATAAGGGGGTGTAATATGCAAGTAAGAGAGATTATGACGCGTGATGTCGAGACAATCGGTCATAATGCGACACTTACCGAAGCTGCTCGCATGATGAAAAGGCTCGATATAGGCGCCTTGCCGATCTGGCAGGAGGGAGGGGTTGTGGGCATGGTGACGGACCGGGACATCGCTTTACGTTCAGCAGCCGAAGGAAAGGACCCCTCGAGCACATTCGTACATGAGGTCATGACACCGCACGTTTATACCTGCTATGAGGATGACGACATTCATGAGGCGGCCGAGATGATGGAGGAGCAATCCATACACAGGCTTCTTGTTCTGAACACCGACGATGAACCGGTCGGCTTTGTGTCGCTTGGGGATTTTGCCGTCAAAAGTCGTGATGAACGTCTTGCCTGGGAGATTCTGGAGAAAATTTCAGAGCCGGCCTGCCCGCATCGTTAATCACATCCGGCGCGAGCGGGCGTATGGTTTGCAGGGGCTCGTAGAAGAGCAATACGGTAAATGGGCTCTCGCGATTTAGAAAGGGAAAGGCAGGTACGTTGTTATGGTAATGACAGCTTCTACAATGCTGCCGTTGGGAACTGTTGCACCTGATTTCAGTTTGCCTGATACCAGGGGCAACATGGTCTCGCCGAGGGATTTTGCTGATGCGCCGGGGTTGTTGGTGATTTTCATGTGCAACCATTGCCCTTTCGTAAAGCATGTATTGAACGGCATGATTGCGATGGTCGAAGACTATCAGGGCAAGGGGGTGGCTGTGGTGGGGATAAATTCAAACGATGTAGAAAGCTTCCCCGAAGACAGGCCGGAGATGATGGCAGAAGTTGCCGAGGAAAAGGGCGTCACATTTGCTTATCTCTACGATGAATCTCAGGAAGTTGCCAGGGTATACCGTGCCGCGTGCACCCCGGACTTTTACTTGTTCGATGGACAAAGGCGGCTGGCGTATCGCGGCCAGATGGATGACAGCCGGCCAGGCAACAATATCCCCGTTACTGGCGCTGACTTAAGAGCGGCAATGGATGCCGTGCTCACCGGTCGGCATGTGAACGAAGACCAGAAACCGAGTATGGGCTGCAACATAAAGTGGAAACCCGGCAGAGAGCCTGAGTATGTGTTGTGAACGGATGTGTTGAGTAAAACTGTTTTTTGCGTTAGCGAGCGAACGCTAATGAAAATCCGAACTCACTGATTCGGGAGGTGTGAAATGGCGGTAGCAGTTGAAGAAGTTACAGTAACGATGGAAAGGCTGTTGGAGTTGCTGAATATGGACCTGGAACTGGAGTATTCTGCGGCTGTCCAATACATAAACCATACTGCGGTTATGAGCGGTGCGGCCTACGGAGATATAATCAAGGAACTCAAAGTCCATGCGAACGAGGAGATTGGGCATGCAATGACTTTGTCGGACTACATCGACTACCTCGGCGGTTCGCCAAGTGTCAACGTTGGTACTGTTCGCACTTCCAAAGACAATATTGAGATGCTCCAACAGGACCTGGCCGGCGAAGAGGATGCGATTAGACGGTATCAGGCTCGGATAGAACAGACCGAGCACCTTAAAGAATTTGCGCTGGCACAGGCAATCAGGAACATACTGGCCGTCGAACAGGAACATGCAATGGACTTAAAGCAGGCGCTGGGGAAGTAGTGCTTCGGTTTACCAGATTGAAGTCAGATTGGATAACGAAGAAGAGCCGGCTAACGAAGCCGGCGACGGTAATTAAGCGTGTTTTTATAGTTGAAAAAATCAGGGAGAACAAACATGTCAGCCCAAGCTGTTGCCACGATTAAATGTGAAAAGAACCTTTTTTGCGGCGTCAACAGGCCCAAAGACTGGAGTAATATGACAGACCTTGAAAAAAAGCATGTGCCTGTCATTACTGCTCCCAAAAAAGTCAAAAAGGGCGAATGCTTCGAGGTCGCCATAGAAGTTGGCAAGCTCATGCAACATCCGAATGAAACGGGTCATTTCATCGAGTTTATCGAATTGTACGCAGACCATACTTATCTGGCCCGGTTTGATTTTACCGCCCAAAGGGTGTGTCCGATGGTTAAGGTTTGTCTGTCGCTGGACCATATCCACAGCAAATTGCGTGTATATGAGCGATGCAATCTGCATGGAGTTTGGGAAGGGGACGTTGAAATCGAAGTAACAGAATGAATTTTAGTATTGGCCGGGACAGATTTACTGCAGGCGGCACTATCCGCCTGGATTACGGGTGAAGTATCGGATGCAAAGGAGGCGGTGAAAATTGGAGCGGAATAAAGAAGGACTAAATGGATTCAGCATTTCGATAATAATTCCTGTTTTGGATGAGGCAGGGATAATTAATTCGGCGATACACAATGTACGGAGCCAGGCTTTTGACGGTATCTGTGAGATAATTATTGTTGATGGCGACCCCGCCGGCAGTACGCTTGATGCCGTCGAGACCGACCGCGTAGTAAGGACAACGGCACCTGTCGGCAGAGCAAGACAAATGAACGCCGGCGCCGCCGTTGCCAAAGGCCGAACATTGGTGTTCTTGCATGCAGATACCCGACTACCGCCTGACGCGCTTGCCAAAATAGCCATGGTTCTTGAAAACAACAGGTACGTGGGAGGTGCATTTGATCTGGCCATAGATTCAGACAGACTTTTTCTTAGATATATCGCCAGAAGAGCCTGTTTTCGCTCTCGCTTGAACAGAATACCTTATGGGGACCGGGCGATTTTCATACGTAAATGCTATTTCCAAAGAATCGGGGGATACAGAGAAATTCCCTTAATGGAAGATGTTGACCTGATGCGGCGGATTAAAAAGGACAGACGTAAAATTTGTATTCTGCCGGACAAAGTTGTGGCCTCTGCCAGAAGATGGGAAGCTGAAGGCCCGCTTTACACAACGATTAGAAATCAGGTACTGGTGTCGCTCTATTATCTGGGAGTAAGTCCGCACAA
>Ga0114923_10003585_pt1 | contig 10459 bp, 7 predicted proteins | sample SumtaG_FD_89578 | JGI IMG/M metagenome (GOLD analysis project Ga0114923, IMG submission 89578) | Deep subsurface microbial communities from Indian Ocean to uncover new lineages of life (NeLLi) - Sumatra_00157 metaG | ecosystem: Environmental > Aquatic > Marine > Oceanic > Sediment | place: near...
GTGAACCTCGTTGGCAAAGGTGGTGGGAAACAGGTAACCGGACCCGATGGCAATTCCCAGCGCCAGCGTTTTTTCCCTGGCGGCCCCGGTGTAATCCTGATGGATTGCGAAACTCGAGTTGATACCGCTGCCATCCAGAAAATTACGTCTGACGGTACGCCCCGATCCTTTGGGTGCGACCAGAACCACATCCACATTTTCCGGTGGAATCACACCGGTTTGATCGTGAAAGACAATTGAAAACCCATGTGAAAAATAAAGCGTGTTTCCGTCAGCCAGACATTTTTTTATCTGCGGCCACACGGCCATCTGGCCTGCATCCGAAAGCAGGTACTGGATGATGGTCGCCTGCCGGGCGGCTTCCACAACCGGAAAAAGCGTTTTGCCCGGCACAAAGCCGTCGGCAACTGCCCGGTCCCAGGACGCACTGTTTTCACGCTGGCCAACGATAACATTGATTCCGTTGTCTCTCATATTCAACGCCTGCCCCGGTCCCTGGACCCCGTAACCCAGAACCGCCACAATTTCGTCTTTAAGAATTTCTCTGGCTTTTTGCAGAGGAAATTCTTCATCCATAATCACTTCTTCCATCATACCGCCGAAGTTGAATTGTGCCATAATTATCCTCTTTGTTATTCGTTATTAGTTATTTGGTTAAATCGCGGCTGGAAGCCGCTCCCACCGGGTGAGTCGGTTTGTAGGAGCGGCTTCCAGCCGCGAAGGAAAATAGCCATTTAGGAACTGAAAATTAGAAGCTATCTCAAAAATAGTAGGTCACGCTCAAGAGTAAGGCACCGGCCGACGAAAAAGCGCAGCATACACGATAGTATGTGAGCATTTTAAGGAGGTCGGTAACGCAGCTATTGAGCGTTAGATGCATTTTTGAGATGGGTTCTATTTGGGTTCACGATATAGCGCCAGCGTCCCGCTGCGAGCAATCTTCTTTATCCCCATGGGTCGAAAAAGATTTATCAGCGCAGCTAATTTGCCTTCATCTCCGGTTACCTCAATAATATAATGCTCTATGCCGACGTCAATTACCTTGCAACGAAAGATGTCGACGATTCGCAGTATTTCTGCACGAAGTTCCGGTTTAGCCTGCACACAGATCAATGCCATCTCTCTTTTAACCGCCTTGGGACCTGTCATATCGCGCAGCTTTATAACGTTAATCAGCTTCCTGAGTTGCTTTTCAGTTTGTTCGATTAAGGGCGGGTTTGCTTTGGTGACAATCGTGATTCGGGAAACCCGAGGGTCCATGGTCGGGGCCGTGCACAAGCTTTCAATGTTAAACCCTTTGCCGCTGAATAATCCGGACACTCTTGAAAGAACCCCCGGTTGATTATCAACCAGCATCGTCATGGTATGTTTTTTTTCTTCCATTTCGAATAACCTTTAACCAATCATTGATAACGAATTTACACCAACAGCATTTCCGTAATGGGAGCACCGGCGGGTACCATAGGATACACACTTTCTTCCCGATCGACCCTAAAGTCCATGATGACGGGTTGCGGGACAGAGAGGCCTTCTTTTAGCACGGTTTCAACCTCCTCGGGTTTTGACGCTCTTAAACCGACTGCTCCGAATGCCTCAGCGAGTTTTACAAAATCAGGCGCACAATTCATGTCTGTGCAGACATAGCGTTTGTCGTAAAACAATTCCTGCCATTGACGGACCATCCCCAGATACGCGTTGTTCAAAATAGCCACCTTTATCGGCAGACAACATTGGACCGCCGTGGCCATTTCCTGAATGTTCATCTGAATGCTGCCGTCTCCGGCAATATCAACGACCAGTTTGTCAGGACATGCGATTTGAGCACCGATGGCCGCCGGCAGACCAAATCCCATACAACCCAGACCACCCGAAGTTATAAAATGGTTGGGTCGATCAAAATGATAATATTGAGCCGCCCACATCTGGTTTTGACCGACCTCGGTGGTAATAATGGCCTCCCCCTTTGTTAGCTCATATAATTTTTCAACGACATACTGGGGCTTGATGGTATCTTCCTGTTTATAAGCCAGAGGGTTTGTGTTCTTCCATTCCTCGATTTGCGCAAGCCAGTTCTGACGTTTTTTCGCAACATCTCCAAGATCGGCTTGATCGATGAGTTCGTTTAGATGATCCAGACTGATTTTACAATCTCCCACAATGGGAATTGTCACCGGGATATTTTTGCGAATCGAGGTTGGATCGATATCAATGTGGACGATTTTGGCCTGTGAGGCAAATGCGTCTGTTTTTCCCGTAACGCGGTCATCAAAACGCACACCGATAGATATGAGAAGATCGCAGGCACCGGTGCTCATGTTTGCTCGATAGGTACCATGCATTCCGATCATCCCGAGCCACAGGGGGTCTGTGCCCGGAAAAGCGCCCAAACCCATAAGGGAAGTGGTAACCGGTATCTGTGTTTTATGGGCAAACTGAGTCAATTCGGCAGCAGCCCCGGAAAGGATAACGCCTCCTCCAGCAAAAATTAGCGGTCTTTTGGATTGCTCAATCAGCTCGATGACTTTCCGTAATTGCTTTTTGTTCGGATCATAGGTCGGATTGTAAGATTTTAAGTGGATTTCTTCTACCGGGCGGTAATCAATGGCCTCCTTGGCAACATCTTTGGGAATATCGACGAGCACGGGACCCGGACGGCCCGATCTGGCCAGGTAGAATGCCTCTTTGATAATTCTGGGAAACGCTTCGGTGGATTGAACTAAATAATTGTGCTTGGTGCAGGGGCGTGTGATGCCGACAATGTCGACCTCCTGGAAGGCGTCGTTGCCGATTAACTGGGTCGGCACCTGACCGGTAAAGATAACCATCGGTATCGAGTCCATATGAGCCGTTGCGATACCGGTCACCGTATTGGTTGCTCCCGGACCCGAAGTAACCAGGCAAACCCCGGTTTTTCCACCGGCGCGTGCATATCCATCGGCGGCATGTACGGCTCCCTGTTCGTGTCTGACCAATATGCATCGGATATCCGTTTTGGCCAGTTCATCAAAAATATCAATGACCACTGCACCGGGAAATCCGAAGATGGTGTCGACACCTTCTTCTTTTAGTACTTCCATCATAATCTGAGCGCCGGTTAGTTTCATCTTTCTCACCTCTTCAAAAAGTTCAAATTGTTACAAATTGATGTTCCCAATACATTATCTGAAGTCAAAAAAAAATCCGTTATCAGTTTCAGGGCTGATAACGGATTTTTTTGATTTAACGATAAGGTCAGGCCATTATCAACCCCTTTGCTCGCAGCGGACAATAATTATTCCGCTGACGAGTACGAGAATAAGGTTAATAAGGTTGCTAATGGCGATAATTTTGTACATGGTAACCTGTTAAATTTAAATTTATGCTACTGTGTAGCAGGCTGAAAAAACATTGTCAAGGATTTTTTAAAAGACTGGCGTTAGAGGTTTTTGCGGTAGCCGCATTCATTCGTAGGACACGTTAAAAAGGTACCGTCCCTTTTGGTCGTTTTTTCAAGCAGTATCTTGGCGCCGCATGCCGGGCATTCCCTGGCAACCGGTTTATCCCAGGTGGCAAACTCACATTTAGGAAATCGGCTGCAACCGTAAAATATTTTGCCGCGCTTTGATTTTCGTTCAACAATTTCTCCATCGCAATCTTCTTGCGGACACTTTACACCGATTTTATTGCTGGCACCATTGGAATTTAACGATTGGGTACTTTTGCAATCCGGATAAGCGCTGCACGCCAGAAATTCTCCATATCGACCGCGCTTAATGATCATCGGGCTGCCGCATTTGTCGCAAGATTTATCAACAACTTCATCGTTTGACGTTTCAATTGCCTGGATATTCCCTTTCTCATCACGAGTGTAATCTCTGGAGTAGCTGCAATCCGGGTAACCGCTGCAAGCAAGAAAATGCCCGTTTTTGCCAACTTTTATGTGCAGCGGTTTCCCGCATTCAGGACAGTTGAGGCCGGTGGGCATTCCGACGCCTTTGACACTGAGCATGCCGTCAGTTGCAGCGTCCAGATCTTTTTTAAAAGGATTATAAAATTGGGTTAAAATTTCGGAGGATTCTACTTCCGAAGATTCAACGCGGTCCAGATTTTCTTCCATTCGAGCGGTAAATTCCACATCAAAGATGTCCGGGAAATTTTCTATCAGCAGATCGTTTACAATAAATCCCAGTTCGCTGGGCCTAAAATATCTGTTTTGCAGGTCGGCATATTCTTTTTCTCGAAGGGTAGATAAAATGCTGGCGTAAGTACTGGGCCGGCCGATCCCGTTTTCTTCGAGCTCTTTTACCAGCGAAGCCTCTGAAAATCTGGGCGGCGGCAAAGTGAAATGCTGTTTGGGCTCCAATTGCAGCAGCTTTAATACCAAGCCTTCCGAAAGCTCGGGAAGCCCTGGTTTTTTCTTCTGATCCTCATTTGCAATTTCATCGTCGACCGACATGTAAAGGGCCATAAAGCCCGGAAATTTAACGGTTGATCCGCTGGCGGCAAACTGATAGGAGCCGGCTTCTATCGTCACAGAGATCTGATTGATCTGAGCCTGTGCCATCTGGGAGGCCACAAATCGTTGCCAGATGAGACGGTATAAAGCCAGTTGATCTTTCGATAAATGCGGGGCCATCTCTTCAGGGGTGTGAAAGATCGAAGTCGGGCGGATAGCTTCATGTGCGTCCTGGGCTTTTTTGCGATTTTTAAAAAATCTCGGTTGCTCAAGAGCGTATGCATCACCAAATTTTTCACGGATCAGTCGAAGGGCTTCATCCGCTGCTTCTTTGGCGATACGCGTGGAATCGGTGCGCATATAGGTGATAAGCCCAACGGGTTCGCCGGGACCGAGCTCGATGCCTTCGTAGAGTTGCTGGGCAATCAGCATGGTCTTTTTAGCCGAAAATCTTAGTTTTCGAATCGCATCCTGTTGAAGCTTGCTTGTCGTAAAAGGCGGTAATGGATTCTTGCGTGTCGTTTTTTTGACTATTTTTTTGACAAGGAATTTTTCGCCGTCAAGATCCGCTAATATCGCATTGGATTTTTCTTCATTTGGGATTTCAATTTTTTCATTATTTTTCTTGGCCAATTTTGCAGTAAACGGGGAAGGGGAATCACCTTCGAAGTGAGCGGTGACGGACCAGTATTCCTGGGGTTCAAAAGCCTGGATAGCGCGTTCTCGCTCACAGATGATTCGCAGGGCAACAGATTGGACGCGCCCGGCACTCAAACCGCCTTTTACTTTACGCCATAACAGCGGCGAGATTTGGTAGCCCACCAGCCGATCGAGAATCCTGCGCGCCTGCTGGGCTTCATACTTCAGACGGTCAAGGCTATCCGGAGAAGCCATTGCTCTCTGAATGGAATCTTTGGTAAATTCATGGAAAAGGACCCGGTAAAATTTGCGGCCCTTTTTTTTAAGCACTTCGGACGTATGCCATGCAATGGCTTCGCCTTCGCGATCAGGATCCGGCGCCAAATAAATATCGGTGGCATCTCCTGCTGCCTGTTTTAGTTTCTTTATTATTTTTTGCTTTCCGGGAATATTAGTATACTTGGGTTTAAAACCATTTTCGATATCGATCCCCATTTCTTTATTGGGAAGATCTTTAATGTGTCCCACAGTTGCAGCAACGTTATACGCCTTACCCAGGTACTTTATTAATGTTCTGACTTTTGTTGGCGACTCCACAACGACAAGCGGTTTGGTCACGATTTCTCCTAGTTTTCTAGTTTAGCGAATTTCGATGAACAAGTTAGTTCGCTTCGCTCACAATTGGAATAATGGAATAGTGAATCAATTCAAAACAAATCGTTTTCCCGGCAACTGGGTTACCATCCCGTTGAGTTCTAATTGTAACAATATGCTCAAAAGTTTTCCAGGCTCGATCGTCATTTTGCGTACGATCGTATCAATATGCTCAGGATAAGGGCTGAGGACCTTATATACAGCGAGTTCTTCCGGGGTCAATAAGGATAAGTTTTCAGTCGTGCTGTTTTGATCCTGATGTTTTGTTAAATTCGGCGCATCGATAAACGCGGTAAGCTCCTCAAGAACATCTTGTGCATTTTCGACCAGTTTCGCTCCCTGTTTAATCAGTGTGTGCGTGCCGGTGCTTTTAAAAGATTGAATGCTTCCCGGAACCGCGAACACTTCTCGATTCTGTTCGGCCGCAAGTCGCGCAGTGATTAGAGCCCCGCTTTTTTTGGTTGCTTCCACGACAACGGTCCCAAGACACATGCCGCTGATGATCCTGTTACGGATTGGAAAATGATGGGCTTCAGGCTCCGTGTTGAGCGCAAATTCTGTAATGACGGCACCGCGTTCTGAAATTCGCTTAAACAGGTTTAGGTTTTCAGATGGATAGATTTTGTCCAGACCGCTTCCCAGTACAGCAACGGTCTTGCCCCTTCCCACCAAGGCTCCATGGTGGGCGGCTGTATCAATTCCTATGGCCATACCACTGACGATGGTGATATCAAATGCGGATAGATCCGCGCACAGCTTTTGTGTCGTTGAAATTCCGTAGGCGGTTGCATTGCGTGAACCGACAACAGCAATATTTTTCAGGGACCCATCCAGGTTTCCGGAAACATATAAGAAGGGCGGTGGGTCCGGTATTTCCCGCAAAAGGGGTGGATATGCGGGATCCGCAAGGGTCGTGATACGATGCCCTTTTTGGTTTATTTCATCCAGCTCCCGCCTGACGCTGTCCGGTGTCCTAAAATTTTGTATGGCTGCGGCCTGGCGAGGCGATATACCATCGACCTGAATCAATTCCTCCTCGGACGCCTGAAAAACCATCTCCGGCAATTCATACCGGTTTATCAAACGCTTGAACAGATGATTGCCGATTCCCGGAACGCTTTTCAGACTAAACCAGGGTAAAAGTTTATGCATCTCATACATAGGCGTTCACGGTTCAGGGTTCACCGTTCAAGGTTGCTTTCTCTCATTAACGTTCAAAGGTTCAGGGGTTCAACGTTGTTCGAACCCTGAACCCTTGAACCTCTGAACCCCTGAACGCTTACTTGTTTGTTTTGGTCGCGATACTGTAGTGGCTTCATCGACGGCGACTGAAATATTGGGTGTTATTTTTTGCCGCGACCCTGCCAGGCCAGCAATATGGGACTTGCCACATAAATCGATGAATAGGTTCCCACCAGGACACCGATGATTAAGGCGAAGGCAAAGTCATGGATGATGCCGCCGCCTAAAACAAAAAGAGTCACCACGACCATCAGCGTGGTGAGCGAAGTCAAAATCGTTCTACTCAGCGTTTCATTGATACTTCGGTTGACGATAAATTCTAAAGGCTTCTTATGGTGTTTTCTTGAGTTTTCCCGTATGCGGTCAAATACGATGATGGTATCGTTTAATGAATATCCGATAATCGTAAGCAATGCGGCGATGATTGGAAGCGTGAATTCTTTGTCAAATATGGAAAAAAGACCTACCGTTATAATGACGTCGTGGATTAGGGCCACAATGGCACCCATGGCATATTTTAGCTCCAGAAACCAGAAAACGACCAGGGTCACCAACAAAGCAGCGCCGATCAGAAAGGGGATGCTCACGTTAAATAGGCTAAAGATGTAAACAGCTCCAATCAGGGCAGCAGCGACCACCCCGCTCAAGATCCATTTTAGCTCAAAGCGGCCAGATATGTAAATCGTTATAAAAAGCAGCGCATAAAACATGGCGAACAAAGCCTTTTTCTTTAAGTCTTCGCCGATCTGAGGACCGACCATATCGACCCGGCGGATTTCTACCTGATCCCCGGCGGATGATGCCAGCGCTTTTTTAATATCCGAAGTAAATCCCTCGCCACCTCCATAGGCACTTTCTGTTCGGATGAGAAATTCATTATCGGCTCGCTCGCCAAACTGTTGCACGGATGATTTGCCCAAACCCACTGATTTAAGACCGGATTTGATATCATCTATCCGTGTCGCTGAGGTAAATTTTATCTGAATGAGGGTCCCACCGGAAAAGTCGATACCCAACTTGGGGCCCCTGTGAATGATAAGCGACAGCAAGCTAATGGCGATACATGCAATGGATAAATAAAAGGCGATATTTTTTTTGTCGATAAAATTGATGTTGGTCTCAGTTTTTATAAACCGCATTAGGTTTCCTTTTCTTTACCTTTTTAGCCGCGTAATGAACTTATTTTTTATATGCTCAATGTTTTTATTTTGCGGCCCATTAGTATGTAATCAAATATCAACCGTGACATCACCAGTGCTGTAAACAGGCTGGCAATTACGCCTAAGCTCAGGGTTATCGCAAAACCCTTAATCGGTCCGGTCCCGAATTGAAACAGCACCACTGCGGCAATCAGTGTGGTGACATTGGCATCCAGAATGGTCAATGTTGCACGATCATAGCCGGCGTCAATTGCTGCGCGCGGTGTACGCCCCAATGTCAATTCCTCTCGAATGCGTTCAAAAATAATGACGTTCGCATCGACCGCCATTCCGATAGTTAGGATAATTCCAGCGATCCCTGGAAGCGTTAAAGTGGCCTTAAAACCGGCCAGAGCCCCGGCAATCAGGATAATGTTCATCATGAGCGCCAGGTCGGCAATTACGCCGGACCCCTTGTAGTAAACGATCATAAACAAAACAACCAGGATGCCTCCGACGCATATGGAGATAAGTCCTTTTTGGATGGAGTCCGCACCGAGAGACGGGCCAACGGTGCGCTCTTCCAGAATGTTGACCGGTGCCGGCAGAGCACCCGCGCGCAATACGATGGCGAGATCTTTAGCTTCATCCAGCGTAAAGTTGCCGGTAATACGCGCCTGACCGCCGGCAATCTTTTCTTGAATTACGGGCGCCGATGCAATTGTGTCATCCAGTACGATGGCCAGGCGCTTATTTACGTTCTCGCCGGTGATGCGTTCAAAAACCCGCGCCCCCTTTTTGTCAAAGTTAATGGACACATAGGGTATGTTGAACTGGTCAAAGTCGACGCGTGCATTGGTCAGATGAGCGCCGGTTAAAAGGGTTCGCTTTTTTAGGAGAAAAGGCGTTTTTGAGGTTTTTCCAGTTTCAGAATCCTCGTCAACCCGATAAAGAACTTCTCTGCCCGCAGGAACATTTCCTTGCACAGCGGCATTGACACTCTGGGCGTCATCCACGAGTTTGAACTCCAAAAGAGCCGTTCTGCCGATCAAATCCTTGGCGCGATCCGTATCTTTGATTCCGGGCAACTGGATTAATATTCGATTTTCGCCCTGACGCCGGATATCGGGTTCGGCTACACCAAACTGGTCGATGCGATTGCGGATTGTTTCCAGGGCCTGGTCGACTGCCAGCTTTTCAACTTGATCGGACTCTTCTCGGAGAAGCTCAAGAATAAGGGTTGTGACGCCACTCTCTGTCTGCGAGGATCTTTTTAAAAAATCAAAATCCTCTTTTAAGAGTTCGTTAAATTTGTCGAGACTTTTCGGATTATGAATCGTTGCCGCAATTTTGGTTCCATTGATACGATCCAGGGAGACATTCCGAATCCGCTTTTTTTTGAGCTGCTCAAAGATTTCCTGGGAAATGCGTTCAACCTGGCCTTCAATGGCTTTGGCGGTATCGACTTCCAAAACCAGGTGCATTCCGCCCTGAAGATCCAGTCCAAGGTTTATCTGTTTATACGGCCACAAACCCGGTTTAAATGTCGGCAGAACATAAATAATTGCCGCTATAATCACTGTAAAAACTAAAATCAGTTTCCATGAAAAGTTTTTCAATGGTGTGTTCCCTTTTCTTTAGCGCTATTGACTGATCCGTTAGTTAACGGGATGCAACCTTTTCATTACGGTACCGGAGCCCTTGAATGGTTTGCACCCTGATTTTATCTCCAAATAGACAAATGGTTGAGCGGTTAAACAGCCATTCCATCGAACCGTTTAACAGATCAACCATTCTACAAGCCATTTATCGAATTCGAATTGAATCGACTGTAGGTTTTTGGGTTACTTTTTTTCCGATTGAGGCTGGGAGGCCGGCTGAACCATACCCGCTACACTGGAGCGTCCAACTTTCACCCGGACCTTGTCTGCTATTTCTAAGGTTAACGTTGCATCGTCTAATCCGGTTATACGACCGTGCAATCCACCACTGGTGATAATGCGGTCGCCCTTTTTCAGGTTAGATACCATATTGCGCTGTTCTTTTTGTTTTTTTTGCTGGGGCCGGATCAGCAGGAAATAAAAAATCACGAACATCAGGATAATCGGGATAAATCCAGTAAATCCCCCCGCACCTTCTCCACCGCCTCCACCCATTGCATATGCGATATCAATCAAAATATTACCTCCTTATGTTATGATACATGAGTTTCACATTTTGCGCCCACATCATGTATCTAAAATTGTAAGCACTGTTTCGGATAAAAATGGCGCTCATATACAGCAATATATAAATGGTGTCAACATTGAACTTGCCACCGTTAAGATTGCGTGTTTTAACCGGGTGGTTA
>Ga0114923_10003586_pt1 | contig 10459 bp, 14 predicted proteins | sample SumtaG_FD_89578 | JGI IMG/M metagenome (GOLD analysis project Ga0114923, IMG submission 89578) | Deep subsurface microbial communities from Indian Ocean to uncover new lineages of life (NeLLi) - Sumatra_00157 metaG | ecosystem: Environmental > Aquatic > Marine > Oceanic > Sediment | place: near...
CCGGCGGTATATTCTTCACTCCCTTCCCTTGCTTAGCATCCCGATTTTCGATAGGCTTTGACGTGATGATGGAGATAACCGGTGCCAATGTACGTAAAGAATACCTTGATGCAACACGTATTAAAATACTCCTACCAAAGGACAATCCTGAAAAATGTATCTTCACTCAAATGCAACATCTGGCAAAGGCAGAGATGTCCGGGATCCAAGCGGTCGGCATTATGGATGAGTGGGACAGAATTGTCGAGTGGGTCGTCTTCAAACCAGAAGTAGTGGTCTCAGCATGGAAGTAAACCTACCCTATCAACTAGATCTGAGAGTATACCAGACAGGAGTCTGGAATTACTTTATGCAAGATCGACCTGGATTACGAGGTATCACAGTATGGCCGAGAAGAAATGGAAAGGACCTAGTAGCCCTCAATATAGTTTTGGCAAAGGCAATTCAAAGGGTGGGTTTATACCTATACATCGGTCCTCTACATACGCAAACCAGGCAGATCGTATGGATGGGTTCTACGAACGAAGGGAGGAAATTTCTCGATTATATACCGCCTCAGTTGATCAAGGCTAAGCGGAACAGTCAGATGGAGATCGAGCTAATCAACGGTTCGATGGTAAAAGTGGTTGGGTCCGATCAGTACGATTCGCTGATGGGCTTAAATTGCATGGGCGCTGTGTTTACTGAATACAGTTTGCAGAGACCTGAGGCATGGGAATACATCCGACCAATGATGTCGGCCAATGGCGGTTGGGCCTTGTTTAATGGTACACCCCGTGGGCTCAACCACTTTTACTATCTTTACAAGATGGCTGTCAAGAATCCTGACTGGTTCTCTGAAGAACTAACCTGTAATGACACTGGTGTCCCGACAAAGCAAGCGATTGAAGAAGAACGTAAGGCAGGGATGAAGGAATCACTGATCAAGCAAGAGTTCTATTGCAACTGGTCAGCTTCAAGTGAAGAGGTGTTCATCCCACTAGACTTTGTGTCGGCTACTGTTAAACCTGAGGCTAGCATAGAGCCTAGGTTGTATGAGTTCGAACCTATCATCCTCGGTTGTGACGTAGCATATGCAGCGTTAGGTGATAAGGCGACTATCTGTTGCAGGCAAGGGAGAAAGGTACATTTCATACGTTGGTATAAGGGCATGGATAACATGGCCTTTGCCAGAGAGATAGCAAGATATATTAAAATCATAAAGGCTCATGCTGTATTCGTCGATGCAGGCCGTGGTGAAGGTGTTATATCGAAACTAGACGAACTAGGCTTTAGTCATCTAGTACGAGGTATTCACTTCGGTGGGAAAGTTTATGAGCCTGGAATACATGACATGAAGGCTCTTATGTGGATCAGAATGTTGGCTTTCTTCCAAGATTTCAACAAACCTGACATGACAGGGTTAGATGATCACCCACATTCGAATGAACCTGTTGAAGAACAATTGATTACTGAACTGTCGACTCCATATCAGATACTGGACGAACAGAACATGATCAGGGTAGAGTCCAAGAAGTCCTTGAAGACACGTGGTGTTAAGAGTCCTGATTTAGCTGAGGGTCTTGGACTGACATTCGCTGAAGAGGTGGATCACGACGAAATGCTTCCCGGTAGGTTGACTGAACTCGGTATTACTCCGGACATTATGAACGAAGTCCTGAGGCATGACCAAAACATAGACTACAATCCCTTACATTATATGGAGCAATTTGATGCGGCAGCAAGTAACTGATTGCATGACCATGTGTGAGGTCTTAGGTATCTCTGGTGCCCATGCTGTGTTGCCTAAAATTGCGATTGAAAGACTGAGGTGGCTGGAATATTGGGAAGATATGGAGATAGCGGATACCTTGAAATACCGATGGGGTGACATGCATGAGCCTAATACTAACAAGGTTGACGAATACACCTGGGAAGAGTGTCCTGTTGACTATGACATGTATGGGGTAATTAATTGTGATTCCGGTCTCTTGGTATCGGAGTTTGCTCTGACGGACTATGCAGGTAAGTCAGCTAGAGTGCACTTCAGCATGCGGCCAGGCCTTGACTCGAGTATAGCAATTCAGTTAGCAGACCAGGTAACAGATACGATATTAAATGATTGGGTCATGGTGGGCGGTTTAGAGACTGCTTATCTGGAAACGATTTTCGGTATTACACCTACAAACAATAGGGTTGCATGCATTTTTGTATTACAGGCAGGATTCGAGAAGATAGGTGTTCTGCCTAACGTTATGGACTACATGGGCGAGGTATCTGATGCCATGTTAACTTACAAAACTCGGAGAATTAAAGATGCCTAAGGGCGATTTTGGAGACTCATTATTTTCGTTTGATTTAACGAATAATCCAGGTGGTGGTAAACCGGTAACAGGTGTACCTAATGTTAATCCGACGGGTGCAGATCACCCACTAGACCCGACACCTGCTGGCGGACCACCGGCACCTAACCCATTCGCATTCCATTTTCCAGAACAACAGGATTTTGGTGCACTATTTGCTCAACAGGCTGCAGATGCTGCGGCTGCACAAGAAGCAGCTCTTAGAGCCGCAGGTGAGCAGCAACGAGACCAACTGTATTCGGATTACCTGAATGCGGCTAGTACCGCTACCGACTTCATCAATTCCGAAATAGCTCGGGAACAGTCCAATGCGTCTTTATTGGGTATTGACTATAGTATTACAGACGAGGGTAAGACTGATAGAATTTCTAATTACTTTGCCTCAATTTGGGGTGAAGGCGACCAGAGTCAGTTGGAAGGTCTGTTCTCCTTATGGGGCAACCCAGCTGGATTTAGCGGATTTGATTTAGAACGGGGTGACGCAGCAGGTTTTGCTGGCCCTAAAGAACTTCCAGGAGATTCAGGAGTCGCTACTACTACAGGTACTAGGCCTAAGAAAAAGGCTTTAACTTCGGAAGAAGAAACATTAGGTAGCGCTACGCTACTGGGAGCGTAATATGGGCGGAAAAGGCGGGAAAGCACCAGCACCACCTCCGGTAACAAAGTCACCAGAGCCTGATTTAGGCCCCATGTTAGCTATGATGCAGCAAATGATTGGTGTAATGGGTCAGCAACAGCCTTTGCCTCCTCAACTTCCTCCGTTACCGGAAATTCAGAAGGTAATTCCCATCGATTTTGGAGAAAGGATCGAAGGTCTTCGGGAACGTATGAGTGCCAGTTTCAATGCAGCACAGTCCAAGCAAAAAGGTAGATCAGATACCGTACTTACCTCGTCTTTATTAGACGAGGAGGATGACGTTACTACTAATTCTTCCCTGTTATCTGGATCCACGTAAATGCCACGAAAAAAGTATACTTACGCTAAGGTCACTGCTAGTCAGTCGGAATTGATTACTGAGCGATCTGAGTGGGAAGCTGAATGGAGGCAAATTAGTGATTATTTGCTCCCAGGTCGCGGCATCTACCAAACTTACAATAAGCCTCGCAAGAGAAAGTTGACCACCCCCAACATTATCAACTCAGTTGGTGAGGATTCACTGACCGTATTGACTTCAGGTATGCATGGTCGCTTAACGTCTCCAGCCATGCCTTGGTTTAGGTTGAGTTGGGGCGATGGTCGGCTTAATGTCATAGAACAAACTAAGGCGTGGTTGCAGCAAGCTGGTGATTTGCTTCATAAGGGACTACATATAAGTAATTTTTACTCTATCATCAATAGTTTCTACACTGAGTATGCAGGCTTCGGGACAGGATCCATGTATGTGGGGGAAGATACCTATGATGATTATATACCATTTCGGTTTGAGTTGCTGACAGCTGGAGAATACGCCTTTTCAATTGGTCCTGATGGAAAGCCCGCTGTGTATACTCGAACCATTTTTCTGACACCCAGACAACTAGTGGCTCAATTCCCTAAAACCGCTAGTAAAGAGGTAAAACTTGTAGTATCCGAGAATAGAGCAGGTGCAGATACCACTTATTTGACTGTATTGGAATACCTAATAAAAGAACAATATAAAGGTATGGATTACTATATGATTCGATATGAGTTAAGTTCTCCTGGGTCCAATCAAAGTAATGTATCTGTACCTGATATGACTAAAAGTCCCTTATCTGAGGATGGATTTAATGAACATCCGTATCCCACAGCACGATGGAATACAATTGGGTCAGATACTTACGGTATAGGACCTGGATCAAGAGCTTTGCCGGACATTAAGCGGCTTCAGGAAATGGAAAAAGCTTTTTTAATGGCTACCCACAAGTCCATTAACCCGCCGCTTAATGCCCCGGCAAGGATGAAAGGTAAACTTAATTCCTTACCTGGAGGAATGAACTACTATGCCAATCCTCAAGAGACAGTCAACGAACTTTATCAGATTAAATTCGACTATCAGGGTGTTTCCGCCGCAGTGGAAAGAGTGGAAGAGCGTATCCAACGTAATTTCTACAATGATGTTTTTCTCACGGCGACTAGAGATCCAAATGCATCCCCGCTTAAAGCCACACAGGTAATAGCTCAAGAACAGGAGAAAATGTTTCGATTAGGTCCTGTAGTAGAGAGATTGGGATCCGAATTCTTTACTCCTATTATTGGTCGAAGTTTTCACATTATGCATCGTAAAGGTATGTTTCCTCCTCTGGCTCCTGAGTTTGAAGATGCTATTGAGGATATGACCATAACTTTAATCAGTCCTATGGCAATTGCTCAACGAACGGTTAAGAGTCAAGGTGTAGATGCTTTTATGGGTTTCATTGGCCAAGCAGCACAGTTTGATCCAACTATTGTGGATAACCTAGATTCGGATGAGGCAGCTAGACAAAGAGCCGATATTGAAGGTGTCGATATAGGCATACTTCGACCAGAGGCTGAGGTGAAGAAGATTCGGGATGATCGAGCTAAGGCTGAGGCACGAGAACAGCAGAAACAGGATGCTTTAACAGCACAGAATATGCAGAATGAAACAGGTCCTGCTGGTGCTACTACGAGAAAAACGAATGCGGAGGCTGGGCAGGTACTTGCCGAGACTCAACTAACAGCCCAACAATCTGGGCTATTACAATAGGAGAAGGTAATGAAAAAGCTAGTAGTAGTTGGTGCAACTGCAATGGTGTTGCTGGCTAGCGGATGTGGCACGATCAAGTCCAAAGACTATACGGACATGGCTGTCAGAGCCGCTATTGCAGAAACACAGAATGCATCTTTGCAGCAAGCAAATGATGCACAGAAAAGTCTGCGTGCGGAACGTAGTGAAGCACAAAGACTGTGGATCGAACAGCAGCAATTTTTGGATGGTCGACGCTCACATAGACCGGGAGGTGCCTAGCCATGCGGATATTAATTCAGACGTTAAAGTATTCAGGTTGCCTCTCGATAATCATGGCCCTGTCGATACTCGGTGGTTGTGGTCAGGGCGATACGTCGAGCGGGACAATCACCACCTTGACTGATCCGAATTCAAATGTCATAACCGTAATTGACCTTAAAAAGGATAAAGGTCCTGGAGGGATGTTCTGATGGAATCTGCTAAGGTTGAAAAAAGAGAAAAGGCCGTAACTTTGACGGATATAACTGAACAAGTACGAGAATTGGTAGATTTTGCCAATCTTGTTCGAGTAGAGGTTGAGAGTACCTACAGTTATTTACATGGAAGTGAGACTGCGCCAGCGTCATCCCCACCGGAAGAAGTAGAACCATCAGCTATGATTCCACGTTTGAAGGTTACACTACTCAAACTTCGTAATCAATTGCAAGATATTCAGCACGCGAATACTGCTATGGATAACTACTTGCGGTAGATCATGAAACAATGGATGCTTGATTGTGGACTGGCGGTGGTAACCGTTGTTATCATCGTCAGTTTCTTTACGGCAATAATATAATGGCTAAATCTGACAAAGACGAATACGAATTATTGGTAGCAAATACCAAGCATATCTTGGAATCCCAAGGTGGACGAGATGTTATTTGGCACATGTTATCTCTCTGTGATTTGTATACTGATGGATTCACAGGAGATTCCAGAGAATCTTACATCTCTGGTAAAAAATCTGTAGGATACGGAATATTACAGTTGTTGGAAGATGTAGATCCAGCAGCTTATGGTAGACTTTTAATAACACAACACGAGGTGCAAATAGATGACTGATCCAGCACACCTGGCTGCAACGCCAGCTGTAACACCTGCCGCAGCTCCGGCTGCTATCCCACAAGCAGCCCCGGCGGCTACACCGGGTGCACCTCCGGCGACCCCTCCGGGTACTACGCCGTCGGTGGCTGCGCCAGTTCCAGCAGCTGCGCCTACTCCAGCTGTTGCTCCTACACCCGCAGTTCCTCCCGTAACTCCGAAGGAACCTGTAACCGAACCAGTAGTGCAAACTACTCCGGCACCTACACCCGCTGCTGAGCCGGACCCAGATCCGTCTGTCAGAGTGGTACCAAAGGTCGACGGGTATGTTTTGCCTGAAGGTGTGCCACAAGAAATGGCACAATTTGCTTTTGATAATGATATGACTCAAGCACAACTTGACTCATCATTAACTCAGTTCAATAACTATGTTGCTGCTAGTAAGGGCATAGAACAGCAAGTTTTAAAAACTGCTGGAGAAGAGCTGGTTAAGGTGTGGGGAGATAAAGCTGATCATAATTTGTCAATAGTACGAAGAGCCCTGAAACAGAATGATCCGAAAGGAGAACTGTCTAAGGTATTGGATACTACCGGTTTCGGTAATCATCCAGCTGTCCTAAACTTCTTTCTGCAATTGGGAGACCAGATGCAAGAAGGCGGTTTTCTACGAAGCTCAGTTAACACACCTCCAGGTAAAAAGACTGCAGCGCAAACTATGTTTGGGGATAAACACCCGAGCTCACAATCTTAGGAGATTTAACTCATGGCCTATACACCATATACCGGAGGGGAACTTCCGAATTTGGTTAATGTCACTAAACGTATGGATCCCGATGGTTCTGTTGCGAAAATCGCAGAATTGTTGACTCAATCCAATCCCATTATCGCAGATATTCCTCTCATCGAGGGCAATCTGCCTACCGGTCATCGTACTACGATCCGTTCTGATACGCCCACTCCGACATGGCGTAAGTTGAACTATGGTGTGCGACCGACCAAATCAAACACTACCCAAGTCGACGACACAATCGGTATGCTGGAAGCATTCACCGAGGTTGACAAAGATCTGGCGATGTTGAATGGTAATTCGGCCGAATTCCGGATGTCTGAAGATATACCACATATCGAAGGCATGTCCCAGTCAATGGCATCGACTGTTTTTTACGGCGATACAGCGGTTAACCCCGATCGGTTCTTGGGGCTGGCGCCTCGTTATGACACCCTGGCACTGGCGGGTAAGCCTACCGCTACCTTGGGGTCATCTGCCCTTCCTAATATCGTCAGTTTCGGCGGGTCTTCGGGTCTTACTTCTCTGTGGTATGTCGTGTGGGGTGAAAGCACGGTTCATGGAATTTTTCCGAAAGGTTCTCAAGCCGGCCTGTTGACCGAAGACATGGGACAGGTAACCCTGGTAGACAATGATGGTGGTCGGTTCATCGGTTTCCAGAGCCACTATCAGTGGAAAATGGGAATGGTGGTCAGAGACTGGCGTTATATTGCCCGTCTGTGTAACATCGACATTGCTCAACTGAGCGACGCTACTCACCAGGCTCAGCTGTATGCTGATATGATTAAAATCATGCATGCTGTCCCGGCTGCTGGTCGAAATCGTGGCACATTCTATTGCGGCGCTGCTGTTCAAGCTATGCTTGACCTGGCAGCGGTTAACAAAACCAATGCAGCTCTCGGTATGAAACAGGTATTTGGCGAAGAGGTTCTGACCTTCCGAGGTCGTCCGATTCGTGAATGCAATGCCATTCTCGAAACCGAAGCGACTATTTCCTAGGAGGGAATCATGATTCTAGACAACAACACATTGTTTGGCGACAAATTGGCATACGACGGCTCAATTGCTACAATTGACCTGGGTACTGCAAATCCGGGTAAAGGCAAGCCTATCAAGTGCTTTTTCATTGCTCATTCGGCCATGACTTCTATGACCGCCATCGCTGTCCTGGACGCTGCGGTACTGCCTGCAGACGAGGCAGTAATGACAGTTGTGGGGCTTCCTGGTGTAGGCGAGACGATTGAATTCGAATTGCCTTCGACTGTTTTGCAATTCGTAACTATCGCCCTTACTGCCGCAGCCGCCGGGAATTTCTCCGCCGGTATCGTTCTGGAAGGTAATCAAACTAACGTCTAACTTTAACGGGCAAGAGAGACCTTCGGGTCTCTCCTCTGCCTGGAGAATTGTTTATGAAATGTTTATGTAAAGCAACTTGCCAGATTCGTATAGACGGACAAATTACCTTTGTTGAGGCAGATGACGTTATTGAGCTTGATGAACTACCAGACAACGGTTGTTTCATGTCTCTGGAAGATGATGGTTATGCGGTAGACTTTATTACTGCATCCAGAGAAGAGTTAATGTCTGTTAAATGGAAGTTTTCAGATGCAGCAAAGGCAATTTTCGATGCTTATAGAGTAACAATAAGACGAGAAGATGGGGATAAAAAATCGGATGTTGTAGAAGCTATCTTGGATGCTCGCTACCGTGCTATAGATACATCAGTAGTCAAGCAGAACTAAAATGTCGCATTACTCTAAGGTAAGTGTTTGCAACATATCGCTCAGCATGCTGGGAGCTGATTCGATACGAGATTTTGATGAGTCCAATAAACGAGCCAGATTAGCGGATGTTCTGTATGAATCCAGTAAGGACTACCTGTTATACAAGTTTGATTGGCCTTTTGCTAGGGCTTATAAGAATTTACAAGAATTGGACTTGAGTACAGAAGATACTCCTCCGGGATTTAAAGCCTACCAGTTACCTAGCAACTGTGTTGTAGCTCGAGATATATTTCCATTAGGTAGCAAAGATCAGTGGGAGGTAATGGGAGAAAGGGTGTTTACTATTGACACAGCTACTAGCATGGGGCTGTATTACACCAGAGATGGTGTGGATCCCAGTAAATTTTCAGATACATTTGCTCAGCTGTTAGCGATATTCATGGCAGTTAAGCTAAGTCCGCCCATCACTCAAGATGCTAAGATGACTGCTGAGTTACACAGGCAATTCACGATACAGATAAGGGAAGATTGGGAAGCAGATGCTAACGTGGGTAATACCTACCGAGAGTTCAACGAAGACCCCAATAACGATTCATTTGTGTATCCTCCTGGTGTAGATGGCAGTACATAGACTTAAGCATTCCTTTTCTTCAGGGGAAGTAAGTCCTCTTATGTCTGCACGTCTGGATTTTTCCAGATTTACTAATGGGTGCAAAAAACTATTAAATATGGTATGTACCACCCAGGGACCCGCTACTAGGAGATCAGGGACTCAGTTTATTTATGACCTTAATAGTATAGGATTTGACCCTGCTGATCCTCAAGTTCGCCATATTCCGTTTATCTTTAACGAGATTCAAGCGTATACAATGGTGTTCTTTATGCACACAGACGGATTTCCCAGAGTGGTATTCGGAACAGGTAATGGATTACTAGTTTATCCTGATCCTGTGCCTGAAGTCTGTCCTCCTACCCCAATCTTTCAAGACCTATCTTATGCCGGTGCAGGCACATATAACATAGACTACCCACTTACTCACATTAATCAAATAAAAGTAGAACATGATGATGGTGTAACTAAAACTGTATTTGTAGAGACAACCGATTACACACTCAATCTGGATACCCCATCTGCAGGATTACATGATTTAGTTATAACAAGAGGTTCTCCTACTGGCGACACATTAAATGTGTACAGACGCAATGCAGGCATTAGTCCTGGAGATATTGTAGAACTTATACTACCCTCAACATGGGATGTAGAGAATTTTGACTGGGCTCAATCTGCTGATGAAATGTATATTGCTCAGTCTGGGCTATCTCCACATATTATCAAACGATACGGACCCGATTGCTGGGAATTATCCGATCCTACTTTTGTAGAACAGCCTGTTGATTGGAGTGATGCTAATGGGTGGCCTGAAAGAGTTACCTTTCACCAGCAAAGATTGGCATTTGCCGCTAATGTAATACGTAGACAAACGGTATGGTTGTCTAGAGCAGGAGACTTTAATTCGTTTGATCCAGCTACAGGAGCCGGTGGAGATACTCTGGATTCGGATGCAGTAACCTTCACCTTAGACTCAGGTACACAAAATAAGATCATATGGATGCTATCTGCTAAAGGCCTGAATATAGGCACTATAGGGAATGAGTGGACCGTAGTAGGTGCAACCAGAACAGCTTTAACGCCTAGTAACATATTAGCTCAAAGACAAACTAATCATGGTGGAGAACAAAACAAACCACTCATGGTGGGTATCACCACGCTGTTTATGGAACGTCATGGGCGAGCTATCAACGAATTTGTTTATGATTTCAATGTTGATAGTTATAAGACCTCCGATATGTCTGTAC
>Ga0114923_10003587_pt1 | contig 10457 bp, 8 predicted proteins | sample SumtaG_FD_89578 | JGI IMG/M metagenome (GOLD analysis project Ga0114923, IMG submission 89578) | Deep subsurface microbial communities from Indian Ocean to uncover new lineages of life (NeLLi) - Sumatra_00157 metaG | ecosystem: Environmental > Aquatic > Marine > Oceanic > Sediment | place: near...
GGCCCTCGCTCCCGCTTCGCGCAGGGCGACCGTCTCGGCGTGCTCCTCGCCGAAGCGGGCGTGGAAGCCCTCTCCGACAACCTGGTCGTCCGAGACCACGACCGCGCCGACGAGCGGGTTGGGTGCCACCTGCCCCCAACCGCGCTCGGCGAGTTCGATCGCGCGACGCATGTACCGCTCGTCCCTGCCCATCAGGGGACCGCGTCCGCTCCCGGTATTCGAACCTGGCCGCTGCCCTCGACCATCCGACCGCAACGCGCCGTGCCGCATCCGCCATCCCGGACAGCGGCTTCCACCGCGTCGAGGTCGTTCGGCGACACGACCGCAATCATGCCGACACCCATGTTGAACACCCGGTACATCTCTTCCGGTGGGGCCCCACTCTGCTCCGCCAGGAATCGGAACTCCGGAGGAGGCACCCAGCTCTCCACATCCACGACGGCGTCGATCTCCGCCGGAAGGATCCGTTCCAGGTTCCCCGGGATTCCGCCGCCCGTGATATGGGCGAGCGCCCGGATTCGCCCCTGCTCACAGGCTCCGCGCAAAACCTCCAGATAGGATCGGTGCACCCTGAGGAGCACATCAGCGACCGACTCACCGAGGCCGGGCCACGGATCCGCCACTTCCAGACCCATGCGCTCGAACAGCACCTCTCGGACGAAACTGAAGCCGTTGGTGTGGATCCCGCCCGACTCGAGGCCCAACAGCGAATCTCCGGCACGGACATCGCGCGCAGCGACCTCCCGGAACGCCATCCGTCCAAGAATGAAACCGGCCAGATCGTAGGCACCTGGCAGGTAGAAGCCCGGCATCTCCGCTGTCTCCCCGCCCAGCAGCGCGCACCCGTTCTTCCGGCAGCCGCGAGCGACCCCGCGCACCACTTCCACCGTTAGCTCCGGATCCAGCTCGCCGCAGGCAAAATAGTCCAGGAAGGCCAGCGGCGTGGCTCCTTCGGCGAGGATGTCGTTGACGCAGTGGTTGACCAGGTCTTCACCGACGGTATCGTGCCGCCCGGAGCGGATGGCCACCTCCAGCTTCGTTCCGACTCCGTCGGCGCTGGCGACAAGCTCCTCGCCAGCGGCGGCCAGCCGGCCCCCGAAAGACCCGAAATCGGACTGAACCGCTTCCGTGCGCGTGGACTCGACGAGCTCCCGCAGTCGCCGCTTCGTGACCGCCGCGGCGTCCAGATCGACCCCGGCATCCCGATAGGTGAGCGGCTCGCGGACCGTCATGGCTGCGCGGTCAGCGACTCGAAGCGGGTCATTTCGTGGAACGCCAACACTCGCTCCGCGACCTCCGCCACACCGAGTCCGATCAATCGATCCGGACCGAACGCTTCGCATGCGAAGGAGCCCATGGCGCAACCGTAGACGACCGAACGTCTCAGCTCCTCCGAGTCAAGGCGGTCGGCGCGAGCCAGATGCCCGAGCAGGCCTCCGGCGAAGGCATCGCCGGCGCCCGTGGGGTCGAAGATCTCCTCCAGAGGATAGCCCGGCGCGAAGAAGACGTCGTCGGGCCCGAAGAGAATCGCGCCATGCTCGCCCTTCTTTATGACCACGTACTTCGGGCCACGATCCCGAATCCATGAGGCCGCGCGAGCCAGGTTGTAGTCTCCCGAGAGCTCGCGGGCCTCCGCGTCGTTGACCAGGAGCATGTCCACGCGCTCGAGGAGTTTCAGAAGCTCCGCCCGGCTCCCCTCGATCCAGTAGTTCATGGTGTCGCACAGGACCAGCTTCGGATCGTCGACCTGATTGAGCACGTCCAGCTGGAGCTTCGGGTCGATGTTGCCGAGGAAGACCAGAGACGTAGCGCGAAACGGCTCCGGGATCGTCGGCTGAAACTCTCCGAAGACCCCGAGCTCAGTCAAAAGGGTCTCCCGAGAGTTGAGGTCGTAGTCGTACTTTCCGGCCCACCGAAAGCTTGTCCCTTCCCGCACTTCCAGCCCGTCGAAGTTCACGTTGCGCCCCTCCAGGGCGCGCAGGCGGTCCAGCGGATAGTCGGATCCGACGACGCCGACGACACCCACCGATGCAAAGGCGGAAGCCGCTGCGCTGAAGTACACGGCCGAGCCGCCGAGCGCGTCGCGGGCCTGGCCGAACGGCGTGTCGATGTCGTCGAGGGCCACGCTGCCCACGACAAGGATCTCGATCATGGGACGGGAGTCCTTTCCGTTTCCTGCTCTCTCACCATCCGCCTCGGAGCTGACACTCCGAGAAGCTCCAGGCCGTTGCGAAGCGTGATCTGCACGGCTCGGGCGAGTGCGAGTCGGCCCGCCCGAGCCGGTCCCTCGGCGATCACCCGGAGAGACGGATCGAGGTTACCCTCATGGTACCAGGCGTTCACGAGGCCAGCGACCTCTTCCAGGTAGGAACACACCTGGTAGGGCGCCCGGGCCTGCGCCGCGTTGCGGACCACCTCCGGGAAGCGCAGCAAGCTCTTGGCCAGCTCGCGCTCGCTCTCCCGAGCCAGCTCGGCCAGATCGGCCTCCGAGGCATCGATCGACTCAGCCTCGACACGCGCTCTCTCGAAGACGCTGCACATGCGCGCGTGCGCGTATTGGATCTTGTAGACGGGGTTGGCTTCAGAAGTATCCAGTGCGAGCTCGAGATCGAAGCTCATCGGCGCCTCGGCTCGGCGCATGAGAAAGAAGTACCGTGCCACGTCTACGCCCGTTTCCTCGAAGAGCTCTCGCAGGGTTACGAATTGCCCGGCACGCTTGCTCATCCGCACCTCTTCGCCGCCTCGCATCACCGTCACCAGCTGGAAGATCAGTGCCTCGAAGAAATCCGGCGGTAGCCCGAGAGCTTCCAGCGCGGCTCTCATGCGGGAAACATGTCCGTGATGATCGGCCCCCCACACATCGATCGCGAGATCGAAGCCGCGCGAGCGCTTGTCGACGTGGTAGGCGATGTCGGGCAGGAAGTAGGTGAAGGAGCCGTCGCTCTTCACGAGCACCCGGTCCTTGTCGTCGCCGAAGGAAGTGGTGCGCAACCAGGTGGCGCCGCCCTCGGCATAGGTGAGGTCTTCCGAGTCCAGGCGCTCCAGGGCGTCCTTCACTTCGCCTCGCTCGTAGAGGCCGCTCTCCTTTCGAAACACCTCCATGTGGACTCGAAGGTCCTCCAGGTCCCTCTCCTGCTCCTCATGAAGCCACCCGATCGAGAGCTCCCCGAAGCGTTGCATCCGCTCCTGGCCATCCATCTCCGCCAGCTCCTCGGCTCCCACCGTCGCCGCGGCGCGCTGGGCGAGCTCCTCCACGTACGCTCCCATGTAGCCGCCGTCCGGCACTTCGGCCTCCTCACCGGCCAGCTGGCGAAAGCGTGCCTCGAGGGATGCGGCCAGGAGATCGATCTGCCGTCCCGCATCGTTGACGTAGAACTCCCGCACGACCCTGTGCCCCGCCCACTCCAGGAGAGAGGCCACCGCGTCGCCGATCGCCGCACCCCGGCCGTGCGCGACATGTAGCGGACCCGTCGGGTTGGCGGAGACGAACTCCACGTTGACCTTAAGCGGTGAGACAGCCTCGCTCCGGCCGTAGGAGAGATCCGCCTTCAGCACTTGGCATAGACTCCGCCAATACGCGGCGTCGCCGAGGCGGAAGTTGATGAACCCGGGTCCAGCTACGATCACCTCGACGACGCCCGCTGCGCTCGCGTCCAGGACGCTCGCGATCCGGTCCGCGACCTGCCTGGCTGGCTGGCCGAGGCGGCCCGCCAGCACGAGGGCGGCGTTCGTCGCGAAGTCCCCGTGTTGGAGATCACGCGACCGCTCCAGCTCCGGCTGGAAGCCCTCCGGCGCACCGACCTCCCGAGCCGCCCGCTTCAGCTCGACGGCGAGCGCGGCGGCCAGGTCAGGCATGCCTCCGGGGTCTCGGCCGTGAGGGCCTCGATCAGTCACCCGACGTGTCACCCGACGTGGCATCCGACGTGCCGCCCTTCTTCGACCCCGATCCGCCGGGTTCGGGCTTCGACGTCGGCTCCGTTTTCGGCTTCTTCTCATCGCCCGGGGACGGCTTGCGGTAGTCGGTGGCATAAAAGCCCGGGCCCTTGAACAGGACGCCGCCACCCGCGGAGATCTTGCGCCGCACCTCGAGCCGCCCGCACTTGGGACACTTGCGAACCGGGTCCTCGCGCATCTGCTGAAACCGCTCGAACTCGTGCCCGCAGGCCTCGCACACGTACTCGTATGTTGGCATGGATTTCCTGTACGGTCTTGTGTCAGCCCTGTTCGTACGTTCCCCAGACTCGGCGGAGCCCTCCCGAGATCTCGCCGAGCGTGACGCCCGCCTTGACCGCCGCTACCAGCGGCGGCATCAGGTTGGCGTCCGACGCCGCCGCCACGCGCACCGCATCCAGTGCCTCGGTCGCCGGCGTCGCTTCTCGGCTCTCCTTCCAGTCCCGGAGGCGGGACTTCTGCGCTTCGGCCAGCCCCACGTAGTCCGGCGTCTTCACCTCCAACGGCGGCTCGGTCTCCTGCTGCACGTTCACACCCACAACCTCGACGTCGCCAGCCTCCAGGGCTCTCTGGTACGCATAGGCGGAGCGATGGATCTCCTCTTCCATGAAACCGATCGCGCGACGGGCGCCGCCGATCTCATCGATCTGCCCGATGTACGCCTCGGCCCTCGCCTCGAGCTCGTCGGTAAGTGCTTCGATCGCCCACGAGCCGCCCAGCGGATCCACCGTGTCGGCCGCGCCGCTCTCGGCCGCCAGGATCTGCTGAGTCCGAAGGGCGAGGCGGGCGGCATCCTGCGACGGCAGAGCGAGGGCTTCATCGTAGCTGTTCGTGTGCAGCGACTGCGTGCCGCCCAGCACGGCGGCCAGCGCCTGGACGGCCACGCGGACGACGTTGTTGTAGGGCTGTTGTGCGGTGAGCGTGGACCCTCCCGTCTGGGTATGGAAGCGCAATCGGGAACTGGCCTCCGATCCTCCCATGTCGGCAATGATCCGCGCCCAGAGTCGGCGGGCGGCGCGAAACTTGGCAACCTCTTCCAGGAAGTGGTTGTGAGACGCGAAGAAGAAGCTGAGGCGGGGGGCGAAGTCATTCAGCGCCAAGCCGGCGGCGAGTGCGCAACGGACGTACTCCAGCCCGTTCGCCAACGTGAACGCGATCTCCTGCGTCGCGGTCGCTCCAGCCTCCCGCATGTGGTAGCCGCTGATGGAGATCGGATTCCACTTCGGCACTTCGGTGGCGCAGAACGCGAAGAGGTCCGTGACGAGGCGGAGGCTGGCTTCCACGGGATAAATGTAGGTTCCGCGTGCCACGAACTCTTTGAGGATGTCGTTCTGTACGGTACCGCGAAGCGAAGCTCTCGGCGTGCCGCGCTCGTCGGCCAATGCCACGTAAAGCGCCAGAAGGATCGGAGCCGTGGCGTTGATCGTCATTGAGGTTGAGATGCGGTCCAGGGGGATGCCTTGGAGTAGACGCCGCATATCGTCCAGCGTGTCGATCGCCACGCCAACGCGACCCACCTCGCCCTCAGCCATCGGGTCGTCCGAATCGTAGCCCATCTGGGTGGGAAGATCGAACGCGACCGAGAGGCCCGTCTGGCCCGACTCGAGCAGATAGCGGAACCGTGCGTTCGTCTCCTCCGCGGTGCCGAATCCGGCGTACTGACGCATCGTCCAGAGGCGACCCCGATACATCGTCGGATAGACGCCGCGGGTGAAGGGGAGCGAGCCGGAGTCGCCCAGATCGGCGTCGTAATCGACGGCTGCCTCGTCTGGACCGTAGAGGCGCTCCAGCTCGATGCCGGAGGGGGTCTCAAAGCGCTCTCGGCGCTCGCCCGTCCCCATCAGTCATCCTCCGTAGCGAAAGTGAGCAGGAGATCGCCGCGATTGACGGTCTCCCCCTCCTTCGCGGCGATCGAGGCGACGATGCCGGGCCCCTGCGCTCGGAGCTCGTTCTCCATCTTCATCGCCTCGATGACGATCAAGCCCGTACCGGAGTCGACGTGCTGCCCCTCGGAGACCTCCAGCCGCAACACCAGCCCCGCCATCGGCGCGCGAACCTCTCGAGGGGCCCCGACCCCGAGGCCGGGCGCGAGCTCTCGAATCGCGTGCGTGCGCTCATCCTCGATGGTGAGCCGTACCACGCGGCCGGCGATCCCTATCACCCATCCGTCATCGGCTCGCCACGCCGCGAGCCGGATTCCACGCTCGCCGATGCGCAGGTGGCGACGGGTCGAACCGGCTACCGCGTCGATGTGGGCATCCAGCTCCCGATCCGCGATGCGAACCCCAGCCTCGGTTGCCTCCACGAGCAACGTCTCGCCGGCCCCCGTCACGTAGTACTTCACGAGCGAGGCCCCCAGCCAGCTCCGTCCGCTCCCCCGGCACGCTGCCAACTACTAAGTGGACGCACCCGCGGTCGGCCGTCCGCCCGCGCCGACTCAGATCTCGGCGTGTCGCGCCGTTCCTCCTCCAGGAGGACCGCAGCGATCGCCGCGGCTTCAACAGTCGCGTATCGGCATCGAGCAGCAGATCAGGGTGGTCGTCCAAATACTCGATGGACAGGCGACCGGCCAGGAAGTCGGCCTCTTCCATGACGGCGAGATGGAACGACTGGTTGGTGATGATACCGGCGACGTGCAGCTCCTCGAGCGCACGTCGCATCCTGCCGATCGCCTGCAAGCGGTCGGCGCCGTGGACGACGAGCTTCGCGAGCAGCGGATCGTAGTGCAGCCCCACCTCGTAGCCCGCGGATATGCCCGAATCCCAGCGCACGCCCGGTCCTGCCGGTGCCTCCAGCTCGGTGATGCGGCCAGCGGACGGGAGAAAGCCATTGAACGGATCCTCACCGCTGATCCGACACTCGATCGCGTGGCCGAGAGGCCAGCCGGGATCCGGCTCCCAACCCAGAGGATCCCCCGCCGCCACACGGATCTGCTCCTGGACCAGGTCCACGCCGGTCACCAGCTCCGTCACCGGGTGCTCGACCTGGATTCGGGTGTTCATCTCGAGGAAGTAGAACTCGCCGTCGACGAAGAGAAACTCCACGGTACCGGCTCCCCGATAACCCACCGCCCGAGCCGCTTCGATCGCCACCCGACCCATCCGCTCGCGCAGCGCCACGTCCACGACCGGGGAGGGTGACTCCTCGATCAGTTTCTGGTGGCGGCGTTGGATCGAGCACTCGCGCTCACCGAGGTGAACGACCGTCCCGCATCCGTCGGCGAGCACCTGAATCTCTATGTGACGCGGTCGCTCGAGAAACCGCTCCAGGTATACCCGCGGATCGCCGAACGCCTGCTCGGCCTCGCTCCGCACCCGCTTCAGAGCGGGCTCCAGCTCATCGAGGGCGCGTACGATCCGCATGCCCTTCCCGCCACCACCCGCGGCGGCCTTGAGCATCAGCGGGAAGCCGATATCACGCGCAGCCGTCGCCACATCGTCGCCACCGGTTAGCGCGTCCGAGCCCGGGACGACGGGCACGCCCGCATCCCGCATGAGCTTGCGGGCGCGGGTCTTGTCGCCCATCGCCTCGATCGCCTCCGGAGACGGGCCGATGAAGACGAGGCCCGCTTCGCCAACGGCACGGGCGAAATCCGGGTTCTCGGCCAGAAAACCGTATCCCGGGTGAATCGCCTCCGCGTCCGTTCGCCGTGCGGCGACGATCAGCTTGCCTCCATCCAGATAGCTTTCGGTCGCCCTGGCGGGCCCGATCGGAACGGATAGGTCAGCCTGCAGCACGTGCGGCGCCAGACGATCCGGCTCGGAGTAGACGGCCACGGACTCGATGCCCAGCTCGCGGCAGGCGCGGATCACGCGCACCGCGATCTCTCCCCGGTTCGCCACCAGGATCCGGGAGAACGGTGGATGGTTCAAAGAGGGATATTGCCGTGCTTCTTGGGCGGATTCAGGTCCCGCTTGTTTGCCAGCGCCTCGAGGCCGGAGATCAGATGCTGCCTCGTATGGCGGGGATCGATCACGTCGTCGACGTAGCCGCGCGCGGCCGCCTGGTACGGATTGGCGAACTTCGCGCGGAACTCCCGCTCCAGCTCCTCGGTCTTTTCCTTTGGATCCTTCGCGGCCGCGATCTCCTTTCGATAAAGGATCTCGACGGCGCCCTTCGGACCCATCACGGCGATCTCCGCCGTGGGCCAGGCTAAGTTCAGGTCGCCACGTATGTGCTTGGAGGACATGACGTCGTAGGCACCGCCGTAGGCCTTCCGTGTGATGACGGTGAGCTTGGGCACCGTCGCCTCGCAGTAGGCGTAGAGCAGCTTGGCCCCGTGCTTGATGATCCCGCCGTGCTCCTGGCTCACGCCCGGGAGGAAGCCCGGTACGTCCTCGAACGTCACGATCGGGATGTTAAACGCGTCGCAGAAGCGCACGAAGCGCGCACCCTTGAGGCTGGCATCGATGTCGAGGACTCCGGCGAGAACCGCCGGCTGGTTCGCGACGAGCCCGATCGCTTTTCCGCCCAGCCTCGCAAAGCCGACGAGGAGGTTTCTCGCGTACTCCGCGTGCACCTCGAAGAACTCGCCTCCATCCACGATGCGGCCGATAACGTCGTGCATATCGTACGGCTTGTTGGGCTGATCAGGCACGATGTCGAGCAGCTCTTCAGCGGCCTGCTTCGGCGGATCGACCGACTCGACGTCCGGCGGGACCTCGCTGTTGTTCGCCGGCAGATAGCCGAGGAGGTCTCGGATGCCTCTGAGCGCCGAGACCTCGTCCCCGTACGCGAAGTGCGCGACGCCGGAAGTCCGGGCGTGCGTCGCGGCGCCGCCCAGCTCGTCGAAGCTCACGTCCTCGTGGGTCACTGTCTTCGCGACGTTCGGGCCCGTCACGAACATGTGGCTGATGCCCTCGACCATGAAGATGAAGTCGGTGATGGCGGGCGAGTAGACCGCGCCGCCAGCACACGGGCCGAGGATGGCGCTGACCTGCGGAATCACGCCGGAAGCCATCGTGTTGCGCAGAAAGATGTCCGCGTAGCCGCCGAGCGATACGACGCCCTCCTGGATGCGCGCACCGCCCGAGTCGTTCAGGCCGATCAGCGGGACGCCGGCTTTGAGCGCGTTGTCCAGCACCTTCACGATCTTCTCGGCGTGTGTCTCCGACAGCGAGCCTCCGAACACGGTGAAGTCCTGGCTGAACACGTAGACGATCCGGCCGTCGATCGTCCCGTAACCCGTGACGACCCCGTCTCCGGGGTATCGCTGATCCTCGAGCCCGAAGTCGGTGCACCGGTGCTCGACGAAGCGATCCAGTTCGACGAACGAGGCGGGATCCAACAACACGTCCAGCCGCTCGCGTGCGCTGAGCTTCCCTTTCTCGTGCTGGCGAGCCAGCCGTTCGGCTCCGCCACCTTCCTGACTCGCGCGTCGCAGCTCTTCGAGCTCGTGCAGCTTGGCTCGCATCGTCATCTGAGCATCCTCATGCCGGGCTCTGGAGTCATCCGCCTTCGTCCTCTGCCGCCTCCGCCCGGCGAGCCGCCTCTTCCGCCTCTGCATCCCGCCACTGGAGCAGCGATGCGACATCGAGGGGTCGAAGGGTGCCGTCGCGCAACGCACGGATCAACGTGCGGCGAATCACCGTCGACGTGCCGGGATCGAGACGAAACAGACCGGTAGCGCCGGCGACCTCGAGTTCCGCCGCCGCGCGCGCCACTCGCGCCGGATCGGCGGTGCCCGAGCGAGCGAGCGCCGCGAGAATAAGGCGCATGGCATCGTATCCGAGGGCGGGCAGCATGTTGTCGCGAAGCGACTTCCGGTACTCCCGCTCGTACTGGTCCCTGAACGTGGCCCACGGGGACGCCTCGGCCGTCCGATCCACGTACGCGCCCACTATCCAGGCATTCCCGATCATGCCCTCCAACCGCCGCAGCGCCTCCGGGGCGCCCCAGAGGGCGCTGCCGGCGACGATCAAGCCCTCGATGCCGTAATACGGAATCTGAGGCGTGAGCTGGAGGACTGTCGGGATGGCATCCGCATCCACGAAGATCGCTTCCGGCGTCGCCACCGCGAGCCGGCCCACCGGGTCCTGGAAGGTCGTCGTATCGGGCCGGTATCCGCTGGCCGCAACGACGGCGGCACCCGCCTGGCGGGCCGCCTGCTCGAAGGATCGGTACGAGCTCTGGCCCAGGGGGCCGAACGGATACAGAACGCCGAGTCGCTTCAGGCCGGCGTCACCGCCGAGGAACTGCGCAACGTCCCGAGCCACATCGGTGTGACGCCGGTCCCTGGCCCACAGCGTGAACGCGTTCTCGGCGGGATCTCGGACCTCGGTGGCGGTCGGGCTGACCATCAGCAGCCGGTCGTCTCGTCGACCGGCCGCAGCCTCGGCGAACGCCTCCGACCGCATGGGGCCAACGAGAGCCATGACCCCTTCTCGCTCCAGCCGCCGGACGAGATCGACGACATCCGCCTCACCGGAGCCGTCATCCACGACCACGAACTCGATCGGCAACGCTCCCGCGGATCGCTCGTACTCCTGGAGCGCGATCCTCGCGCC
>Ga0114923_10003589_pt1 | contig 10455 bp, 8 predicted proteins | sample SumtaG_FD_89578 | JGI IMG/M metagenome (GOLD analysis project Ga0114923, IMG submission 89578) | Deep subsurface microbial communities from Indian Ocean to uncover new lineages of life (NeLLi) - Sumatra_00157 metaG | ecosystem: Environmental > Aquatic > Marine > Oceanic > Sediment | place: near...
GCCCCTGCCGGATGTACCACCATCCGGCAGGGGCAAACTTCAAGGAAAGCTGGCGAGCTTTCAGGTATGATCTTAGAGTAAAATACTTTCCCGTCCTGATTTTTGTCAAGAAATATTTTGAAAAACGACAAAATTAACATTTTACTTACATTTTCCTAAAGCCCCGCCAGAATTGTCGATGAACATCAGCAGCAAAGTGAATTTGGCCTTTTTGCTCATTCTCTTTTTGCCGCTCGTGGGAGCGGTGAGCTTTTCCCTGGTCTACTACACCCGCAAGATTGAGCAGGAAGCCCGCGCCAAGCTGGAAGCCAATCGCCAGACGGCCGAACTCATTGTCGAGTGCCGGCTGGAAGAAATGCGAACATTAGCGTTAGCGTATGCCAGTGACTCGGCATTACGCTTTCTGGCAGCCTACCCTGACGCTCTGAAGGCGAAACTCGATCAGCAGCTTGCCCGCATCACCCGGCACCACAATATCGATCACGCCCTGATTGCCTGGCAGATAAACCGCGACATTACCGCTCAGATCACGTATAATGCAGGGAAATTGGGGTTGATGGCACACGCGCCGGTCTATGATCGCAACGACAAACATATCGGCACGCTCCAGATTTGTCAGTGCTTTGCCAATACCGGAATTTTACAGCGCATCCGCGAGCAGACCGGGCTTGCAACGACGACGCTGACAAACACGCCTGTATCAACCTCTCATTTAACCATCGCCTTTGCATTAAATAGCAGTCAGGGCTACCCATTGGCGTATCTGGTCTTACAGCGTGATCCACACGTTTTTCTTGCGACCAGGCAGACGGTGATCATCGTGTTTCTTGGGATTGGTCTGGGAGGACTCTTCTTAGTTCTGCTCCTCGAACGCTCCGTGAAATACACGCTTATCAAACCCCTTGCAGCCCTGCACAAAGCCACAAAAATGGTACAAGCCGGTAATTACGCCATGCCCACGCTTATTCAGAGCCGGGATGAGATCGGAGCGCTCACACGATCATTTTGTAATATGGCGGCATCCCTGCAAGAACACTTTCAGCAGTATCAAACTCTGATCGAGCAAGCCACTTATGGGATCGGTATCCTTCAGCGAGGAAAATTTACCTTTGTGAATACTGCGTTTCTCAAGCTTCTTGGCAAAAAGAAAGACGACATCCTTGACGAACATATAGGAATTCTCTTCAACCAGGAACATATCCCCGCCGAATGGAATATCCGCCAGGGGCTATGGGTAGCCTGTCAGCATTCTTCTATTATCTGGCAGCATAAGCCGGCAATCCTCTTGACGCTTCACGACATCACAGCTCAGAAGCGTTACGAAAGAGAAGTGAAGAAAGAACGCCGGCGCCTGCAGGCGGAAAACATTCGGTTGCACAAAGCGATGGAAGAACGCCAGCAATTTGGGAAGATTATCGGTAAAAGTCTGCCGATGCAGCGAATCTATGAACAGATCCCACATACCGCCGCCTCAGATGCGACAGTTCTGCTTCAGGGTGAAACCGGCACCGGAAAAGGACTGCTCGCTCAGACAATCCATGACCACAGCCCCCGCAAAGAGCAGCCCCTTATTACCGTCAATTGCGGCGCAATCCCGGAAAGCCTGTTTGAGCGCGAATTCTTTGGGCATGTCAAAGGCGCGTTTACGGGAGCGAACAGCAACTCAGCAGGTTTCCTGGATGCTGCTGAGCATGGCACACTTTTTCTGGACGAAATCGGCGAACTGCCACTTAACATGCAAGCAAAGCTCTTGCATGTGCTCGATGGGGACGGCTATACACCGGTGGGATCAGCAAATAAATTGTATCCGCATATCCGGGTTATTGCTGCGACAAACAAAGACCTGCAGATGCTGCTTGAAAAAGGGATGCTTCGGGAAGATTTCTTTTACCACATCAATGTGCTCCCGATCTCTATGCCGCCGCTCCGTTCCCGGAAGGAAGATATTCCGCTGCTCATAGATTATTTCCTCAAGCAAAAAGAGGATCTGAACGCAATTCCCCAATTCCCGGATAGGGCCTATGAAAAATTCGTTCAGCACTCCTGGCCTGGGAATGTGCGTGAATTACAAAATGCGATTTTGCGGCTCATGACGCTTAACGCGCCAGCCCTTGATCAGGATTTTCGATATTTTCAGAATCATCTTGCGGGCTCATCCTTCTCTGACTCTTCGCTCCAGGAGAGTTTGGAGCAGTACGAGGGATTTCTGCTTGAAATGGCTTTGGCGCAATCCGGAGGGCATCGAGAAGCAGCCGCTCAAGCACTTGGGTTGCCGCTGCGGACGTTTTACAGAAAATTAAAAAAATTTGGAATGCGTTGATTTTTTTGATAAATCAGGGCTTCTGCCACTTTTGGCAGTCACCAAATAACTGCCAAAACTGCCATTCGTGGCAATGACTGCCAAAAGTGGCAGTTCGAACATTGCCCATTATCACGAGCATTACAGCTTTTCTTGATGTATCTGCCAAAAGTGGCAGTCATTTTCAAGGGGTGTCATTCTGAAAATCCTCGTAAAGCGGGGATTTTCAGGGTGGCATCTTTCTTGCTATGAATAGAGTATGGTGTGGAGTTCCCAAAGGGAAATTTGGTCTATGTGGGGATTCGCAGGGATAAATAATAACTAAGCCCCTGCGAATCCAGACCATTCACAGGGGCTGCACTACTGATGAAAGCTCGCAAGCTTTCAAGGCGCCATGAGAATAAAATAGGGGTTGACCTGTTTTCTGTCAAGTGCTATTTTATTATTTCTTCTTGAAAGCCTGCCTGCCCTTCTTCTACTGTTATGACACAACAGAACAACAATGTTGACTTTTTTAAAATCTTTGCAGAAGACAAGCGGATGATCCTTTACCGGCCAGGGTGGCGAAAATTCACCGGAAGCGTCGCCGCAACAATTCTACTGCAGCAAATTATTTATCATTGGGATCGTAACGAGCGCAAGCCGTTCTATAAATTTAAGGAACCGTGCGAACACCAACTGTATAAACATGGCGACTCCTGGGCGGAAGAATTAGGATTCTCCCGCAAAGAGTTTGACACAGCCATCAAAAAAATAGGGTATAAACAGTCAAAAAAGAATCAAACCAAACATCAACTTCCGGTTGAATATTGGGTTGATGTGTCGCGCCTTACCTATTACGCTATACATCCCCAAAACCTCACAAAACTCCTATCGACGTTGTATGAGGAAAAACCAGAAGAGCCTCAAGAAGAGCGCCAGGAAGAAGAACGACACGAACAATCACAAGAGCAGCAAGAACCAGCCCAAAATGCGTCTCAAAGTCAGAAAAATGGTAACCAGCAATCACCAAACTGTAGTGGTTGCCCCGTAAAGTCCGAAAGGGACTTTACGAAAAGTCCGAAAGGGACTTTGCGAAAAGTCCGAAAAGGACTTTACGAAAAGTCCGAAAAGAACGTTACGAAAAGTAACAATGGGACTTTAGATCTAACGACCGAAAGGGACTTTACGAAAAGTAACAATGGGGCTTTAGATCTTATTACAAAGACTACTACAAAGAATAAGACTACAACAAAAACAACAACAGAGAACGCACCTGACGAAAAAACCGAACCAACTGATCTGGAAAAAGCATCTGTTGTTGCTGTTGCTGTTGAACAAATCAATTCTCTTTTTTCTAACGGAAAGAGAAAAGAAAGACTGAATAAAGTGACGCTCCAGCAGATATGTAACTTGCATCAGACCACGCCGGGCGAAGTACTCAAGGTCACCCAGGCCCTTATTGCAATAGTCCGGGAGAAAACCAATAATCAGGAGGAACCGCTAAGAAACCTTATCGCTATAATGAAAGGCAGTAAAAACGGTGATGGACACCGCGAAAGCTCTTGCTTCTACCAGGGCATGTGTGTGCTTGCCGTGCCCGAACCAGACCGGAAAAAAGAATCCCAACAGCAAGAAAAATCCCCTCCCGGTCCGAAAGAGGGGAAAGAAAAAATCGACTGGCGGACACATTTTGACGCCCTGGCGGAAGAGAAGAAAACAAGTCTGCGTGCCATTGCAGAGGAAAAGATTGCGTCGCATAAGCAGGGCATGACAGAGGAAGCTTACGAAAACACCATTAATCACCTTATGCTTGAAGAACTTGCTAAGGAGGGCATGAAATATGCCAATCAGGAGTGAGCAGATGCAGGACAAAAGCACAATCTTAATCGTAGACGATTCTCCTACGATTGCTGAGGTGTTTCAGCACTACCTGGAATATGCCTCATACAAGGCACACATCGCTGAGTGCGGCGAAAAAGCCCTCCAGCTTGTGGCAAAGCAGCCCCTTCCGGATCTGATCCTGATGGATGTCATGATGCCCGGCATTGATGGATTTGAGACCTGCCGCCGCTTGAAAGACAATGAGACGACGAAAGACATTCCGGTGCTCTTCTTCAGTGGCAGCACGATGAAGATTGAGGATAAACTGCGAGGCTTTGAAGTGGGCGGGCTGGATTACATCGATAAGGACGGTGAGATGGAGGAGATTTTAGCCCGTATCGGAACTCACCTCACGATCCGGAGACAACAGCAGCAACTCCGGGAACACGAGCGACAGCTCGAAGACACGCTGCAACGCCTGGAAACGATGCAGCAGCAACTGATCGTGCAGGAGAAGCTCGCTTCCCTGGGTGAGTTGGTCGCCGGAATTGCGCACGAAATCAAAAATCCACTTAATTTTGTATGTTCCTCGGCCCAGATTATCCAGGAATTCACTGAAGACTTGAAAGCTGAGCTTGAAAAAGAAGAACCTGATCAGGAAGAGCTCGAGTATTTGTTGCATGAGATCCCGGACGCCGCAAAGGACATCAAAGAAAACGGAGATCGAGCGGTACGAATCATTCAGGGCATGCTCGCGCATAGCCGGGGAGAAAAGGGCAGTCGCACTCTCACCAATATCAATCTCCTGGTGCAGGAATACGTCAAGCTTTCGTATCACGGAATGCGAGCGCAAGACCAGAGCTTTAATGCTGCTATCGAAAGTGAGTATGACTCCGTGCTCGACACTCAGGAAATCAATATTGTGCCGCAGGATATTTCCAGAGTGGTGCTCAACATCGCCTCCAATGCTTTTCAAGCAATGAGGGCGAAATACGAAAGTCTGAACACTACGAATGGCTACACACCTACGTTTTTTGCGAGCACCCAGGATGCTGAGAAATTCGTAAAGATACTGCTGCGAGATAATGGACCAGGTATCTCAGCAGAGATCCAGGAGAAGATTTTTGAGCCGTTTTTTACCACCAAACCTACTGGTGAAGGCACCGGTCTGGGGCTGTCGCTGAGCTATGATATTATTTGTAAAGAGCATGCGGGGGAAATGAGCGTAAGGAGCAAAGAGGGGCAATATACGGAATTTACCATTTTACTGCCAAAGGATAGGCTGACAAACCAAAGGGAGGGAATAGATGAATAGCAATCCGAGCATTTTAGCGGTTGATGATGAACCTGTACGGAAGATTTACGAGCGAATGTTTCGCCGGGAAATCAGGGAAAGGAAATATACCTTTCTGTATGCCAATGACGGCCAAGAGGCTTTTCAGGTGCTGGAAAAACACCCGGAGGTTGGGATTATCCTCCTGGACATCAACATGCCTGGGATGGACGGTTTGACGTTTATCGCTACACTGAAGCAGCAGGAATATAATCGCATCTACTCAGATAAGGGCAGATTTTATAAGGTGATCATGGTGACAGCATACGCCGATAACCCGCAATATCTTAGTCAGTGCATGAATAACGGGGCTTATGATTGGATCGGCAAACCATTCGATCATACGCACCTGGAGATTAAGATCCACAAGGCGGCCACCGACCTGCAAGAACTTGAGGGGCTTAAGCGGCGATGGCTGGAAGAGAAGCAACGCCGGATCGAGGAGCAAGAACGCCGGATGAACGCCGAGCGGAAACTGGCGCAGCTTGGCAGCGTGCTGGATAGCAGTTTAGGAACTGCTAACATAGACTTAGGAGGGGGAATATATGGAAACTAAGACAACTATTCTTGTAGTTGACGACGAACGTCGGGTTGAAAAAATGTTTATGCGCAAATTCCACAAACACCCGGAATTCGCCTGGCATTTTGCCTTTGACGGCAAAGAAGCGATTGAGGCATTACATGCCCACCCCGACACAAAGATCATTTTTACCGATCTGAATATGCCCAATATGGACGGGATGGCACTCTTGAAACACCTTGCAAAGACTTACTTTGACGGGCATGTTGTGGTGATTTCTGCTTACGGCGATTACGAGCGGCGGCGGGAAGCTATGCAGCACGGGGCGTTTGACATCCTGGGCAAACCGATCATTTGGCAAGATCTCGAAGCCACTATTGGCAGGGCTTTAAAAATGCAAGCCCAGATTTCAAAACTTGAAGCCCAGAACCGGCAGCTTTCAGACCGCGTCCAGGAGCTTAAACGCAAATTGATGTTTGCCTATGTCCGCATCCAGGAGTTGGAGAGCCGCAATCCCGAAAATTCGCCCTGATTTTTGCCCAAAATGCGGAATTTCGCCCGTTCTCGATGCCGGGCGATCCAGCATTTCGGCGTCCCGGTGTGTCGGTGTGTCGGTGTGTCGGCAGTTTGGTTGTTGGGTTTTGCCAATTTTGCGTTTGGCGGCTGACGGCGGCGATGGCTGTGGCGGCTATAATATATACACTAATTTTTCTACTTCTTTCTACTGTGTATTTTAAAATTTGGGCATAAACAAGAAAGGACACTTCAAGGATGAAGAAAAAGAGAAAACTTCAAATTATAGATGGTGTAATCATCTCTTCTGATTCTGCTTCAAGAGATAATGGGCAAGGAAAAATCCCTGCTCAGGAACTGTATCTTGCTCAGGAATTAGATATTTCTGAATTAGAGGAGATGGATTTATCTCCCTACACCGAGAAACCTGAAGATAAGAAAGAAAATACCGACTCCTTTACGAGACCTCCCATAGAAAAGATAGATCCTGCTGATTTTAAAATAATTGAGGGGATTATGATCCCCGCCGATCAAGTGTACATTCCTGAATCCCATCGTCCAGGTCTTCCTATTCCCACGAATGCAAACTTTGCCCCCTATCTCATTAAAAATGATGCTTCAGACTTCAGTGGGTATCTTCACTTTTTAGAAGCTACTGGAAAGACCAGGCGCACTCGCTCAGAATACGGAATTGATTTGCGCCAGTGGGGAAGGAAGCTAGAGGGAGAAATCAGCATTGCAAAGATCAATTCCATTCTAAAAAGTTTCGGCACTGAGAATAAACCGTATCGTGCGATCCGGATGCGGAATGTATTGAAATCCTACGCCACTTACCGAAATTTCCACGGCGACTCTAAACTTCTTATCGTGCTCACCACATCTCTTTCGCTGTATAACCCGGTAATTCCCAAGAAGAAGAAAAGAGAGAAGCCTACGGATAATTTGAGCGAGAAAGAAAGGGAGATTTATTGGGATCTTGCTAAAGATTTGGCAAAAGATGGGAAAAGAGAAGGGATCTGGATCGGCTTACTGCTTGTTGGGATTTCACCGGCAGCTATCCAGGAAGCAAAATTCATCAACAAATCCACGCTCCACCATCAATTATGGGGCAAAGAGAAAGAAGCAAAAATTGAGAAATGGCTTTACGATGCCTGTCAATCAATCCCTGAAGAAAATTGGCGATTAGGCCGGCGAACCATCCACAAGGAGGTAGCAAAGTATGAAGTCTCTCCTCGCGCTCTTAATAATTTTGCTCGCAGCCGCAAATAGCTTTATCATTTTTGGAATTTCGCAGAGTACACAGCAGATCAGCATCTACACCGATCTAATGCTAGAAATGGGGAAGATGCAATCTGAGGTTTCCCATAATGCTGAGGGAATCTCAGAGATACAATCTGCGCTGAAAGCAATTCAAAGATCTGCCGCGACAATTCGGGAGGAAATTAAACAAATCGCGTTTAAGCCCCGACCACAACCCCGGAAGGAGCAAACATTTAATATTCAAAAGCTCCAACGACAATCAAGACAAGGATTCCACCAGGTGCAATTCCAAGAGGAATTTTCCGATGAATCCCCTGTATTCTTTGAAGATTCTTCCTCTGATATGCCTTTCTCCGGAGAAAAAAGCCCCGATGAATATTGGCGAGAAATAAAGAGACTTGCTTCCGAGCGCAAAGACTTCAAGTTCGACCGCGGGAAGCGAGAACAATTCCTGGAAGAGGGCGCGAAACTGGTACAAAAGCTTGAAGAATGCGAAATGAATTATCTCATCGATTCCGAAAGTCTCCAATTCTTCGAAACCAAATTGGAAGATGAAGGCATTAACGCTATTAATGCTTTAATTGTTGCCAAAAAGGAACTCGCCGGCTATCTCTCCGAAGCCAAGCAACACCGAAGAGAATTGAATGCAATACTAGAAAATACCCAACCAATGAAACTCCCCAAAGTACAAAGTTATTTGCCGAGGCCGCCGCAAGATAAATTCTACCATCTTGCTTTGGCAGACAACCGGGTCTTACACGATGCAGAAGGAAATTTTCTCATTCGCATAAGGTTCTACTACAAAGACAAAATCAATGGTATCATAACCATTAGCCAGATGAACGATACTTTCAATCTCAAGACGATGAAGTCATACGGAAATTTTTTGTATCCTGACCACTTCACCAGAGATATGTACGCGCTGGTCCGGAAAGCCTATCGACAGCAAGCGTTAACCTTTGAAGGGGGCATAAGTACTGCTAAAAAGCAGCATTTCTTGAACCTCATTAGCCAATTAACGACAACACCATCACTATCGACGCAGAATACACCGAAGTAGGCCGCAATGCCAAACAGAAAAGCTCAGGTATCCCCCAAACGCCCTTTCGCTTCCTCTTCTGGATGGCAAAGCGATACCGGATATCAGTGTCACTTACTTTCCTTTTTTGTATAGTCGGGTACGGGGCCGAAGCTCTTCTGCCCTATTTCACAAAAAGATTCATCGATGCAACCAACTCCTTTGTTGAGGGCAACCGTTTGATACTCTTAATAGGGGCGGGGATCTTTGCAACATATTTCATCGGAAATCTTATTTTAAGAGTCTCCGGTTTTTTGGGGATTCAGTTTATTATAAAAATAAAAAAAGGAATTTATCGCCTGTTTACACAACAGCTCGCCGAAAATAATCTCAACGACGAACCGGGAACAATCATACAAAGCATATCTATTATCGGAGAAGGTTCCGAACAGCTTCTGTATCACTTTTTCTGGCGCATAACCGGATTCATCATGAGTTTCGTCATTCATCTTATATTGATGTTTTCCGTTCATGCGTATATTTTCGGAATTATCTCAGGCTGGATCCTGCTGCACCTTCTCACGAATCCTTTCCTCGCTAAATGGAGGAAGAGCTTTGCGATCAAATATGAGATCGCTACAAGCCAGCTCAAAGGAAAATTAGTGGGGTTCTGTCGAAATCTCATGTATGAGCCTGGCCAGGTCAATCTGCTTTCAGAAGAGATTTATGAACTCGATAAAACCTTGGAAAATAGAGCCTCCAGGCAGCTCACAGATTGGCGCATTGCCGAGGCAATACTGCTTTTCTATAACTTCATCCACGGCTTTTTTATCATTGCTTTGCTTATCGTGGTTCTGGTACTCTGGCAAGATAAGCTTATTAGCACTGGCGATGTTGCGATGAGCCTGGCAATTCTCATATCTACCCAGAAGATGTTGAGGGATGTATCGAGCATCCTCAATCACCTCACAGTAGCTTATGCCCGGGTAGAGGCCGGGCTTAAATACCTCAATACAACGCAATTAAGAGGTTTAATGGCTCCCAAATTTTAGTTGATTAACACTTTTAGCGAGGCTGAAGATATGGCAAATCCGACCGGCATAAAATTGTGGCAATTCCCGGACATCGGACTTATCGGCCGGGATGATCTGCTTGAGAAAAAAGTTTTTGATCGTATTAACGATCCTTCAAAATGCTTCATTCTCAAGGGTGTGCCCGGATGTGGGAAAACTGCTTTGTTGGAATGGGCATACGAACATCACAGTATCAATGATGTGTCTTTCATCAACGGCAGACTCCCGTTGTCCTCGATTTACAGACAAATCATCGACGACTGGAACCTCGACATACCAGGCCGGGGAGCCAAAAACGATGACCTGGCCGAAGTCATCCTGGGCTGTCAGGGAAAAACTTTGTACATTGATGATCTTGACAAAGCTAAGCCCCAGGTGTTATACACGTTAAAAATCCTGGGTCAGTTCCACAAACTCAATGGGGTTATCACGACCGGAGTGAAGTTCAAAGATGAACTCAAACAGCTTATGGTGGGAAGAGAAACCATTAAAGTGTCGAAGCTCGAAAAGAAAGATGCCACCCGCTTAGCGGGAAAAATTGCCTTGCACTATCGCAAGCAAGTTGACCTGGTCGAAATCGTCAACCGGGCGAAAGGCAAACCCGCCAATATCGTGAATCTGATCCAGACCGGGGAA
>Ga0114923_10003590_pt1 | contig 10452 bp, 7 predicted proteins | sample SumtaG_FD_89578 | JGI IMG/M metagenome (GOLD analysis project Ga0114923, IMG submission 89578) | Deep subsurface microbial communities from Indian Ocean to uncover new lineages of life (NeLLi) - Sumatra_00157 metaG | ecosystem: Environmental > Aquatic > Marine > Oceanic > Sediment | place: near...
CATGCGAAAAAATATTGAAATTAACGAAATGGGCCGTGGTTGCTGACGAAATCTCTTATTGTGTCCCATACTCTTCTTTCATGCATGGCCCTCCAGGCAGCATCATCCATATTGGCGCCAGGTGTGGAACCTGCCGCCGAAAGAAAAAAACGTCTAAAGGCCTGGACAGCAACAGGGTCTGGGGAATCACCAGGTGAGGCATCCTTGTTTACTTTAAGGATACGATTGGGGTCGCCAACAGGGCTGTAACGCCAGATGAGACAACCGCTATAACCCTTATTATAAGCATTCCTCATAAAATTGTTACCGGTATTAACCTGCTTGTCGTCATCAACGCTGTGGGCAAAACCCAACCAACCCAAATACCTGGAAAACCAATTTTGATGACCAAATTCACCAATGATACATGGTTTGCTCAAGCCCAGGTCTGAATAGTTCTTAAGGTTTCCCGATCTATTGTATGCGTGGTAGTCATAGAAATCAAAATGGGAGTTTAAATCATTTTGATGTTTTAAGATAGTACTTTTCTCCCTGAATCCAACTGAACATTTAAAGCCTTCGCCGCGTACCACTGCAGAGACAGCACCAATGTAATCCCGTATGGAGTCCCATTTGAGACGGGTGCCTTCGGGTTCGTTCATGAGGTCAATGGCAAAAACATGATCTTTGTATGAGCCCAAACCGGTAAGGAATGGAACTAAAGCGTTATCGATAAAGGTTTGTCTTAACTCACCATTGCTAATAATCTCACGGAGTACAGTATCCTCCGGGAACTTCGTTGATGCCCGGGCTCCATCGAGAAGGCACCAATACACTTCCAGGCCGTGTTCATGGGCTTTCTCCATGATGTCACCGGCATTGTTAATTAAATTGGCATCGATATGAGTAACCTGCGGCAGGTTCGGCCATTTACCGGGAGATGCTGTTGAAGCCGGCAGCCCTGAAAAAACCAACCCTTCTAATTTTTCAAAGGCCCAAAATCTTACGACCTTTATTCCATGGTGTGCCAGGTGTCTGAAGTAAGCGTCAAGGAGTTCGCTGTCATAAGCGACCCCCCAATCCGGGTGAAATGGATTAATGCCCAGGTCATGATCATAGTCACGGTTGAGCCATGCGATATTCACTCCAAAATAGAATCCTCCATTTGCTATAAAAGGCATGGTTATTTCCTCCTCTTATCAAGCTTTCTTGAATCAGACCAATCGAAACGTAACACACTGAAAAACGAATGTCAAGTACTCTGAGGTTACAAATTGCAGGTGAAAAGAATGTCCTTCGGACAAATTTATAATAATAGGTTGGGGCTGCCAGCCCCTTTCCAGACTTCCAAAAACTTTTTATTAATCTTTTGATGGCCATTTTAAACATCTGCCCCGGATTCCTCCGGTTCTTTATGCAAATCATAATTAATGGTATATGAACTGCCGTCAAAATCGGTTTTAACATCATAACCGGAGTTATAGAAAAGATTAAGCATCGCTTTATTTTCAGGTAATACAGTAGCATAGAAGGTTCTTATGCCACGCTGAATAGAAATTTTGGTAATATAATTAAGCAGGTAAGTACCCATCCCTTTGGCCTGCCATTCATCCTGGACAATGAAGGCAACTTCCGCTACCTGGGTTTTGGGATCAAGAAAATATTGGGCGATAGCCACAATATCTTCACCGGAGGGCCCGGGTACCACCCCTACAATGGCCAGTTCATTCTTATAATCCAGGTTGGTTAATCGCTGCACATCTTTGTGGGGGAAGGTCTGGGTATGAGTAAAAAACCGTTTTCTTACCGATGAACTGCTGAGGGAATAAAGCATTTCCGAAAGTTTGGCTTCATCGGTCGGCTTAACCGGGCGGAAAAATATTTCCGTATCGTCCCGCAGGGTATCATAGTTCTCCAACTCTTTGGGATAAATGACCTTCTCCCAGGCCAGCTCGATCTGGTCTTCCTGGATGTATCGCTGGACTTTTGCCGCCTTAATTAATTGATTCCTGAACTTAGGATGTGCGATGTCGATCAGTGACATGACCCTCTCTTGAATACCTTTGCCATGCAAATAGGCAATACCGTACTCTGTAACCACATAATGGACATCGCCGCGGGTGGTCACTACCCCGGCCCCGTCTTTTAATTTAAGCACGATCCTGGAAACCGTACCGTCCTGGGCAGTAGAAGGAAGGACAATAATGGGTTTCCCACCCCTACTCCGGGCACTGCCGCGCATGAAATCCATCTGGCCGCCAATGCCGCTGTAAAACCGGTACCCCAATGAATCCGAACAGACCTGGCCGGTCAAATCCACCTCCAACGCACTGTTAATGGATACCATTTTATCATGCTGGCTAATGACAAAGGGATCGTTGACATATTCGCTGGGCTGGAACTGGAAAAAATCATTATTGTCGATATAATCATAAAGCCGGCGAGACCCCATGCTCAAGCTGGCCACTACATTACCCCGGTTGATGGTTTTTTTGGCGCAAGAAATTATACCTTCCTCGATGAGATCGATCACCCAATCACCCACCAGTTCGGTATGAATGCCTAAATCTTTTTTGTCCCGGAGAAATTCCGTTAAAGCCTCGGGGATTTGCCCGATGCCGCACTCGATGGTACTGCCGTCTTCGATCAACCGGGCCACGTTGGCTGCTGCTTTTTGCAGGTTTTCATCCAGGGGTTGGGGCTCAACCTCGATGATGGGCTCATTAACGGGCACCAATACATCGATAGAGTTGATGTGAATAAAGCTGTTTCCCAGGGTTCGGGGCATGTTCTCGTTGACCTGGGCAATGACGCATTTGGCATTGGCAGCGGCGGCTTTTACCACATCTATCGATACCCCTAAACTGCAACGGCCATTCACATCCGGCGGCGTCACCGACAGCAGCGCCACATCCAATGGTATCCTACCGGTTTCAAATTGATGAGGTATCTCGGACAGAAAAATAGGAATGTAATCACCATTACCTTTATCGATGGTATCTCGAATATTTTCTCCAATAAAAAAACTGTTGGTTTTAAACTGGGCACGACATTTTTCAGACGCATAGGGAACGGCGCCCATAGGCAAAAAAGAGATAATACGTGCATCATAAATATGCTTGCCATGGGTCACCAGGGTGTTGACCAGGTGCTGCGGCTGACCGCAGCCGGTGGCAATAAAAATACTGTTGCCGGGCCGGATCAATTTCATGGCCTCCCGCGCACTGCTGATGCGGTCGAGATACAATTGCTGCCAATCAAAATCCTGCATCATAACCGTTAATTTAAATCAAGAATAATTGTTGCATCCACTGCAACCGGCGTGGTGCCTTCACGCCCCACCACAAACGGATTGATGTCCAATTCCCTGATCTGGGGAAATTCGGTAACCAACTGGGAAACCCGCTGCAGTCCTTCGGCAATAGCATCGATGTCTACACCTTGTTCACCCTTGATACCGGTTAAAATGCTGTATGTCCGGGTACTGATCAACATTTCTTTTGCTTCCTGGGAGGTCAGGGGTGCTGGGTAAAAGGCCACATCCTTAAGGATTTCCACCAATTTTCCCCCCATGCCAAACATAATCACAGGGCCAAAGCGTGGGTCACGATTCATGCCCAGGATAACTTCCTGGCCTTTATCGCACATCTTTTCCACCAGGATGCCGGCAATATTGGTATTGGATCTTATTTTGGGTATTCGATACATCATCAGGTCATAGGCATCCTTTACCGCTTCTTCGTTGGCTAATCCAAGCTTGACCCCCCCCACTTCCGTCTTGTGGATAATCCCGGGTGACCATACTTTTAAAACCACGGGATAACCGATTTGATCGGCAATATTGGCGGCATGTTCGGGCGACGTAGCAATCATTCCCTGGGGAGTCACAAACCCGTACGCCTCCAGGATGGTTTTGACTTCAATATCCACCACCTCACTGACACCATCCTTTAGATGCCTTTCGATGATTTTTTCCACCTTGCGCCGGTTCACCGGGAAGAGTTTCACCACCCGTTTGGGCCGATTGCGCCACATGGCGTAATTTACCACGGCTTTTATAGTGGCTACCGCTTTTTCAGGGAAATCAAACTGGGGAATCCCGGCTTTACTTAGCCGGTGGATTTCTTTTTCCACCCGTGCTCCACCTAAGAGGCAAGCAAAAATAGGTTTACCGGTTTTCTCCTTTGCCACCCTGATGATAGCCTTGACAACGTCAGAGCACTGGGTCAATGCATGAGGCGTTAACATCACCAGGGCAATTTGAACCTGCGGGTCATCCAATACTTGTCTAAGTGCCAATTCATAGCTGTCGGCCAGTATATTCCCCATGAATTCAATGGGGTTGTTTACATTCAGGGCATTATCCAGTTTTGTTGATAACGTTTTAACGGTAGAATCCGAAAGGGCGGCCAGGTAAAGTCCTTCCCGTTCAATGGCATCGGTGGCCATAATACCTGCCCCGCCGGCACTGGCAATGATAGCCACACGGGAACCCTGGGGCAGGGGCTGATGGGCAAAGGCTTGGGCGATATCCAGTTGATGTTTAATAGAGGCACATCGCACCACCCCGGCCCGTTCAAATACACAATCAAATGCGCTCTCATGGCCGGTCAGGCGAGCAGTATGCGATAACGCCGCCCGGGCACCGGCCGCGGTTACCCCGGATTTAAGAAGCAAAATGGGTTTTTCGCGACTGATCTGTTCAGCTTGACGGATGAACTTATCACCGTCATCAAAGGTCTCCAGGTAACCGGCAATCACTTTGGTTTCAGGATCATCGGCGAAGGCTTTGATCATATCCAGCTCGCTGAGGTGCGCTCTGCTGCCGATATTGACCACCCGGCTAAAACCGATATCCATTGTCCTGGCAATATCGATAATGGCAGACAGCACTGAACCGGATTGGGAAAAATAACCGATCTTTCCAGGTAAAGGCAAAGGGCCGGCAAAACTGGCATTCAGCTTGTTCAGGGGAGACATTAACCCGATACAATTGGGACCGATGACTTCAATGGCTGAGGTTTTGGCAATCCTGGCAATGGCCTCTTCCAGGTAAATGCCGTGCTCGTCTACTTCTTTTAAGCCTGAAGTGATAATCACTGCGGCCTTAACCCTGATATCCCCACACTGCTGCAAAAGATCGCTGACATACCGGGGAGGGGTGGTGATAATCACCAGGTCGGGGACCTCGCCAATGGATTTAAGATCAGGATAGCATGTGATGCCCAGCACCTCGCTTACATTTGGGTTGACGGTAAAAATTTTGCCGGGAAAATTGTCTTTAAGAAGAGAAGCTAAAATGGCATTACCGGCTTTGCCTTTTTTGGGTGAGGCCCCCACGACGGCAATGGAACCGGGATTAAAAAAAAGTTGCCAATTCATTTTTGAGAAAGGCCGTGGAGAGGGAAAACATTGTCCTTGATGTATTGGGTGACCCGTTGAATTTCAGCATCGACTGTATCCCGTATACCTGCGTCGGTAATTAATGTCCGGTCCCTGAGTCCACCAGCCCATTCGGTGTTCTCCAACATGACGCCGCCCAGCCCGATCCCCAGGTCATGCTCTTCTTCGCCGCATAACGCACTCCATGCCAGGGCCCAGGCTCTAACTGTAGATTCGACATTGTACCCGCCTCCACCAGTGGCAAGAACCGGTTTTTCCTGTTCCAGGATCGAGTTTATAATGTCAACGTAGACATTGTTGGTCAGGTTAAGATGGGCAAGGGGGTCGCCGGAAAGTGCATCCATACCCAGTTCCATGATAAAAACATCGGGATTGTATTTAATTATCAACGGTAATACGGCCTCATCGAAAGCTCTTTTATAGGCTTCCTCGTAGGTGCCCACCGGCAGCGGTAGATTAACGCAGTATCCTTCACCGGCGCCGCGGCCGGTTTCATCTTCGAACCCGGTGCCGGGAAAAAGTGTCTTGCCACTCTCATGCATCGATATCGTCATGACGTCGCTTCTTTCATAAAAGGCATCCTGGACACCGTCGCCGTGATGAACATCCAGGTCGAGGAAGAGTACCTTTTTTTTTGAATCCGCCAACAGCATTGCCGCCAGGACCACATCATTGACAAAGCAAAAACCGGAAGCTTTTTCCGGTCCCGCGTGATGAAAACCACCGGATGGATTAAAAGCCACACTTGTTTCTCCTGAAAGTATAAGCCGTGCCCCGGTTAAAGACGCACCGCTGGCCAGGGAAATGTAGTCATACATGCCGCGAAAAACCGGGCAGTCGGGGGTGCCGATTCCCATTGCAAAGGCATCCGGCGTAAGGTCCCCGGCTTCGGCATTCTTGATAGCGTCGAGATAGGCGGGATGATGGAATTTTTCCAGCTCAGACCTGGCAGCTCTTTCCGGTGGAACTTCTTTTCGTCGCTTTCCGCCTAAAAGTCCCATTGTATAAATCGTATTACGCATCTTGCCGGCACGGCGTGTATTAAAAGGACATTCATCCGGGTATCCGCCCTTATCTAGCTCCGGTGAGTGAAGAAACACTGCATTCAACTCCTTCATAAAAAATTCTCCTTCTGCTGTTGGGCATTCTTTCAAATTTAATAGCGATACATGTTTTGTATGAAAGGCCATTGTATCAAAAGAAGAGAGACTTTTCAATAGAAAATTTAAAAATAAAGAGGATGGGTACATGGGCAGGGTGAAAAATAAAAATAAATAAAAGATTGACTTCTTTAAAAATATATGATAAAAATATGTTTAACCCATTTAAATTGTTAAGTTATTAACCTAACCATAAAGGAGAAAATAAAATGACTGATACGAAAAAAGATGCGATTTCAACAGATTCGTTCATGACTGAAGAGAGAACCTTTCCACCTTCAAAAGATGTTGTTGAACGGGCCTACATTAATGCGGAGAAGTACAAGGAAATGTACGAACGCTCGATTAACGATTCCGACGGTTTCTGGCTGGAACAGGCGGAAACGCTGGACTGGTTTAAGAAACCCACAGTTTCCCGTAAGTATAACTGGGATACCAAAAACAGGAAAATTGAACACACCTGGTTTGAAGACGGTGAGCTCAATATTTCGTATAATTGCCTCGACAGGCATTTAAAAACAGGAACCAGGAACAAACCGGCATTGGTATGGCAGGGGGAACCCGAAGAAGAAACAAAAACATTGACCTATGCCGAACTGCACCGGGAAGTATGTAAGTTTGCAAATGTTTTAAAATCCCTGGGAGTTAAAAAAGGGGACCGCGTTTGTATCTATATGCCGATGATCGTCGAGCTGCCCGTGGTTATGCTGGCCTGTACCCGGATCGGCGCCATCCACTCCATCGTGTTCGGCGGTTTCAGTGCCGATTCGTTGGCCGACAGGATCAACGACTCGGAATGCAAAATCCTGGTCACCTCCAATGTGTCCCTGCGCGGTGGGAAATATATCCCGTTGAAGGGAATATCCGACGACGCCTTAAAAAACACGCCCTCTATCGAGAAAGTCATCGTTTTTAAACGAAACGAGGAACCCTGTACCATGAAAGCCGGGCGCGATGTCTGGTATCATGAGGAAATGGCAAAAGCCGGTGAAGAGTGCGAAGCGGAAAAAATGAAAGCGGAAGATAACCTGTTTATCCTGTACACTTCCGGTTCAACGGGAAAACCCAAAGGCGTGGTCCATACCACCGCCGGTTATTTACTTCATACCGCCCTAACCCATAAGTACATCTTCGATATCCATGAAGATGATGTTTATTGGTGTACCGCCGATATCGGCTGGGTTACCGGTCACAGTTATATCGTATACGGTCCCCTGGCCAACGGCGCAACCAGCTTGATGTTTGAAGGCATTCCCACTTATCCCGACGCCGGCCGTTTCTGGCAGATCGTGGAAAAATATAAAGTGACGGTATTCTACACAGCCCCCACAGCTATCCGTTCATTGATCATGAAGGGAGAAGAGTTTCCCAATAAATATGACCTGAGCAGCCTCAGGGTTTTGGGAACCGTCGGCGAACCCATCAACCCGGAAGCCTGGATGTGGTATTACAATGTCATCGGTAAAGGAAATTGCCCCATTGTCGATACCTGGTGGCAAACGGAAACCGGCGGTATTTTGATTTCCGCGCTGCCCGGTGCCCATACCATTAAGCCGGGTTCCGCCATACGTCCGTTCTTTGGTGTCGAACCGGTTATCCTGCGCGATGATTTTTCTGAATGTAATGCCAACGAAGGCGGCAAGCTTTGCATTAAGAAACCGTGGCCCGGCATGATGCGTACCATGTGGGGAGATCACGACCGTTTCATCGACGTTTATTTCATTATGTTCAACGACCTGTATTTTACCGGCGACGGCTGCCGCTTCGACAACGATGGCGATTACTGGTTAATGGGCCGGGTGGATGACGTGGTGAATGTATCCGGACACCGGATCGGCACCGCCGAAGTGGAGAGCGCACTGGTCAGCCACGAAAAAGTGGCCGAAGCCGCTGTTGCCCCCATGCCCCACGAAATCAAAGGCCAGGGCCTGTACGCCTTTGTCACCCTTGTGGAAGGTGTCGAAGAAAGCGATGAACTGCGAAAGGAATTGATAAAACATGTCCGTTCTGAAATCGGTCCGATTGCCACCCCTGATAAACTCCAGTTTACCCCGGCACTGCCGAAAACACGTTCAGGAAAAATCATGCGGCGAATTCTTCGGAAAATTGCCGAAAACGCCATCGATCAAATTGGCGATACCTCCACACTGGCGGATCCGTCTGTGGTCGAAAAATTGGTCGAAGGCGCGGAAAAATTATAAAACGGAAAACATGATAAACGATAATCGGTAAACGATCGATTATCGACGTCTCATAATAATGCCCGGTAAGGCGCCTGTCTTACCGGGCTTATCTATCTTTAAAAATACATATAGGAGGTCATATTAATATGTCTGAAGAGAAAATAATGAATCGCTGGATGGTTGTCGTCGGGGCGGTTCTCATTCAACTTTGTCTTGGTGCGATTTACGCATGGAGTGTCTTTACAAAACCCCTGGTAGAATCCGGCTGGAGCAAAGCCCAAACGCAGGCTGTTTTTGCAGCGGGATTGGCAGCCTTTGCTATCGTTATGGTAATCGCAGGGCGAATAATGCCGAAATTGGGACCCCGCATCGTTGCCATGGCCGGCGGTGTTGTGTTGGGGCTGGGCTATTTGCTGGGCGGACTGGCAGGGGGTACGGATTTTATCAGTCTGTTCATCCTGATTGGAATCGTCGGGGGCAGTGGAATCGGGCTGGCTTATGTTGTACCCATTGCCGTGGGTATGCGCTGGTTCCCGGACAAAAAAGGTTTGATCACCGGGCTGGCTGTTGCCGGGTTCGGTTTCGGTGCATTATTGTGGGTTAAACTTGCCGGCTCCTGGGGACAATTAATTGCCAGCCAGGGACTAAGCCAGACCTTTATCATTTACGGCATCGTCTTTCTTGTCGTCGTTGTAATCGGGGGGATATGGATGAAGTTCCCGCCCGAGGGCTGAAGCCCGAAGGGTGGTCCCCACCGGAACAGGCCGCGGGTGCGAAACCTGCCGCCGGTACAGTCGACTTTAGCAGTTCTGAAATGCTAAAAACACCTCAATACTATATGATCCTGTTGACCTTCGTATTCGGGGCCAGCGCAGGGTTGATGAGTATCGGGCTGATGAAACTCTTCCCCGCCCCGGAATTGATCGCCAGCGGGTTTAGTAAAGCGGCCGCAAGTGCCATTGCCGGTACCGCTATGGCTGTCTTTTTCTCCCTGGCCAACGGCATCGGCAGGATCGCCTGGGGTGCCATGAGCGATAAACTGGGACGAAAAACCTCCATCATTATCATGATGGCCACCCAGGGAATCATTGTCATTCTCTTCCAATGGATGGCCGGTACACCCGCACTCTTGTACCTGGGCGCCGCATTGATCGGGTTTAACTTCGGTGGAAATTTTGCCCTCTTCCCAACCATTACGGCAGATACCTTCGGCACAAAATTCGTCGGCCAGAATTACGGATGGGTATTCCTGGCTTATGGAATCGGTGGTATCTTCGGTCCGATCCTGGGAGGAGCACTGGGTGACATGGGGAATTTCCCCCTGGCTTTCACCATTTGCGGAATTCTCTGCTTACTCGCCGCCGGTATTATCGCCATGGTGAAAACCCCGCAGCGGGAGGCCAAATCAAAAAACTAGCATGTCTCCTGGTGATCGCTTTTTTGTTCAGCCTGGCAAGCTTTGCCTCAGGCGAAGATGAAAAAGCCGTCGTAAAACCCTATGGATATATTAAGATGGACGCCATTTATGAAACCGGGAATTCATCCCACGGGAATTATACCCTCTGGGCCAAGGACCCCGGCAGTAGTGACGGGATATTTTATGTAACCGCCAGGCAAACCCGCCTGGGGCTGGCAATTAAAGGAATCAGCTTTGGAGATTTTAAAGTTTCCGGTAAAGTGGAAGTGGACTTCTACAGCAGCGGCGTCCCCGAAAATAAAGCCTATAA
>Ga0114923_10003591_pt1 | contig 10451 bp, 9 predicted proteins | sample SumtaG_FD_89578 | JGI IMG/M metagenome (GOLD analysis project Ga0114923, IMG submission 89578) | Deep subsurface microbial communities from Indian Ocean to uncover new lineages of life (NeLLi) - Sumatra_00157 metaG | ecosystem: Environmental > Aquatic > Marine > Oceanic > Sediment | place: near...
CCTTCCATTGGAACAATAAACGCTGTTTCATTGGTCTTAATTTCTTCGATGGGTGGAATACGAGCAGGACCAATGCAACCAGCTGTGAACATCATTACCAAACCCAACACACTTGCCATCTTAAATCTATCCATCTTTCTTTCCTCCTTTTTTTCAATTTTATCAATCATGCTACTATAGGTCGGTGCAGTTTTTGGTGAATAACCTCCTTTAACTTTATGATAATACTCATATGTCATAGATTTATCTTGATTAAGAACCTCTGCATCTACAACATTACCAATAAAAATTGTATGGGTTCCAACATCGATTTTATCTATGACTTTTACATCTAAGCATGCAAGAGTATAATCCATTACAAGAGGTAATTTATTTTCTCCAAGTTTATATTTGATATTTTCAAATTTATCAATGTCTCGCCCAGATTTGAAACCAAAATTTCCAATGAATTGTAAAGGCGCAAGTTCTGAAAGTATAGAAACTGTAAAACAATTACTTTTTGTGATAAATTCATGGGTAAGATTCTGTTTATTTATACTTACAGCAATTGTTGGTGGTTGAGAAGTAACCTGAAATAATGCATTTGCTATCTGTCCATTTATTTTATCTTCATTTTTTGAGCAAATTATGTAAACTCCATATGAAATCTTATGCAATGTTTTTGGATCCATTATTAATTCTCCTTTTTCATACATTTTTTACAGACTCCTTTGAAGTATCCATGTACCTCTTCCACAGTATGTCCACATTCCAACATTTTTCCTAAATTTGGACACACAAAGTCGATATCTGTAATCCTCCCACACTTTTTACAAAGAAAATGGTGATGCATTCCTTGTTTAAAATCATATCTGAGTTCTGATCCAGAAATTGTTATTGATTGTATAATGCCATTTTTTTCAAGAACTTCTAAGGAGTTATAGACAGTGGTTTTTGAAAGAGATGGATTATTTGTTTTCAAATCTTTATAAATTTGATCTGTGGTGGGATGGGTAAAATGCTCCCCCAGATACTTTAGTACAATCAATCTCTGAGGGGTTACTTTTAAATTTTTTTCTTTTAAAATTTTTACATATTCTTTCAAATAATCCACCTGTAATGTGTAACAATTCCTAATTTGTAATTATTACAATTTAATATGCAATATAAATTGAGTATTTAAAGTTTTTTATCAATAGTGTATTAGAGATAAAAACAAATTAACAAGAACTATGCTCAATCGCATCATTTGGGCACGAGCTTACACATGCGCAGCACTCAATACATTCTCCAACATTTTTACAAACTGCTTTTCCATCAACAAGTTCAAATATTTCGACAGGACAAGCAGTAACACATTCTCCAGCGCCTGTACACTTATCACAATCTATTGTGATTTTCATTTCTCCTTCCGCATAATCTTTTTTCATATATTACTTACCTCCTACTAAAATAAGATACCGTAATCAGATAATCCTATTTTAGTATTTCTTTCAAATTATTGTTAGCTTTTTCGAAGCTTTTTTGAATAGATAACCTTTTCATAAAAAATTGGGGGATCATATATAATGAGTGACATTGTATGGAAGCCAACAGACGATTATATCAAAAAAGCAAATATCACACGATTTATGAAAAAAAATAATATCAAAGATTATGACGAGTTAATAAAGAGATCAACAGAAGATATTGGATGGTTTTGGGATGAGGTAATTAAAGATCTTAACATTGAGTGGTACCAACCTTATGAAAAAGTGTATGATGATTCTAAGGGGATTCAATGGACCAAATGGTTTACAGGTGGAAAACTCAATATTGTACACAATTGTCTCGACCGATACGCAAAATCTGATAAAAAAGACAATATCGCAATTATCTGGGAAAACGAAAATGGAGACGTTCGAAAATTAACCTATGAAGAACTCTATAAAGAAGTTAATAAATTTTCTAATGCGTTAAAAGAATTAGGTGTAAAGAAAGGCGATAGAGTTGGTATCTATGCGCCAATGGTACCTGAAATCGTTGTTGCATTTTTAGGGACAATGAAAATAGGTGCAATTAGTATTCCAATATTCTCTGGGTTTGGAGGTTATGCACTCGCACAACGTTTAGATATTGCCGGAGCAAAAGTTTTGATTACTGCTGATGGGGCAACTAGAAGAGGAAAAACTGTAGAAATCAAGAAAGAAGTCGATAAAGCAATAGATACCGTATCATCAATGGAGCACGTAATTGTTTACAAAAGATTTGATATAGAAATCTCCATGAAAGAAAATAGAGATATCTGGTGGGATGATATTGTTTCCAAACAATTCGATCAATGTGAAACTGAACATATGGACTCTGAAGATAATGCTATGATAATATTTTCATCTGGAACTACAGGTCGACCAAAGGGAACAGTTCATACTCACGGTGGGTCTCTAGCACAGATTGCTAAAGAACTTGGTTACTATTTTGATGTAAAAGAAAATGACATATTTTTCTGGCTAACAGATATTGGATGGATGATGGGACCATGGATGATTATTGGTGTTCAACATTTTGGTGGGGCTATAGTAATATTTGAAGGTGCGCCTAATTATCCAAATCCTGACAGGCTTTGGGAGTTAATAGAAAAACAGAAAATAACACATCTAGGAATCTCACCAACTGCTATACGTTTACTTATGAGATATGGAGACGAATGGGTGTCAAAACATGATTTTAGTTCTTTGAGATTTCTAGGATCCACAGGAGAACCATGGGATCCGGATTCATGGAATTGGTTCTTTGAAAAGGTGGGTGGAAAAAGAATACCGATCATAAATATCTCTGGCGGAACAGAAATTGTTGGATGTTTCCTATCACCATTACCAATTACTGAATTAAAACCTTGCACTCTTCGTGGCCCTGGCTTAGGTATGGACATCGATGTTTTTGATGACGATGGAAAACCTGTTCGTGGAAAAATGGGACACCTAGTAGCAAAGAAACCAGCACCATCAATGACACGAGGATTTTGGAATGAATCTGAAAGGTACATAGAAACATATTGGTCCAGATGGCCAGATATATGGTATCATGGTGACTGGGCAAAGATAGATGAAGATGGATTTTGGTCTTTACATGGGCGAAGCGATGATACAATAAAAATAGCTGGAAGAAGAACAGGCCCTGCAGAGATTGAGGCAGCACTAATCGAGCATCCTGCTGTTTCAGAAGCTGCAACAATCGGTGTACCAGATCAATTAAAAGGTGAAGATCTTGTTTGCTTTGCTGTTTTAAAACCAGGCTATGAACCGAGTGAGGAGCTAAGAGAAGAACTAAAAGGACAGGTAATAAAAATAATGGGTAAAACACTTAAACCACGAGAGATCAAGTTTGTTAAAGATTTACCAAAGACCCGTTCTGCTAAAATTGTTCGAAGAATTATAAAAGCGACATATCTGGGCCAACAGGTAAACGATATTTCGTCTGTAGAAAATACATCATCGATCGATGAAATAAAGAATGCATTATAATTCGAAAAATAAATCGTTATACGTCGATAAATGATAAATTATTTTAATCGACTTTTTATTACATATCATAGTGAGATAGGGGAAAAATTATTTTTTTCGTCTTATGTCGAAGAGGGATTAGAAATGACAAGGAAGGTTTGTATTGTAGGGGGAGCCACGACACCATTTGATTATGGTCCAACTGGTTTTGAAAGTATAGAAGGCGGAGCAGCTGAATGCATAAGGGAAACACGAGAAGATATTCCAGAATTTATCATGAGAGATATTGATCTAATGATCTATTCTCATTTTTCTGTCCACTTTGGACATCAACTATGTTCGGAATGGATTATTCATGATCACCTTGGCTTGGTAGGAATCCCGCATTATAGGGTTGAAAATGGTGGAAATACTGGCGGATCAGCATTGTATGCTGCGGCTCTTGCAGTAATGTCAGGCCACCATGATGTTGTAGGTGTTTGTGGATGGGAAACAATGGATTCAGTCTCGCAGTCACAAGGAAGTGAATTCATCGCACTTGCATCGGATATAAGATATGAGCTTTTAGTTGGCGGCATCTATCCAATTTATTATGCGGCAATGGCTAATAAATGGATGAAAGACAACAATGTAACAGAAGAAGACGTTGCAACAATTGGCGCAAAAAACAGAAATAATGTTATGGATAATCCCAAGGCACAGTGGTACCGGAATGACCATAAATATATTAATGTAGAGGACGTGATGAATTCTCGTCTTATATCATATCCAATCAAAAAGTATGACTGTTGCCTTATGTCTCGCGGTGTTGCTTTCCTTCTTGTATGTTCTGAAGAGTATGCCAAAAAGGTAAATCCCGATAGATATGCCACAATTGATGGCATGGGGCTTTCCAGCTGTACCATTCGTGCAGGGGATAGATTGAATTTCCCGGGTTGGACAGAACGATATGGCCAAAATTATCCTGGAATGACAGAGTTTGGTGCATGCCGTAGCGCTGCAGATCAGGCATACAAAATGGCAGGTATTGAAAAACCATTAAAAGAAATTGATTTTGGTGAGATCCATGATGCTTTTTCTACATCCGAAGCACAGATCTATAAAGCATTGTACCTTGCAGATGAAAATAACATTGCTCAATTTTTACGCGATGAAAGTACACACATGCATGGACAAATTCCAATGAATCCCGGTGGAGGTTTAATGGGCTATGGACATCCTGTCGGTGCCACAGGACTTATGAGCGCCATTGAATGTTATTATCAGTTATCTGGAATGATACCAGAGAAACACCTAAGTAAAAAAACAGAGGTCCCAGGTGCAGAATGTGGAATAGTAAACAGCCATGCAGGTACAGGAACGAGTATTTCTAACTTTATTATGAGGAGGAGTTAAAAATGGGTGCAGAAACAGTAGTCAAGAAAAAAAAGAAATTCGCTGAAGAGCCGAACTTTACGGAAAAGAAGTCTTACAGATCAAAAAACGTAAAAGAAACAGGTCTAGCTTTTATCGGTCATGAAATATCTGAAGATGGAAACACAATGAACCAATTTCTTCATTACGATCAATTATATACTATCAGACATGGATGGAATAGTAAATTCTTTAAAGGACTTCTTGAAGGTAAGATTTTAGGAACAAGATGTCCAAAGTGTGGTGATAGTTGGGTACCTATCAGGACCCACTGCTGGAATCTTGATTGCAATCTCGAAAAAACTGAATGGATAGAGATGCCACTCACAGCCAAGGTACACACATGGACCATTGCAGGATGGAGTGGCAGATCATCACTTAAAAGACTGCCAATCATTCTAGTCTATGCTGTTATAGGAGATAGTAAAGTAGCTATTGCAAACGAACTACATGGTATCCAGCCATGGGATGTTGAATTTGGTATGCCTCTAAAAATTGTTTTTAAACCAGAAGAAGAACGAATGGGTACTGTCACCGATTTTCACTTCGAACCTACTGATGATTGGGAACCATCGCCAATGAACAAAGAGAAGGAGCGCATACAACAACTTATTGAACCGGTTTATGAATGGGTTAAAACACTAAAGTAGGGTGAAGATTTAAACACCCTTCTTTCATTTCCTTTTTTAATGGATTTTGTTTCAGGGGAAATTCTTACCAAAAATGGATTTGAAAGTGGATACATTGCTTTTGAAAAAAATAGGATAGTTGAAACTGGAAAAGGAAGTTCTCCAAAAAAACCAATTTGCAAAGGTTACATTGTACCAACTTTTGTGAATGCACATACCCATATCGGTGACTCATTTATCAGAGAAAAAGATATTGAACTACCAAAAAATATTGAAGAACTAGTTGCACCACCTAATGGATTAAAACATAAGTTATTGAAAGAAACATCTGATGAAGATATTATAGAAGGGATGGGGAAATCATTAGACACTATGATAAAAAGTGGAACAAACTATTTTTGTGATTTTCGAGAAAATGGAATTCTTGGAATTAGTCAATTGAAAGCTGCATTACGGTTGTGGAAAATAAATTCTTTAATTCTTTCAAGACCGGATTCACTAGATTACAATAAAAATGAAATAGATCTTTTATTAAAAAATTCAGATGGCATTGCGATTAGCAGTATTTCCGATTGGAATTATTCTGAATTAACAAAGATTTCTAGAGATGCAAGACAAAAAAATAAGATATTTGCTCTTCATGCTAGTGAAAGAACTAGAGAAAAAATGGATGATATATTAGATCTAAAGCCAAATTTTCTAGTCCATATGCTTAAGCATCAGGAGCAGATCTTACAAGAGCCAGAGAAAACAATATTTCAATTATCGTTTGCCCTGGGGCAAATTCATTTTATGGTTTAAAACCAAATTTTAATTTATTAAAAAAAGTTGGAGTTAATTTATTGCTGGGAACAGATAACGCGATGATAAATTCTCCAGTTATTTTAGATGAAATACATTACATAAAATCTATATCAAAAGATTTCTCAATAACTGAACTTTTAAATATGATAACATTTGGTGCGAGGAAAGTTTTAAATCTGGATTGCGATATTCTTGGTCCCAATTCTAAGGCTGACTTTATAGTATTAGATAAAAAAACTTTAAAGCCTTTGTATAACTCAATAGGATAGATATGAGGGATAATTATGAAAATAGAGGATGTGATGTCACAGGATTTAATTGTAGGTTATGTTCCCGGTACCGTTAGAGATGCTTTAAAGACACTCGCTAAGCATAATCGTTCTGGTATGCCTATCTTAAAGAAAGATACAAAGATGGTCGCTGGTGTTTTAACAAGATATGATATTTTTAAAAATCCAGAGGAAGATCAAATAGCATTGATTATGAGTGATAATTATCATTCTGTAGAAAAAGAACAAGATGTAAAGGATGCTGCAAAAATATTATATGAGCATAGGATACATGGTTTACCGGTTATCAATAACCGTAAAAATCTTATTGGAATTATTAGCCCTACAGATATTTTAAGAAATATCCAAAATAATGTTACCGAAAAAATTGAGAGATATTTCACTAATCTTGTTGTCCCAATTTATCAAGAAACTCCAATCAACATTGTAATGGAAATAATTAACATCACTCATGAGAATGCGCTACCAATTTTAAATGACGAAAGAAAGTTAGTGGGGATTTTGACTGATGGAGACTTATTCAAATTAAGTCATATTAAAGAAAGTGTTGCTCAGACAGATCTTGGGATGGGGGGAGATGAGGATGCTTGGACCTGGGAAGGTATACGAGATACTATAAGATTACATTACTCAACATCTGAGGTTTCACTACCACCAGTTCCTGCAAAAGAAGTTATGATCACTGATGTGATAAAAGCATACGAAAATACACCTGTTAATGAAGTGGCAGAAAAAATGGTCGAAAATCAAATTAGTCATATCCCTGTTGTCGATTCTAATGACAGGATTATTGGTATGGTTACTGACATTGACTTAATGGCCACTATGTTTTAAATCCCATAACCTTATTCTACTTTTCAAATAAAAGAACTTGGAGACTTTCGTTTATGCCTCAGGATATCTATGACAAAATCATGATGCTTGCTAAAAGAAGAGGTTTTGTTTTTCCATCTTTTGAAATTTATGGCGGTGTAGCTGGTTTTTATGACTATGGGCCACTTGGTTCTCAGCTGAAATTGAATATTGAAAATCTCTGGAGGAAAATTTTTCTTCTAAAAGATAACTGCATTGAAATTTGCACACCCACGATTACCTTACATGAAGTTTTAAAAGCTTCAGGGCATGTTGATGAATTTACAGATTTAACAGTAGATTGTAAAAAATGTAAGCAATCGTATAAAGTCGAAGATATCGTAGATAATATCAGTGCTGAAGAAGCTGTTAAAAAGGGCAAAATAAAATGCCCTAATTGTGGTGCTAATCTAAAAGATGCTTATCCTGTTAATCTAATGTTTTCTACAAGAATAGGTATCGGTAGTGCAAGAGATGCATTCCTTAGACCTGAAACAGCTCAAGGAATATTTACAGATTTTCATCTTCTGTATAGATATGCTCGTGAGAAATTGCCCTTTGGCGTTATACAGGTCGGCAGAGGTTACAGAAACGAAGTATCACCACGTCAGGGGACAATTAGACTTAGAGAATTTTCCATGGCTGAAGCAGAAATCTTTTTTGATCCAAAGGATAAAACTCATCCTAATTTTAAGAGTGTTAAAGACAAAGAGTTATATCTTTTTGATAACAAGAAGAAGATGAAATTATCAGTTGAAAAAGCTGTTAAAAATAAGGTGATCAATAATCAAGCACTTGCTTACTATATGTATCTTACACAGGAATTTTTAATGACAGCAGGAGTTGATCCGAAGAAATTCAGATTTAGAAAACATGGGGATGATGAGCTTGCGCATTATGCAACAGAGTGCTGGGATGCAGAATTATTTAGTGAGAGATTTGGCTGGACAGAATGCGTAGGTATCGCTGATAGATCTGCATATGATTTACAATCACATATTGATTCATCGGGAACAGATATGTATGCTCTTAGAAAATATGATGAGCCGAAAGAAGTTAAAGTTAAAAAAATAGTTGTAGATATGGGAAAACTTGGGCCTCTTTTTAAGGATAAAGCTGGAGAGATTAAATCTATTCTTGAAAATATGGGTCCGACGATTAATAAGAAAAGTGATATTGAATTAACTTTCCTTAGGCAAAAAATTACGATTCCAAAGAATTGTTATGAGATTGTTGAATCTACTGAGAAAGAATTCGGAGAAAAATTTGTTCCTCATGTAATAGAACCATCTTTTGGAATTGATAGGATTTTGTATTGTTTATTAGAACATAATTATCATGAAGGTAAAAAGAAAGGAGAGGAATATAGAATTCTGAAATTTAATCCATTGATTGCGCCAATAAAAGTCGGAATTCTCCCACTTATCAGTGATGAAAAATTGTTAAAAATTGCATATATGATTGATGAAAATCTTAGAAACGCAGGAATTAAAACTTATTATGATGATGGTGGTTCAATAGGTAGAAGGTATGCAAGAATGGATGAAGTGGGAACACCATTTTGTATTACTGTTGATCATGATACAATTAAGGATAATACAGTTACAATCAGAGATCGTGATACTACCAAGCAAGTAAGAAAAAATATTGATGAATTAAAGAGTTGCTTTGAAAAATTAATATAATAAAAATAAAAAAAAGAAAAATAGAGAGATTTTTGAATCTCTATGGTTTGTTTTTTTCACTACGTTTAGTGTTCTTCCATTATTGTAAAATGGATTTTATTTGAGGACTCTAGTTCTCCAGTCCAAGCTTGTAAACCAGCTACTTGCGATGGATCAGGATCAAGTTCAGCTTCGGATATATATTTACCCCAAATTACATATTCACCAATATCGAATTTGTAAGGAGCAGCATCAACTTGACTAGGTGCGTCTAAAACTATGCCAAATTCTACATCATCTGAGTTTATAGTTAAATCACATGTAAGTGTTTGTTCTGGTAAAATTTCTATATTTCTAGGAATTCCATCAATAATAAATGGTCCAACAATGTGAATCAACCCATCTTTTGTTCTGATAAAAAAATCTAGTGTTTCCAATTGCCAACACATTTCACTTACCAACAATAGTACTTTTCCAATATTTGTTAGTGCAGCTGTAACTACTATATCTTGTCCAGGTAAAAATCTTGTTTCTCCCATTGATATCTCAAACTTCAAAATCTCAGGTTCTTCAGGTGTTTCTGGTATGTGTGATTCTGGAGGCTCTGCTCGTCTAAATCTTTGTAAGAAAGCATCGAATATTGGAAATTGATTAATTATTTTATCCAAGAAACTAGAAAAACTGTTTTTAAGTGCTGCTAAGGTGTTTATTTCTTTTGTTTCAATATTTCTGCCCCCTACAACTACAGATAGAGATGCACATAAAAGGACAATCACTAGCGTAATTGTTATAATTTTTTTATAACTCATTTTATTACCTCTTTATTTTTAATAAAACTTTCGGATATTATCTAAATATTCAAGTATAAAATTAGAAATTAAAAGGATTTTAAAGTTTGATCTATAATATTAAATGCTTTATCAATTTCTTCAGGAGAAATCACTAAGGGCGGACGGAATCTAAGAGTATTTGTTCCACACCCAATAATTATCAAACCATTTGAGTATAGCTTATTTTTCAAATCATCTCTCTTTTTTGAATTTGGAAGATCAAATGCACACATAAGACCCAATCCACGAGCATTTGATACCATATCTGGATATTTTTGAGAGAGGTTTTCGAGGCCCTCTAAAAGATGTTTTCCTTGAGTTTTTGCATTATTAATTAGCTTCTCTTCATCTATAACTTCAAGATACTTCTGACATCGAATCATATCTACAAGGTTTCCACCCCAAGTAGAATTCAATCTACTAGAAACAGTAAAAACGTTATCTTTGATTTCATCAACCCGATTACCAACCATAATTCCGCACACTTGTGTCTTCTTTCCAAATGCGA
>Ga0114923_10003592_pt1 | contig 10451 bp, 7 predicted proteins | sample SumtaG_FD_89578 | JGI IMG/M metagenome (GOLD analysis project Ga0114923, IMG submission 89578) | Deep subsurface microbial communities from Indian Ocean to uncover new lineages of life (NeLLi) - Sumatra_00157 metaG | ecosystem: Environmental > Aquatic > Marine > Oceanic > Sediment | place: near...
ATGGCAATCAATACTCTCAGCGGAAGTTGTGGATGTGCAGCTATCAATTCGAGTTCTTTGTGTTGCTGAAGATGAAAATTCTGTCCCGATATCATTTTGCCAAGAAATGTCGTCAGCATAATCATCGCTATCAAGAGCGGCCATACACAAACCAGATTTATAAAAGCACCAAAAACATCTTTGTGAATTGTTTTCATATTCAGGCCGAAGCCCTTTAATCGCCGGGCAAAGTGAGTTCTGGCTAAAAAAATAATCACTGCCGTTCCGATTAGCCCGCTGATGCAGAGGAAAAGATTGTCAAAAAAAGCACTTTGCCAGCTTGGCAGCTTGGGAAAGAGCCATTTTGTAATTGATGTTGCCAAAGAAAAAGCACCAAACCAGATAAATAGTGGCATAAAGGGCATATAAGGGGGCATATTGTTGCGGCGCGGAGCAGAATCTGCTAAGGCGGTTCTGCCTAAAGATGTTTTAACCAGCCAGATGCCGAGTAGGACTATCCCCGCTGAGAAGAGAATAACATCACTTTCTAATATATAGCTGCCGAATCGCCTGATAATCTCAGAAACGCTCATTGATATGCACCTTTTACAGCCTTGAAAACAAAGCAGCTTTGTATTATATTACTGTTGTCTTTTCAAGGAAAATAGCCTATGGATATGTTTCGTATTGAAGGGCCGGTTCAGCTCTCGGGGGCCGTCACCGTAAACGGTTCAAAAAACGCCACCCTGCCTATAATGGCTGCCGCTGTTTTAGCTGCCGGCAAATCGACCATTAAATCGGTGCCTCGCCTTTCTGATATTTTTCTTCTTGCCCGCTTGCTCAGGCAGTTGGGCTGCAAAGTAGGCAAAAAAGGAAATGGTGATTTGTCTATTGACTCGACTGTGGTTGATAATCCCGTAGGCGAGTATGAAATTGTCCGCAGGATGCGGGCAAGTATCTGCATACTCGGCCCGCTGCTTGCTCGTTGCGGCAGAGCAGAGGTGTCGATGCCCGGTGGATGTGCAATTGGCGATAGACCCGTCAATATCCATCTACGCGGCCTGCGAGAGCTCGGTGCGAAAATCCATCTTAAAAATGGTTACATCATTGCTGAAACACCAAACGGCTTGACGGGTAAAGAGGTTTTTCTCGGTGGGCCGTTTGGCTCGACCGTACTCGGTACAGCAAATGTCTTAATGGCTGCAACTTTGGCAAAGGGAAAAACTATTATCGAATCAGCTGCCTGTGAACCGGAGATAGGTGATTTGGCAAACTGCCTTAACAAAATGGGTGCAAAGATAAGTGGAATCGGCTCGCCCCGGCTGATTATAGAGGGGGTCAAACAGCTTCAGCCGGTCGAATACAAGGTGATTCCGGACAGGATTGAAGCTGGAACCTTTATGATTGCTGCTGCTGTAACTTCGGGACAGCTGCAGATTCAGAACTGTCGCCTTGATGATATGATGGCCGTCGTTAATGCATTAAGAAATATCGGAGTAACTGTTGAAAGTGCTGACAGCGGTTGTGTTGTTTCTTGTAACGGCCCGATTAAACCGGCGGATATTACCACCCAGCCGTATCCCGGTTTCCCTACCGATTTGCAGGCTCAGTTTATGACCCTTTTGGCGCTGGCACAAGGCAATAGTGTCATAATTGAAAAGGTTTTCCCCGATAGATTTATGCACGTTGCAGAATTGAATCGCATGGCTGCGAATTTGCGTAAAGAAGGACCTGCCGTTATTGTTGCAGGCGTCAAAAGCCTTATCGCTGCTCCTGTAATGGCCTCAGACCTGCGGGCCTCGGCCGCTTTGGTTCTGGCCGGATTAGCGGCCCATGGTACTACCATCGTCAATAGAGTTTATCACATCGACCGGGGTTATGAAAAAATCGAAGAAAGACTCAATCTGGTCGGCGCAAAAATCAGCCGTGAAGCCGCTCAACCATAGATTCAGCCGATTACATAAATTTCTCAAAATTGAATTTATCAGATTTTCATGAAGTAGGATTGATGCTAAAATATATACCGACAGAACATTTGAAAGGGTAGGAAAATGAAAAAGACTCTTAAAATTGTCCGTATTGTTATTATAGTGGTTCTGCTTGTGATTTTCGTCGTTGCACTGGCAATTGATATTTTTGCCGAGCGTGCATTGAAGATAGCTATTGAAACCGCAGCAACCAAAACCTTAAGTGTCGGTGTAAGTGTTGGGGAAATCGACCTGTCGATTATTGGAGGAAAACTCGGCATTAGTAATCTTGTAATCGATAATCCACCGGGTTATCAACACGACAGATTGCTTGAGCTTAAAGACGCCCAAATCGAAGTTGACATCGGCTCTCTTTTGGGTGACACTGTTAATATAAAACAGTTCAAGCTCGACGGGGTAAGAGTCGTGATGGAGCAAAGAGGCGTCTCAGGCAACAACCTCCAGGATGTAATTAAAGCAATACCTAGCGAACCGAAAGCCAAAACTGAACCCGGCAAACCCGGCAAAAAACTGCAAATAGACAATCTGGAAATTTCCAATATTACGGTTGATGTGAAGCTGCTGCCTGTTCCCGGCAAAAAAGATACTATAACGATGAAACTTTCGCCAATCAGGATGACCGATTTAGGTTCTGATGAAAAATTGGATACTGCCGTATTGTCAGCCAAAATCCTGTTGGCTATTACCAAAGGCATTGCCGAGCAGGGAACAGGCGTGCTGCCAAAGGAGATGGTCAGCACAATGAAATCAACTTTGAGTCAAACGTTGGATTTGGGCAAAACAGCTGCTAAAGAGGGTGAAAAACTGCTTGAAGAAGGCAAAGATGTGGGTAAGGGACTTATAGAGGGCTTTAAAGGATTGCTAAAGCAGAAAAAGTAAGAATAATCTAAAGGCTTGGTTTAGACGGTTTGTTTAATATTGTTTTGTTCTGTGGGAGGTATAGACCATGAAGATAACTTTTGTGTGTGCATTGATAGCGGCTGCTCTATTTATTTACGGCTGCCCTTCAGGCAAAGGCTACTTTAGAGCGGATTACGATTTTGCCGGGGTCGATAAAGTCGCCGTGGTGGATGTCATAGGCGATGTCAGGGGCGAATCGGCGAAGAATCAAATCTCAGACTTCTTTGTAATGGAGTTGTTAAAGAAAGGTTTTGCGCCTGTCGAGCGTGCCCAGGTACAGGTTTTACTTAAGGAGCAGAAGTTTCAGGCAACGGACGTAACTACAGCAGAAGGGGCGGCTCAGGCCGGTAAAATTCTAAATGTACCCGCCGTCCTCGTCGTTAATATCCCCAACTTTGGTGATGAAATGAGTTTGACAGCGAAAATGGTAGATGTCGAGGATGGCAGCATTTTATGGATGGGTAGTGGCACAGGTAAAACCGGACGAGCGCTATCAACCGTTGCTGGTGTTGCTGTTGGCGCTGGTGCCGGTGCCGCCGTTGTTGGCGAAGACGATAGAGAAGTAGGCGCAGTTGTGGGCGGTATACTTGGCGGTGTTGCAGGCCATGCTCTATCACCTCAAAAAGCCGCTCAAGTGCAGAAGGTAATAGAGAAGGTATGTAAAACTCTGCCATCCAGGTTGCCTAATAAATAATTACTGATACATAGGGTACACCGTCCTATCACAATTAATAAGCTTAATCACGGCGACGGAACGTGCAATTAATCTGTTTAAGGCCAGGTAATGGAAATACAGCATAACTGCCAAACGTTAATTGATTTTTTCAATCAGTCACTGGCAAGGTCTGAGCTGGCTGAGAAAGATTGTCTGCAGATTATAAGAACAGACCGCGAAGAACAGTTAACTTACGGTCAATTAGGCAGCAGGGCACGCGACTTTGCTGTGCATCTGATTCAAAATAAAAATATCCAAACGGCAGATAAAATTGCTATTTTGGGTAAGAACCGTGCCGATTGGGACGTGGCCCTTTGGGGGATTATCCTGGCGGCAGCAGTGCCGGTGCTTATCGACCCTGAGAGACGCATTGAAGGTATCAAAAAGCACTTAGTTCATACAGATACCAAGCTGTTCGTTATGGCCGACGACTATCAAGACACTAACTGCAGAGAAAAACTAAGACAGTTTCTCCACCACCGAGGGGTGGGTGTTATTGAAATGACCGTCTATGAGAAACCGACTTTAAATAAAGTTCAGGTCGCTTCGCTGATGACTAAAGTTTCCACTGAGGTTAAAGGCGACGACACAGCGGTAATTCTGTGCACTTCCGGTACCACCGACGACCCCCGAGAGGTCGAGATAACACATACCAATCTTATTGCTAATGTGAAAGGCGCTTTGGATGTAGTAAAAATAACCACCGCAGACAAGCTCGGCCACGTTATGCCGCCACATCATTCTTTTGGTCTTACTGTTGGTAAACTGTTGCCTTTCTGCGTCGGGGCAACAAATCTTTATACTAATAAATATCACCGAATCCCCCAGTTCGTCAGTGACAGGGGTATAACTATCTTTGTGGGTATACCCGCTCTTTTTATCACCTTTGCTAGGAAGATTGAACAAAAAATCGCCGAGCAAAAAAAGAAGAAACGGCTTATTAGGTTGGCTGACCGTTATTTTCCAGGATTAGCAGGAAGAAAGCTCGTCAAAAAGTTAGGTTTGAGCAGACTTAGGTTTTTCATATCAGGGGCAGCGCCTTTGCCTAAATGGGTGCTGGAGGCATTCTGGAAAAGAGGGTTACAGCTGCGTGAGGGTTACGGCACTACCGAAAACTCTCCTATTTACGGCTTTAATAGCAATCCCAAAAAATTAGGCTCTGTCGGTAAACCGATTTCAACGATGTCTGTGAAAATTGTCAATGAGCAAAGCGAAACACTCCCAGCTGGCCAAACAGGAGAGATTGTTCTTGGCGGCCCTTGTATTGCCAAAGGCTATTACAAAAATCCGCAAGCTACACAGGCGGTTATTGAAACAGACGGCAATGGCGTTCGCTGGTTGCATACAGGGGATTTAGGCTATCTGGATGAAGATGGTTATCTTTTTATTACCGGCCGAAGAAAATATTTGATTGTATTGCCAGGTGGTAAAAACATCTGTCCCGAATTGGTCGAGCTTGTCCTTTCACAGGCGCGCTATGTGAAGGAGCTGGTAGTGGTGCCCGGTTATCAAAAAGGCCCTGCTGGAATAAAACAGGAAGCTGTCAGGGCGATTGTTCGACCGGCTTGGGAGCAGATAGAAGCAGATACCAATCTTTCCCGTCAGGATTTAGTAAATTTGCCTGGTAACCTTAAAAATCTCATCTGGAAGAGTATCAATCAATGCCAGAAAGACAGCCATGAATTGGCCAGTTTTGAAAAGATACCCTCTAAACACCTTGTCGAGATAGAAATTAATGAATTTCAGAAAACTTCGACGGGAAAGATTAAACGAAACCTTTATCTTCAGCCCATATCCAGATAAAAACCACTCAATATTTGGCAAAATTCATCATCACGTTTTTATTTTAAAGCACTGTGTAGTCTTTTATAGGACCTAATGGGTAGTTCCCCACTTCCTGTGTTGGACTGGTTTGATTAGCTCAATATTATTTTATATATTTTACTTGGTAGTTTTAAAGGCTTTGTACATCTGTACGAAATCATTGTATGGCGTTTTACTAACATAGATGGCAATTTAGGAGGAAATCCTGGGGATTTCGCAAGTGTGTGCAGTAAAAGCTCGGAAAGTCATCTGGAGCCAAAATCTCTACTCCTTTGATTAATACACCATGACTCACAAAGAATATCTCTGGAGGGCTTTATTCGTTAGCAAACTGTTAATGGATTGGGACTATGCTTAAGAAATTTGCTGTTATTGCTTTAGTTCTGTTATTTGCCGGTGTTGCTTCGCTTGCATGGGTTCTTGGCGAGAAAAGAAAAGAAGAACAGCAGGCTGCTCATTACAAGTTAAAGTCTGCATCGGAATCACAGCAGTATCTAAAGCAATATAATCAATGGTTGCAATTGCCACCCGAAGACCGGGGCTCCTTACCTTGGGGGCTTAACGAAGAGGGCAATGCCAAATCAGAAGCCCAGTTGCTGCAGGAACAGCGGGAAAGACTCAAAGCCGACTTAGACAAATTGGCTGCTGACCAGATGCAGATTTATCCCTTCACCGATATTCTTTACGGCCAGGGCTGGCGCGAAGAAGTAGAAAAATACAAAACTCGAAAAGAGTTCAGAGAGTTTATTTTTACTACTTCTATTCTGCTTACTTTTGTAGGGGGGGCAATTCTTGCTTGGTGTTTATTACTTTCGACATCTCGGTTTGTTATTAAAACTTCATCTCGTTTGACAAAACTTTCCGCCAGCGGTACCGGCCGTCTAAGAAAAGCTTGGAGACAATACCTAATCAAAACCGGCGCACAACACCGACAGAAAGATTCAGACCACAAGCAACAGCCACACGAGCAGCAAGGTCAGGTTGAGAAACGTTCAAAAGTTCTCATAAATTCAGGCTGGCAAAATTTCAAAGAGGAAACCAGGGCAAATCTTCCAGGCCGGAGCCGGTTGAGTCGACTGCAAAGGGCTCTTGGCATGAATGGCAAGCCCAACCCTAATGAAACAGTTAAAAATGCCGACCTCGTTAGAAATTCTACAGTTCGTCAAACAGCAGAAAAGGGGGAGATTTCTGATGAGGCTGAGAAAACCGCTGTCTTGCTTACTGATGAAGAATCCATCGAATTTGAAAAGCCGTTAGCTCTGCCACAGCTAAAAGTCGCAGATGATGTTCTGAAGTTAAACACCATGCAGATTGACAACCTGCCGCAAAATGTTTGCAGGACCGCTTCACCTGATGCTCAGGAAAGCTCTATGAAGCTTGATGATTTGCTTAAGACCCAGACCGAGAATCTGGAAAAGCAGGTGACTGAATTTAAGCAAATGGCTCAAAGTGTTCAGCAAACCGCACTTGAGCATTCAAGGCCGCTTGAAAACGGCCTAAAAGAACTGACGCAGCAGATATCAGCCATTCGTGAATATGCCGCCCAGCAGCAGGGCAGAATGGAAAAGCTTCAGGATGGCTACGATTGGAATATTATCAGAACATTTTGCCTGCGCATTATCCGCTGTATTGACAATCTTGAAAACCGTATCGCTCAGATGGCTAAGCAGAATGGTGAAACAGCTCAACTCGAGGAAGTGAGGGATGAACTCGTTTTTGCTCTTGAGTCCAGCGGTGTCGAACAGTTTAAGCCACAGCTAAACAGTGATTATCACGGGCAGGAGAAAAGGGCAGAGGCTGGCAAAGAAAGGCAGCACTGCGACAACCCGAATATGCCCGGCAAAATCGCAGAGGTCATCAGGCCAGGCTATCAATACGTTATCGACGAAGAGAACATCAAGGTCGTACGCATCGCTCAGGTAAAGCTATTTGGGTAACTTTCTTGGAAAAAAAGGGGCATACAATGTCTGACATAGTAGGTATAGACCTCGGAACGACTTTCTCAGCATTGGCGTCTCTAAACGCCATTGGTAAGCCGGAGATAGTACCAAATGCCGATGGCGAAAGGCTCACGCCATCAGCGATTTTCTTTGATGAAGAGGACCCCGATGTAATCCGCGTTGGCATTGAGGCAATTAACTCACGGCATCTAAATGCTGAAAGGTCGGTTCGCTGGATTAAGCGGCATATGGGAGATAAGAAATACAGCAGGAAGATTGACGGCAAAAAATGGACGCCTGTTGAATTGTCCGCCTTGATTCTCAAAAAGCTAAAACAGGACTGCTCTGCCGCCAATGGTGAAGTTCGAGATGCCGTTATTTCTGTTCCCGCTCATTTTGACGAGGTTCGCAGAAAAGCAACGATGGATGCAGGAACTACTGCCGGGTTGAACGTGATTGGAATTGTCAATGAACCTGTAGCCGCTGCCTTGTATTATGCTACCACCCGCCAGGTTTCCGGCAAAATCCTCGTGTATGACCTCGGGGGAGGGACCTTCGATGTAACCATATTGGATGTCAACGGCCATCAGATGGATATAGTCTGCTCACAGGGCGACCACGCGCTCGGCGGCATTGACTTTGACCAAAAAATTCTGGAGATACTCGAACAAACCTACAAAAACAAATTCGGCAAAGAGTTGATTGATTCGGATGAGGATAGAGCAAAGTATGAGGACGAGGCAGAAGATATTAAAAAGACATTGTCGAGGCGTAAGATTGCCAAAAAGATGGTCTATGGACAGGCAGGCAATATGAAGGCCGAAATTACCCGCGAGATGTTCGAAGAGGCCATCTCACCACTGATGGCCCGTATAGATATCCTGCTGGAAGTGGCCCTTGAAGAGGCAGAGGTCAAATCTTCTGGAATCGATAAGGTCCTTTTGGTAGGGGGCAGCACGCGCGTCCCCTTGGTCCGGCAGCGCCTGGAGAAAATGTTTGGCTCACAGCCTGAGACAACAGTTAATGTAGACGAATGTGTCGCACTCGGGGCCGCTTTGCACGCCGGCCTTACAATGCTCAGAGAAAATCCCGACCAGGTACCAGCGGGAATTTCCAGCTCCCTGCGAGACATTAGTCTCACTGACGTTTGTAATCACAGCTATGGCACTATTTGCGCTCCTATTGACAAGGAAACCGGTAAGCGCATAGTTGCCAATCGAATCATTTTGAAGAAAAATACACCACTGCCCTGCGAAAGCTCCCAGATGTTCTATACAATGTCTAAGGGGCAAACTGAGGTTGAGGTCACCATAACGCAGGGCGAAGACACCGACGTTGACTATGTAAACAAAATTGCAACGCATAAATTTAAGCTCCCTTCGAATCGGCCGGCTGAATGTCCTATTAAGGTAACTTACAGCTATGATGTCAACCAGAGGATGCATTGTAAGTTCCAGGATATCAAATCTGGAAGGGCCCTTGAAGTCGATTTCTCCCTGGACAAAAAAGGCGAAATGACGCAGAGCAATATAAAAGAAAGAAAAAAGAAATTGAAAACGGTCAAAGTTGAATGATGCTGTTTGCAGGTACTTAAATGGTGGAACGTTTGAATCTAATCCTGAAGTCGCCTGTAGTAGTTAACCTTCTTGAGGTGGTTAAAGGTTTCCAGGTTCAGCTCCTGCAGAGGTTGGGCTATAGTCGAAACAGCACGGAAATTGTTGCACAGCCCGACCCAAATACCCTCAACTCCCGGGCTCAGCTCACAACACAGAAAAGTGATGAATCCGTTTTTGATGTTTTCAATGTGGAGATTTGCGGCAGAGTTTACGCTCCGGCCGAGGTCCACTTTGCATCTGTACAGATTTCTATCACAGACATAACAGATGGCCCCATCGCGGCAAGGCCCATACATTCTAAAGTCAAGCAATGGCAGATGCACGATTCTGGCGTCTTTATCTATAACACTGAGCTTGGCAAACTTCCGAATGAAGATGTCGTTTTGCCAAACTGGATTCCTGTGGCCCAGCTGCACCTTGACTGGCTTCTGCTGCCTCGCAGGGGCCAAAGAGATTTGCAGTTTATCACATCGATACTCTCCCGTGACAGCGGGGAGGAACTTGCCTGTGCCGTATGCACTTTTACTTACCAAAATCCCGAGTTTGGCTATATCGACCTGCAGGAAAATATCCAGCGTGCAAAGATGCTGGCGGTCACACTGGCCTTTGCAGTAAGCGCCGTTGATAACAAATTGTATAACTGTGAGATTGAGCTTGTAAAAAACTGGGCAAGGGCCAATCTTGATGCTTTCCGTGCCTCCGGAAAGGTAAGGCGAAAGCTCGAAAAGGCCCTGGATAAAACGGTTGATTTCTTCCGTAAAGGCTACGAAATCGACACCTGTAAAATTTGCAAAGAACTTGTTGAGATTGTACCACTTGCCCATCGATATGATGTTCTGGAGCTTTGCATGCGCGTGGCGAAGGCTAACGGCGTCGCCACCGAGCAGGAAGTGGCCCTGTTGAAGAACCTGGCAAACTGGCTCGAAGTCGACACAGACAGGTTCCGCGCTATGATGGAGAAAATCCTTCCGGCCGGTATGCATGAAGTCGAGGATGTCGAGGTCGTCCTCGGTATCGATTCGGATATGGGCGCTGAGCAAACTCGAAAGCAGCTAAATCGAGAGTATCGCAAGTGGTCTTCGAGGGTGACCAATCTTGACCCTGAGATTCGAAGCCAGGCTGACTATATGATAAAGTTCATCGCAGAGGCGAGAACCACATACGTCAAATAGCCCATTTTTGGGCTGAAATTGGGTTCGATTGGGTTTGTTAGCCTCGTTTTTGGGCTGAAATTGGGTTCGATTTGGGTTTGTTTTGCATATTTGGGGCTGAAATTGGGTTTGATTGGGTTTGTTTTCGCATTTCTTAGTGGGGGGAATATTTTCATAATCCTTTGTTATAGCTGAGGTTATGTTCATTTCGGCCGTTCGGAAATTGGGTTTGTTTTGCATATAATAGTCCCTTCTTCGCCCTGTGAGCTTCGCAGGGCAGGTAGGTAGTTCGTAGTTCACTCCCCTAAGGGGTTTCCGCTTCGCTACAAGGTTATTGA
>Ga0114923_10003593_pt1 | contig 10450 bp, 11 predicted proteins | sample SumtaG_FD_89578 | JGI IMG/M metagenome (GOLD analysis project Ga0114923, IMG submission 89578) | Deep subsurface microbial communities from Indian Ocean to uncover new lineages of life (NeLLi) - Sumatra_00157 metaG | ecosystem: Environmental > Aquatic > Marine > Oceanic > Sediment | place: near...
ACTGATTTTCACGTCGTTGAGCCTGTAGAGTACGGTGAAAACCTCGATTTCTACATCATAATGACCGACCAGCCGGATATGCCGCTTGATTTGACAATCAAGGATAACAGGATATTTCTCTCCGGTCCGATTGTAAAAGCCACCGACAAGGCGTCAGACCTGAGATTTACAATGTTCGGCAACGAGGGCCTGCTGTTCCGTTACGTCCTTATGTTTATGGAAAAAAAGTACGACACCTACGGCTTTCACGCCTGCTCACTCTATGACCCGAAGAACAATCATATGTATATTGCCCCCGGCGGGGCGGGTAGCGGCAAGACCTGCCTGATACTCAAAGGGCTTGAACTCGGCTTGAAAATCTTCTCGACCGAGATAACCCACTTTTCTTTTGAAAACGGCCTGACACTTTTCAAAGGTTCGCTGGTGGATAATATCAGAGTAGGTAATCTTAAATACAGCTATCCGACGGTGCCGGCCAAGCGTGGTATGACACTGCCCGAAACATCCGATGAGTGGGGAAAGAAGATTGCCGTTGACCTTTCATCCGAGCAAACCGAATTTGATAAAACAAGCGATTGCAAAATCACTTTCCTTCTGCCGCATATCGAAGAGGGCCGTGATAAATGTATCGCCACCGAAGTCAAAGACAGCAGAGTCGCCCGTAAAGCACTGTTCGACAATCTAAGTGACAAAATTGCGGAAAACGTTGTTCTCTACGACAAGCTGATTCTTTTCGGCCTGGATGATGAAAAGCTTGCCTGCAAGCGTCTTGAAGCTGTAGGTAAATTGCTTGCCAAAGCCGGCCGTGTTGTGAAGGTTATTGGAGGTAGCCAGAATTGCTGGGATGGAGTCCTGGAAAAATAAAAAAGGTAAAACTAAAAGCAAGATTTGAAAGCGAGGACAAACTATGGCAAGAGCGTTTGAGAAGTTCGTAACTGTTCCGGAACAGACCGGTGTGATAATGGTTATCGAGAAGGAGTTCGGCCCGGCCGGCGCAAAGGACTGGGCGTCGCTGACCGCCGGGCTGACTGATATCGTCAAAGTAACCTTTGGAACAGGCGCACTTTATAATGAGGACATACTCAAACAGAAAATCGCCGCCTACACCAACGCCGGTATCAATCCTATGGTTGGCGGTACCTTGACCGAGGTCGCAATGCTTTGTATGGGCGGCTACACGCCTGAGCATATCAAGGGCTATCTTGATTACGCCAAGAGCCTCGGATTCGTTTATGTGGAATTCTCCGACGGCACTATCTATGTGCCGGACGAAAAAAGAGGTGGTATTATAAAGATGGTTAAAGACGCTGGTCTTAAGATCATCACCGAAGTTGGCAAAAAAGACCCCAAAAAAGACGCCCTTATCACCACCGAAAAAAGAATCGAGCTTATGAAGCAGGACCTGGCCGACGGCTCGGAAATGGTGATTATCGAGGCCCGTGAGGGCGGCAAGGGTATCGGTGTGATGGGCAAAGACGGCAAGGTCAATTTCGATGAGCTCGATGTGCTTATTGACGCGGTCGGTCTTGAAAACACTATGATAGAGGCCCCCGACAAGGGCCAGCAGCAGACCATCTATTTGCGATATGGTCCTAAAGCCAACGTTGGCAATGTGCAGCCGAGGGACGTAATGAGCGTTGCTGCCCTGCGAGGCGGGCTGCGCGGTGATACCATCAGCGCGCTGAGGAAAGAGGACTGGAAAAAATACCACGCCGACCAGAACGCGCCTGACGAATACAACATATAGTTTGCGGCGGCAAGCTAAAATCTGGTTAGGGTATTCGGTGACTACTTAAGGTTTTAGAATGGGATTAGAGTGAAATGGCAGAATTCAGTTACAAGTTGGTGGAAGATGTCGCTAAGGAGCTTTACATCCGCGCGCTAAAGAACTTGCCGCCGGATGTCAGAGAGGCCCTTAAGCGTGCGTACGAGCGGGAGACTAATCCTGCCGCCAAAACGATTTTCGAGGCGTTCTTTAAGAGCATAGAGCTGTCAGACAACGAAGATATGATTCTCTGTCAGGATACGGGCCTTCCCATCTTCTTTGTCGAAATCGGCAGCGGCTTTGCTGTTGACGGGGCAAAGTTACAGGCCGCGCTTGCCGAGGGCTCAAAACGTGCAACGCTTGAATATCCTTTCCGCGGCAGTTCTTTGCACCCTGTAACACGGGAAAATCCTCAAACGAGTATAGGCCCGGGTCTGCCTGTCATACACTGGGAGTTCAATGCCGATTCCGACCATCTTGACATCCTTATGATGCCCAAGGGTTCCGGCTCGGAAAATATGAGTGCTATGAAGATGTTTACCCCGGCCGAGGGCATAAAGGCCGTCAAAAAGTTCGTCATCGATACTGTGGTTGCCTCCGGCTCAAATCCTTGTCCGCCGGGCGTTATTGGCGTTGGTATCGGGGGCACAGCCGACCTTGTGTCGGTCCTTGCCAAGAAGGCCATAGTTCGGCCGATCGGCTCGAGAAATCCCGACCCGCTCTTTGCCGAGATGGAAGAACAGCTCGAAGATGCAATCAACTCAACCGGCAGCGGCCCGATGGGCCTCGGCGGCGATATCAGCACCCTCGGTGTTAATATTGAATGGGCGTATACGCATATTACGCTCAATCCCGTTGCCGTAAATACGCAGTGCTGGCCCGCCCGGCGGGCCAGGGCCAAAATCCAGGCCGACGGCAAAGTCGAATACGGTTTCTAAACCTGATATGAAGGAGCAAAGTAATGGCTTCATATACATTAGATACGCCTCTCGATGAGAAAACAATGCGGTCGCTGCATGTGGGTGACCTTGTAACAATAAATGGTCATATCTTTGGAATGCGCGACAAGACACTAATCTATAGCTTCGACCAGGGGCATGAAATTCCAATCAGCGTGGATGGTTTTCCGGTTCTGCATACCGCACCGAGCCTGAAAAAAGTCGGCGATAAGTGGGAAAAAATCGTTATCGGCACGACCACCAGCACGAGGATGGACCGCTTCACGCCGGGCCTTTGTGAAAAATACGGCGTGCGGGCGATTATAGGCAAGTCCGGTTTATACCAGGGCAGCCTCGATGCCATGGCTCGCTTCGGTGCATGCTATTTTGCGATTGTGGGTGGGGCGGCATCTCTGGAAACCACCCAAATCGAGGAAGTAGAAGAAGTCATCTGGGAGCACTTGCACCCTGAGGCAATTTATAAGCTGCGTGTAAAAAATTTCGGCCCGCTGATAGTTGCTATGGACTCGCACGGAAAAAACCTGTATGCTGATGTCCGTGCAAAAGTGCAGGGGCGGCTTCCCGAAATTTACAAGAAATGCGGAATAACCGAGTAGGCAGCTCCGGCATACTTCGGTGCTCAGGATTATGTAAGGTGTGAACGTGGGTTTTGACCAGAACGACAATTTTTCTGTCCCTCCCGGGCAGCCGGAACCGGAGCCGGTATATGTTCAGCAGGCTCCGCCTAAAAAGAGGACCGGCTGGAAAGTCTTCTGGGCCATCGTCATAATTCTCTCGGTCCTGGCAAATATCATATTCTTCATGGCCCTGATTGGTATGGTCGCTGTCTTTGCAACCACCCAGGACGGAATATTCACAGAAGATATAATTGTTGCCGGTCCCGCCGCCACTAAAATCGCAGTAATCAATCTGCAGGACTTGATTGATGACGAGACCGCCGAAGACATCTATAAGCAAATCAAACGGGCGAGCGAAGACGAAAACGTCAAAGGCTTGATTATCCGGGTCAACTCGCCGGGCGGGACAGTTGCTGCCAGCGACCGAATCAACCAGGAAATACTCAAATACAAAGACGAAACTGAAAAGCCCGTTGTCGCCTTCATGCAGGATATTGCTACCAGCGGGGGCTATTATGCTTCCGTGGCGGCTGACAAAATCGTCGCCGAGCCTACAATAATTACCGGCTCGATAGGTGTGATATTCGGCCATTTTGTCATAAGAGAGCTTCTGGAAGAGAAGCTCGGGATAGAGCCCGTTATAATAAAATCAGGTGAGAAAAAGGATTGGCCGAGCCCCTTCAGCGAAACCACCGACGCCCAGCGACGGTACATTGAGCGGAAACTGATAACTCCTGCCTATGAAAGGTTTGTGCGGATTGTTGCCGACCAGAGAGCCGAGCTTTCCGCCGACGATGTCAGACAACTCGCCGACGGCAGCATATATAATGCCGACGAGGCACTCGAAAATAAAATGATAGACCAAATCGGTTATCTCGACGACGCGATAGAGACGGCAAAGGAATTGGCCGGCGTGGAAAAGGCTCGCGTTGTCGAATACAAAGAGCCCTTCTCTTTTGCCTCTTTTCTGCGCTCGGGCCAAAGCAGCCGCCTTAAAATCGACAAGACTACCCTCTACGAATTTACGAAGCCGCAGCTTCTGTACCTCTGGACGATTGATTGATAACCCCTCACTTGGGCATTCTGTATTTCCACACTTCGGCGGCTCTGGCGGCGGTTAATTAATTTTTGCGGCGATTGCCCTGTAACTGCCGAAATTATCTAAGAGTTAGCAAATGTTGCTCGCCGCGCATCTTTCGTCGCTGTTTGGTCTGGCTTAGCCGTGCCGAAAATACAGACAAGATTTGTTGCTGAATATATCGCGATGGTCGTACTGGTCTTAATGGCCGTCGGGACGGTCTCTGTTTTTTCGGCCAGTGCGGCCGTTGGCCGACAGCCGAGTCTGGAGCGGTTTTACGAGTTTCCCGCCCTCCGCCAGATATTGTTTTTTCCTCTTGCCTTTGCCGTTATGTACGGGGCCTGTCTTTTTGATTACCGCCGCTTCAGCCTGGTCGGCGGCTGGACAAAATCGCCAAGCACGTACCTGTTGGCCTTTAGTGTTGTTTTGCTTGTACTTGTCCTTGTGCCCGGCATCGGAGTGGCAAAGCATTTTGCCCGGCGCTGGTTTGAGATTCCGCTGGGCCAGGCAAGGGTGAGCTTTCAGCCGTCGGAACTTGCAAAATGGTCACTTGTTATTTTCCTGGCCGCCTTTTGTGACAGATTCGGCCCGCAACTGCATCTTTACCGCAAGAGATTTCTGCCGGCGTGTCTGCTTATAGCGCTGATAGTCGGGTGATAATTACCCAGGATTTCGGCACCGCTGCTTTTGTGTTGGCGGTGGGCTTTTTGATACTCGCAATAGCCGGCGTAAAGTTCTCTTATATTCTGACGCTTGTCCCGTTGGGTTTGCTTGGCTTTATGGCGGTCTTGCTGCGTTCGCCCGGCCGAATCAGGCGACTTGCCGCTTTTTTGAATCCCGCAAAGTGGGCCGATTCGGTCGCCTATCAAGCCAATCAATCGCTTATTGCTCTGGGCTCCGGTGGTTTGCTGGGCAAGGGACTTGGTCGAGGCACATTCAAGTACGGCCATCTGCCGGAGGATACCACCGATTTTATCTTCGCAATTATCGGCGAGGAATTCGGATTTGTCGGGGTGGCCCTGGTCATTGCATTGTTCGTTGTGTTTGTATGGTTGGGACTTGTTGTTGTCTCGCGGTGTAAAGACGAATTCGGCCGAATCCTTGCTGCCGGGATTGTCTTGACAATTGCCGCCCAGGCTGCGATTAATATCGGCGTGGTTACCGTTGTGCTGCCGACAAAAGGGATACCGCTGCCTTTCGTAAGCGCGGGCGGGACGAGTATGCTGCTTTCGGCCGCGGCGGTGGGAATCCTGTTGAATATCGCCAGGCAAAGCGACGCGGCACAACTATCGGAGGCGACCGCGTAATGGGCTGCACCAGATTCTTTTTTGCCGGCGGGGGAACCGGGGGCCATATCTATCCTGCCATCGCGGTCGCAGAAAAACTGGCCGAGTTGCACCCCCGTGCTAAAGTCCATTTTTTTGTCAGCAGCAGAGACATTGATTCGCAGATACTTTCCAAAACCGGTTTCGAATATACGGCGTTACCCGCCGTCGGCTTTTCCGCCAGAGCTGACAGGCTGCTCGCATTTGCAGGTTGTTTTTTGAAAAGTTACAGAACCGCAAGAGCGGTAATTGCGGCGGACGAAAAAGCAGTGGTGGTCGGTGTTGGCGGTTTTGTCGCTGCGCCCGTTTGCTTTGCCGGCCATCGGCTGGGCGTGCCGGTTGTGCTAATCAATGTTGATATTGTCCCGGGCAAGGCAAACCGAATAATTGCTCGCTGGGCAAAAGAAATTTTTGTGCAGTTTTCCGAAACGGCCGAATATTTCGGCAAAAGAAAATCAAAAGTCAACGTAGTCGGTTGTCCTCTGCGACCGGCCTTTTCAAATCCCAGACCGCAGCAGGCCATTGAAAAACTGGGCCTTGACGAACATAAGAAAATACTGCTCATCACCGGCGCATCGAGCGGCTCAGCCAGCATCAATAGGACTATCTGTTCACTTCTGAGCGAATTGGCAGCATTTGCAGACCAATGGCAGATAGTTCATCTGACCGGAAGGGCACAGTTCGAGGCTGTCAAAGCCGACTATGCCGGTGCCGCAATTGACGTAAAACTGTTGGATTATTTTGACGATATGGCGGACTTGTTAGCTGCAGCGGAGCTGGTTATCGGCAGAAGCGGGGCCGTAAGTGTCGCTGAATACGCCGCTGCCGGCTGTCCCGCTATTTGTATGCCGTACCCGCATCACAAGGATATGCACCAGTACTTAAACGCCGGCAAACTCGTAGAAGCCGGAGCCGCAATAATCGTCGACGACGTCCCTGATGAAAAGGAACGGCGCGAGTGGCTTTGGGAAGAGCTGGCTGCTTTGCTCTGCGACGACGGAAAACGTGCCGAAATGAAAAAGGCGTATGAGAAAATCGCCAATAAAGACACAGCCTCAAATATAGCCGGCAGGCTGATTGAAATTGCAGGTCAAAGCCAGTGAACTGCAGGGATTACTTCAACATGATAATTGAGAAGCTCACGTGCGCTTGTGTACGTGACAAGCGATAATTAAACCACACCTATACGAGAACCGAGTCCCTTCGACGGGGCTTTTCTTATTATTCCATTTGCCGGACAAGCTCGGCAAGGTCTTTGAAGTCTACCACCCGGTCTTCGTTGAAATCGCAGAAATTCAGGACCGTCTCAGCCAGCCACTCGTCACAGAAGACGGCCAGGTCCAGCATGTCAATAAAGCCGTCAAAGTCCACATCACAGCCTTTTGGCGGGACATATATCGACTGGTCCGCGTCGACAACTGCCAGATGAGAAAATATCTGCTCGAAGAAGATGTAATTCATACTGATGACGGGCCTGTTTCCGCTTTGGCTTTTCCAGACGAAACCCTCTATATTCGGATGGCTGTCGTATTTTACCGGCTCGTTGGGCCAGATAGTGTAGGTGAAGCCTTCGACAACTTCCGTCGTTCCGTCGGCGTAAGTGTTTTCGCAAAACCAGTTGTACTTTGCGACCCAGAAATCGCCGTCGGCGACCTGATGAAGTATCGTAAAATCCTTGAAATCTACGAAACGGTCGCCGTTAAGGTCTGCATATGGTACTGTCTGAAGCCAAAACTGAATTAATACTATCAGTGCGTAATGAATAGTACACCACCTCTCCAACGTTAATAAAAAAAGCTGTGTAGACTCGCCCCTCCTTCCCACACAGCTTTAGCTACTTGCCGAGTAACGACTCACTGCAGACGGCCGTTAAAGGGCGCTGCCTGCGGCTGCTCGTTACCTGCTTTTATTGTCCTCGAATTCTGCAAGGCCGCATAATAAACGGCTTGGCCAGACCTGTCACCGAGCCACGTTAGGCAGCCCTGTGCTCGCAGAAATTGATGGAACGATAGTAAAGCAAATTTGCGCGCATTTGTCAATAGCTTGTTACTACTAAATCGGAGTATTTACTAAAATCCCCTGCTGCACAAGGGGTAATTATTGCGTTTTTGTTTTAGAGAGACGTGTTTGCTGCGAGTAAAATTTGTTTGAATGGTTACGTATCTGAGATAAAATAGGGCCGCACGAAAAGCTGGACAATTAAATTAAAGGATTGATTCGCCGTGTCGGTTCAGACGCCGGGCATATTTGCTGACCGTCCGGGGTCAGGCGATAACTTTCGAGAGGTCAAAGTTATGACAAAAAAGGCTGTTGATGTTGTATTGTTGCCCGATGAGGCGGTAACGCAAAGGGCCATCGAAGCAAATGCGCAACTTGTTGAAAAATTCGGCGACCAGATTGTGCTGCACAAACAAAAGTGTCTGCCGCACATATCCCTGGCGATGGGCTGTATTGACGAAGCCGACATTGGCCGAATTGAGACGGTTCTTCGCCAAATCGCAGCCGATTTTCCTTTGGGAAAACTGCACACGGCCGGCGTTGCAATCAGCGGCAATGCCAAGGGCCAGGCAGTGTCGGTTCTTGTGGTGGCCAAAGACAGGAAACTACAGACATTTCACGAACAGGTAATGAACAGGCTCACAGACTATCTCGATAACGAAGTCACTGACGAAATGATATATCCTTCAGGGCCAATAGCCGAATCGACCTTGATGTGGATAGAGAACTATCGAGCTAAATCCGCCTTTGAAAAATTCTTGCCGCACATAACATTAGGCTACGGCCGATTGGGTGACTTCTCATTTCCCGCCGAGTTCACCGCTGACAAACTCGCTATCTGCCATCTCGGCAATCACTGCACCTGTCGGCAAATCCTCACCGCCATCGAGTTTTAGGCAGCTTCTTCCGTATTTTTCTTCCTGAGTTGGGCAGGCGGGACTGCCGGTGTCTCTTTGTTCGCGCACAAAAACTTGTCACAATTAAGCTGAAATCCTGTCCCCGGCAGCAAAAATGCCTGAAAACAGCCAAAAATCACAATTGCTGACCTTTTGGCACCATATTTGCTCGGTTTTCTTCCCGATTGGGGTCTCCAAGGCGGGGACAGGATTTTGTTGGGCTTTTCCGGGAGAAGGAAATTATGAGAAAGACAGCTTTGGCCGTAATGGTATCGGTGTTGCTGTGCTCGGCGAGTATGTGCTTCGGTGGTCTGCCGCAGTATGAAATCGTGGATTTAGGGACGCTGGGTGGCGGCTATAGCCAGGCATTTGGAATCAACAATGCCGGCCAGGTTGTCGGTATTGCCCGGACCGATGCGAGACAGGTGTATGGCTTTCTTTGGGCCGCCGACACAGGGATGACGGACCTGGCCCCTGCCGACAGCAATTTTTCGAGCAGAGCCAGGGCCATCAACAATGCTGGCGAAGTGACAGGTACACTGGAGCCTATGCTACTGCCAAAAACGCCGTCTTCGGGCCGAACGGCGTTTGTGTGGGACAGTGTTAACGGAATGACAACTTTAAACATACACGGTGCTCATAGGCTTTCTCTCGGTGAGGAGGATGTGGCGTACGGAATCAATGACTCCGGACAGATAGCCGGCAGAGGTTGTTGTTTTGATACGGAAATTTCTCCGGCTGTTGTGGTTGGTCCGGGTGAAATAGTGGTGCGTCCTTTTCCTGGCATCAATATCCCGAAACCGCGGGCCTTTTTATGGGACAGCACGAGTGGTTTCCTCGATATTGGCGTACTTGGCGGCTCTTCCAGCTCTGCTTTCGGGATTAACAATGAAGCACAGGTAGTTGGCGCGTCTGCAACTGACGACATAGTCGTCGGTTCGACAAGGCGCGCAGCTCACGCCTTCGTATGGAACCTTAACGCAGGAATGGAAGACCTGGGTACTTTGGGAGGCCAACAAAGCAGTGCTCGCGCCATCAATGAGTCCGGACAGATTGTCGGTTCTTCAGAAACCGGCGCACTTGACGAGGACGGGCGGGCCATCAACCATGCCGTTATGTGGAACAGATACGGCGAAATTCTCGACATCCATCAAAATTCGTTACGAGAAAACAGTACAGCCTTTGGTATCAATAACAATGGACAGGCCGTGGGCTGTGCTTTTGCCGTTGGCCGTTTAGACCATTTGTCGGGAATGTTCATGTTGGTGAGTATCATACAAGGAGGAAGCGGCATTTCTGTGCCTGAACCGAGCGCTGCCTTTTTTTGGAGCCCGACCGTCGGGATGATTGACCTTAACGAGCTTCTTGAGCCGGATTCGGGCTGGACGCATCTGATATCGGCTGAGGCCATTAACGACAAGGGGCAGATTGTCGGTTACGGCCGTACCGCCGAAGGCGAAACACATGCGTTTTTAATGAGTCCTGTTGACCAGTCGAAGTATGCTGCGTTGGTGATTGAAGATGCTGTCGACCAAAAGCTTTCTGTGCTCGAGACGATTAACACGGCTTTGGCAAAGGAACAAGGGGCATATGACCTTCTGGACCAGATGCTCCAAAGCGGTAACTACGCGGATTTGACCCGAAGCGACCTGGTCAAGGCCAGACAGAGGATTCACTCTGCCGTCCAGCACCAGATACAGACCGTTGTAGATTTGGAAAGAAGTATCGAAGAGCTTGGCGACGCACTGGAATCTTTGGGCTGCGTTCAAAATTAAACGGGCATTTGTTTCTGCGTAGGGAGCATTATCCCGA
>Ga0114923_10003594_pt1 | contig 10448 bp, 8 predicted proteins | sample SumtaG_FD_89578 | JGI IMG/M metagenome (GOLD analysis project Ga0114923, IMG submission 89578) | Deep subsurface microbial communities from Indian Ocean to uncover new lineages of life (NeLLi) - Sumatra_00157 metaG | ecosystem: Environmental > Aquatic > Marine > Oceanic > Sediment | place: near...
GGAATGAAAAGACTGTTGGAACAGGTTCGCAAGGAGTTTCCGAATCTCAAACACGGCTACTTCAACCCACCCCGGGAGAAATTTTAGGATTCACCGCAGAGACGCAGAGCAAGCCGAGTTAGGTTTCAGGTTTCAGTGTTCAGGTGTCAGGTCGATCAATTCTGACACCTGACACCTGACACCTGACACCTGACACCTGAAATATGAAATGGATAGAAGCAAAAGTTGTTTTTGATGCTGAAGACAACCACCTGGCCGTCGAATTAATTTCCAATTTATTTTTCGAATTCGATCTGAAGGGTGTGGCTGAAGAAGACCCAACAGTTGAGCCCACTGAAGGCTGGGCGGAGGATTCGATTGGTCGTCCGGACCAGCATGCGGTGGTCGGTTATTTTCCAAAAGACAGGAAGGTCAAAAGGCGCTGCAAGGTTCTGGAAAAGAGATTGGCCTTGTTAAAAGAGAATTCTGCTATTCTTTATCGGGTCAGTTATAAAGAATTGGCCGAAGAAGACTGGGCCGAGGCCTGGAAAGCATTTTTTACGCCTCAAAAAATCGGGCAAAAAATTGTTGTCAAACCCACCTGGTGTGAGTACAGAGCCGATCCGGATGATATCGTGCTGGAGCTGGATCCCGGTATGGCCTTTGGTACCGGAACGCATCCCACCACCGCCCTCTGTATCAATCTGATTGAGGACTATTTGAACAGGGGCGATTCGTTTATAGATATCGGTACGGGCTCCGGCATATTGATGATTGCGGCAGCACTGCTGGGTGCTGGATTTGTTTGCGGTCTTGATAAGGATAATGTGGCCATCGACGTTGCTGCCGCCAACCTCCAGCTGAATGGACTTGATCCCCAAAACTATTCCTTGAGTACCGGAAATCTTCTTGAGGGTGTTAAAGAAAAATATGATTTTATCGTGGCGAATATCTTCACCCATGTAATTTTGGAACTGCTGGATGATCTTCACCGGGCACTGGCTAAAGGCGGGATCTTTGTCTGCTCGGGGATGTTCGAGAAAAATAAAAACCTGGTGGTTGTCAAAATGAAGAATAGGGGGTTTGAAATACTGGAGATACGTAGTAAAGAGGAATGGTCTGCCATTGCCGCTCGAATTACGCCATAGAGCATGGCGCATGGGGATAAGTGATTTGAATAAGTAGGCGACTGCACCGAGCAAAGTCACTCCGTGCCCCATGCCATATGCTAATTGTAATCTTTTTTGGAGAATCTTATGAGGATACTTCTCGTTGAAGACGATCAAAAGATTGCTTCTTTTATCATCAAGGGTTTAAAGGCCGACGGGTTTGCCGTGGACCATGAAGCCAACGGCGAGGACGGTTTGCATCTGGCTTTAACCGAGCCTTACGATGCTGCGATCATTGATATTATGCTGCCCCGGATGGATGGCTTAAAACTCATAGAAAATATGCGCCGTGAGAAACTGAAGACACCCGTCATTATCTTAAGCGCCAAAGGGGAGGTCGATGATCGCGTAAAAGGACTGCAGATCGGTGCGGATGATTATCTGGCAAAACCATTTGCATTTTCTGAGTTGCTGGCCCGGCTGCAGGCCCTGATTCGGCGCAGCAGCGATGTTTCTGAGCCGACCAAATTGGCAGTCGCGGATGTCAGTATGAACCTTATTGCCCGCGAAGTTGTGCGAGCCGGTAAAAAAATCGATCTACAGCCATTGGAATTTTCTTTGCTGGAGTATCTGATGCGCAATGCCGGCAGAGTGGTTTCCAAAACCATGATTATGGAACATGTCTGGGATTATTATTTCGATCCCCAGACCAACGTGGTTGAATCACGAATTTACAAGCTACGGGAAAAAATAGACAAAGAATTTCCCACCAGGCTGATTCATACGGTGCGCGGAGTGGGTTATGTTCTTAAAGAAGATAAATAGCATTCGTCATACGCTGGCGTTCCGCCTTACCCTCTGGTACGCAGGTTTATTTATGCTGACCTCCTGCGTGGCTTTTCTCTTTTTCTACATATTGATTACTTCCGTTATCAGGGACCGCACCGACCAGGATCTGTTAAGTGAGGCGCGCACCCTGTCTTCGATTCTAAAAGTAGAGGGCATCGATGCGGTCCAGCGCCAGGTCATTCTTGAAGCCCAGGCTGCTGGTGAAAAAAAGATTTTTTTCCGCTTGCTCTCTTTTGGCGGACAGGAGTTTTCATCATCCAATATGTCTTACTGGCGCGATATCGGGATTGGAAAGCTGGCGATTAATCAATTGATCCGTGAAAACCGTCCGGTTTTTGATACTGCCAGTCTGCCGGATCGCAAGCATAAAATCCGGGTTCTTTATGCGATAATTGGCCGCAGCATTATTTTGCAGCTGGGCCAATCCATGGAAAATTATACCCGCTTCATCGAGCTCTTTCGTAAAATATTTGTTACCACCATGGCTTCTCTATTTGTTTTTGCCGCCATTGTGGGATGGTTTATGGCCCGCAGGGCGGTTGCGGGTGTTGAAACGGTTACTCAAACGGCCCGACAAATATCGGAGGGCCGCCTTACGGAAAGAGTGCCGGTCAAAAAACACCAGGATGAGATCGACCAGCTGGCCATTACGTTTAATCAAATGCTGGATCGCATTCAAACCCTGGTCACCGGCATCAGGGAAATGAGCGATAACATTGCCCACGATCTTAAAAGCCCCATCACACGTATCCGCGGAATTTCAGAGGTCTCCTTGACCACCGGCGCCTCTGAAAAAGAATATGAAAGCATGGCGGCCAGCACCATCGAAGAGTGTGATCGGCTTCTGGATATGATCAACACCATGCTGGTGATTTCCAAAACCGAAGCCGGGGTGAATAAACTCGATACCCAGGAGATGGACATAGCCGCAGTTGTGCGTGATGCCTGTGAACTGTTTCAGTCACCGGCAGAGGATAAAGATTTAAATTTGATTTGTGATGCTTCGGGTAATTTCAGCATATCCGGAGATAATCGACTGATTCAAAGAATGATCGCCAACCTGCTCGATAATGCCATCAAATACACGCCCGTCGGCGAGAGCATTGAAGTAGCGGTTCAGCCCCAAAACACGCATGCTGTCGTCATTACCGTCAAAGATAACGGTTTGGGAATTGGCGAGGAGGACATATCCCGTATCTTTGAGCGCTTTTACCGTTGTGACCCCAGTCGCTCAGAGGCCGGAATCGGGCTGGGCCTGAGCTTCGCCAGGGCTATTGCGCGGGCCCATGGCGGGGATATCACCGTTGACAGTATTCCGGAAAGGGGCAGCACGTTCACTGTCACCCTCCCAAAACTGATTTCAAAACTCTCATCTCTTGGCCGATAGCTGCGTTACTAATTACAATTTGGAGTGTTTTATTCATATTTTAGATTTTAGATTTCGGATTTTGGATTTAGCAGCCAACTGAGCGTTGCGCTTGAATTACCAGCAGTTTCAATCCGAAATCCAAATTCCAGAATCCAAAATCATGTTAGCTCCATTACTCCAATAACACCTTGTTAAATCAATAAATTTTGCCTAATTCTTTTTTTCTTAACCCATTTATCTCCTTGCAACTTAACCTTTTGATCATTTTGAGGTCATGTTCCGGCCATCTCCTTGTACTAATCTTAGTCAACGAATATTGCGGCATGTCCGCCTAATCAATTATAAGGAGGTATAAACCATGAAAAGAAAACCATTCAGAAAATTATTTTTCGGAATCATGATTTTGGCGATGGCCGGATTTATCTGGGGATATGGCTTCGAGACGGAAACAGCAGCCAAGGAAACGCCTGAAGTTGAATCCAAAGCCATGATGGTCCCGGCCAATTTCAGTGAACTTGCCAAAAACGCCCGGCCCGGAGTGGTCAACATACGCACGGTCAAGACCGTTAAGGGCGGGGGTCGGGTATTCCGCCACTTTTTTGGAAACCCTTTTGACAAAAAAGATCCTTTCCATAATTTCGGGCCCTTTTCTGATGAGCGGGCACCGGATTTTAAACAAAGGAGCCTGGGATCCGGTTTTATCATTGATCGCGACGGTTACATCGTTACCAACAATCATGTGATCGAAGGTGCCGACGAGATCAAAGTCCGGTTAGCTAACGACAAGGAGTTTGACGCCAAAATTATCGGCCGCGATCCCAATACGGATTTAGCCCTTATAAAAATAACGGGCTCCTCAGATCTGGCTGCGTTGAAACTGGGTGATTCGGATAAGCTTCCGGTTGGCAGCTGGGTGGTGGCCATCGGTAGTCCTTTCGGTCTTGAACAGACGGTAACTGCCGGTATTGTCAGCGCCAAAGGCCGCGTGATTGGCAATGGCCCCTACGACGATTTTATTCAAACCGATGCTTCGATTAACCCCGGAAACAGTGGTGGCCCACTTCTCAATCTGAACGGGGAGGTGGTCGGCATCAACACTGCCATCGTTGCCCGGGGCCAGGGAATCGGTTTTGCCATACCGGTTAACATGGCACAGGGAATCATCGACCAGCTGAAGGCGCATGGTTCTGTTACCCGCGGCTGGCTGGGTGTTGGCATTCAGGATCTGACTCCGGAATTAGTCGAATATTATGGATTCGAGGAGAAAAAAGGGGTCCTGGTGGCTCAGGTTTTTGAAGGCGATCCTGCCGATAAAGCCGGCATTAAAGCCAAAGACGTCATTATTGAAATAGACGGCCAACCCGTCAATTCAAGCCGTGAACTGACCGCAACCATTGCTTTAATTCCGGTGGGCAAAAAGACACCCATTACGATCATACGGGATGGTAAAAAGAAAACGGTGAATGTGAAGATTTCCAAACGGGATGATTCTGAACTGATGGCTAAACAAGAACCTGAGAGCAGCGGAGAATTAGGAATTCGGATTGCAGAAATAACCCCGGAAACCGCCAAACGATTCGGTCATTCGGAAACTGAAAAAGGCGTGCTGGTGGTTGGTGTTGAGCCCGGCAGCAAAGCAGATGAAGCCGGAGTTCGCCCGGGGGATCTGGTGAAAGAGGTGAATCGCAAACCGGTTACCAGCGTTTCCGACCTGCGCTCGGAAATTGAAAAAGACGATAAAATCCAGCTTCTGGTTAAAAGACCGAATGCCGGTTTTGTGGTGATTAAAATTGGTTGAGTAATTTTTTTTCGAAGGCAGGCGTAGACAAGCGCCGAAAATTTATCCGGTTTGTCTGCGTCCGTCCTGTAAAATACGCGTTTGTAATTTGATTAAAACGCTAAGAAATTTAGTTCTGCTCTGTATCAAATTCTTCTGTAATTTTAAATTTCGATAAGTGTTCATTGCAATGATCTGCATGCTCGATTGCTTTTTGAAGGGTTTCATCCAATTTTTCCGGTTCCGTCCCGCCGTTCGCCGCGTCTTCCAGAGTCGCACGCAGCAAGCTGTTTTCATTTTTCATTTTTGATACGAAGCTTGAAAGCACATCTATCATTTCATTAACCTGGTTGGCTTCGTTTTGGAGGAAGTCATGGCGGCGCAAAAATATTTTTCGCGTTAAGTCTCCTTCAGAAATTTTTTTAAACGTATTTGTAAAATTGACGAGTGGACCGCATATTTTGTGCGTTATGACGATCTGATGGATAAATGCCAGAATTAACAGGATAACCAGGGAATATGCTAATCTTTCCAGCAAAATAATAAATATTTTCGCCGAAAAATATTGGTTGCATAGTTCCATTGATTGAAAAATGTCCAAATATAAGGGCGACAAGATAGTTAGAACAATAACAGCAAGTAACAATAGCATATATATAAGATTCGTAACTGCTATCTTTAGCTGGACATTTTTCATTATCATATAGTTCTTTAACTTTCGATTATTATTCTCGTGCTTCATGTTGCCTCTTCTTTCTGTGATTTTGGCCGGTCTTAAATTACCTCTCGATGGGTTGGGGGCTAGGCAGCCTTTTCACCGCGCCATTCCAATACGGTTAATAAAGCCGTTACAACTTTAGGGTCAAATTGGTGACCGGCTTCTTTTGTAATTATTTCCATAACCTGCTCAAAGGGCATTCCAGACCGGTAGGGCCGATCCGATTTCAGTGCATCAAAAACATCGGCCACTGCTAAAATACGTCCTCCTAAACTAATGGCATTACCGGAAAGGCTATGCGGATATCCCCTCCCATTAAAGTTCTCATGATGCTGCAAAACCATGGGTATGATTTCATCATATGCTTTAATCGGCTCTAAAATTCGCGCCCCCATTTGCGGATGCTCTTTAATGGCACTAAATTCTTCATCACTAAGTTTACCGGGTTTATCGAGGATGGCTACGGGCACCCCAATTTTACCGATATCGTGCAGAAAGGCAGCTCGCTGTAAATTTACAAGTAAGGTATTATCGATATTAAGCTCTTTTCCGATTTTAAGCGCCATTTCAGCAACTCTTTCAGAGTGACCGGCAGTCCAGGAAGATTTTGCGTCAACCGTACGAGCCAATGCTTTCAATGTTCCCCAGTTAAGTCGATTTAATTCCTCGATAAGATTTGAGTTTGCCAGAGCCACCGCCACCTGGTCCGCCATTTGCCGGACTAGATTGAGATCCTCCTCACTTTGTGCCATTTGCTCTGATTGTCCAAAGGCGATGATGGCGGACACTTTTTCTTGCAGGAAAACCGGTAAAACCAAAAACGATTTGCTTCCACCTTTCGCCAAATTTAGGAGATAGGCTGGGATTTTCTGATTCCCATCGATGAAGAAATATTTCGGATTTATATAGAGCGTTTGCAGGTCGCGGGGCTCAATTTGAATGGACTGCTTGCTGATTTCTCGCTCTTGATGGACTGATCCACTATATGTTTGAGCCGTAAGGTCTTTTTCGGAGTCCATAAGACTTATGCTGACCGTATCGTAGGAAAAACATTCGCGCATCCGGGTCATAACGGTTTTGACAATTTTTTCCGTTTCCAATGACGAGAGGATGGCACGGTCGATTTCAGCTTTTGTAACCAGGGTTTTAAATTGTCTGCTTAAACGGGTGGACATTTCATTAAACGCATCCGCGAGCTCTTCAAATTCATCATTACTCTGGACGTTCACTCGGCTTTCAAAGTCTTTCTTTGCAATCCGATGGGTACCTTCTTTGAGCAATTCAAGCGGCACGAGACTTTTTCGGATATATGCAATGCTCAGAAGGAGGACCACCCATAAAGACATGAGTGCGACGAGGAGAAACATTTTCTTAAAGTTGGATATGGGTGCGAGCACATCGGTTCCTAATTGAAGGAGCACGAGGGTCCAATTCGAAGTCAGAAAATTTGGTTTTAAGAATATGTCTCGACCACTCGCCACGTATCTTCTTTTTTTGTGAATCAATTCGAATACATCTGAGTTTGCGGTTTTCATCCGTAGCTCAATTTGATCCGATAACCCGTCGCTGTCTTGTAAGGAGCTAAACAGTAAATTATTTGAATCATCCAAGGCACATACTTTTACATCCGGGGGTAAGGTGTTGTCATGGCCTGCTCCCCACAAATAAGCAGGATTAATCTCACCTAAAATGAAACCTGAGTCCGGTGCATTCAGATTCATTGTCCTCAACATAAAGATTCGGGGCCAGGAATCCGGATAATATATTGTCCTGAGCGCCGTTTTGCCTGATTTAATGTGCTGAATTTCCGCCGGCGTTGGGTTCGGCGGGTTTTTTATTTGTCCGAAAAATCTTATTGTGCCGATGTTAAGATCGAATAGCTGAAGGCCCTTAAAACGGTCTTTCAACTGATCGCTCAGATCATTCGCCGGTATTTTGTGGAATTTCTGATAGTTCATTTTGACAAAAGAGGATGTAAAAAGCTGCATCTCCGCCTCCAGAAACAACAGCCTTTCGTAAACGGACAAACCATGCAGCTTGGTCGATTGCTGGAGGCGCTTGTGACTTTGTGCATTGAGTTGTGCGGTTACCTGGTTGAAAGACAGGATGAAGAGTCCGGCAACAGGGAGCAGTGCGCACGCGACGAACATTAAAAAGATGCGTCGGGCAAGTTTGCTTTGAAAAAATGATTTTTCAATTTTCATTTACTGCTCCTGCATCAGTAGTCGGAAGCCAATCCGACAAATTGGCCATCGTTGGCGCGGACGATATCGTCCCGGCTGTGTTGTGCTGTAAAGGGGGCTTTGCTATCACCATCCCGGCCCTTGCTATAGAGATCGTAATCCGAGTTTACCGGCACCATATTATGATCTTTCCGTCTTTTATCCGTTTTGCCGGCACCCTTATGATCGACTCCTGCAATTTTTAAATACTTGTAAGGATTTCCCCACGGATCTATAAAAGGCCCTGTTCCAATATCATTTAGACTGTCCGGATAGGCATTATTATCGACAACATAATTTACGATATTTTCCTCCAATATTCTGATTTCTGCTATGGCCGCGGCGATTTGTGCTTTGTATCGATAACTTATATAATTCGGGATCGCGATTGCGCTCAGGGTGGCAATGATTGCCACCACGATCATCAGTTCGACAATTGTAAACCCTTCAAACCATCTTCTGCGCTCATATTCGGTCGAACCCGGCCAATGAACAGGCACGAGTTCCATCTGCCAAGGCTTAAGAAATAATACTTTCGACCTCGGTTGTAATTCGATTGTCAGAATGGCGCGAATCATAAATAATTGTTTGAATTTATTATGTAAAATTACCCAATTTGGTCATGCAGAATAGATTGAGCGGGCGCTCCAAAACAGCATTTTGAGATCGTTATATCCGTGCGGCTCCATCGAAAGATTTCATCGAGCGCATCACCATTTATTTAAGCCGGGTATTCATATAAATATCGGCAATTAATAAAAAAAACTTGAATGAGGACCGTCGATGAAAGACATGTATCCATCTGGGCCAAAAGATGCCTTTGCACCCAAAAGGCTTTTGAACCTCAGCCTGCACAGCACCTTTTTAGAGTCTTAGTTGTGAATTCTTTGCATTTTATGGCAAAACATTTACGCCACCAAGACACAAAGACGCAAAGATGAATATTAACCAAAGGTTTCGCTTTGTGTCTTGGTGCCTTTGTGGCAATTTGTTCCGGCTCGTCCGGGTTAGGTCATCGTTAACAATTCGCTTTAAATTCGTCCCACAGCCGGGGAAGCTTGTGTGCCGTATTTTCGTACCGTCTGGATCAAGGCTTCAATATTTTCCTTTTTCACACCCGGCCAGAGATCACAGCCGGGCCACACGGCATCGACACCGTCGTCGATACATTTTTTTATTACCGGTTCAACCTCCGCAACCTCCCCTGTCACCAGAGTGCCATAGGGATCAAAGTTTCCGAACAAAAGGGCATCATTGCCCAGCTTTTTGCGGCTTTGCACGACGTTATTTTTTTGATCGACGCTCAGGGCAGCTGCGCCGCATTCATTCATCATCTCAATAATCAGATCGGTGGAACCGCAAATATGATTCACAGTGGGTATTTTCAGAGTACCGAATACTTTTGTGAGATTGGGCCCAATAAGCGTTTGCCACATCTTTGGCGACAGCAGATCGGTGCCGGATCCCATTTCCCGTACGGTGATGTAATCCACACCCATGGCTTCGTAATGCTGTGCAACCTGGGTGACCAGATCAGTCATTTTGGAAAGAAAGGCTTCCACCCGTTCTTTGTCCTTGCGGACCCCTTTCAGTAACAGGTCCAATTCAATCACCTGGCCCGCCATGGTAAACGGGCCCAACACCCAGCCACCCAGGGCATAATCTCCGTTGGAATGGGACTTTATAATTTCAAAGGCCTTATCCACCAGAGGCATCCGCCCCCTGTTGAGAAAGTCATCCGGAATTACCACCTCATCAAGACTTTTCCACTTACTGGGTACTGTTGGGTAAAGGATATCGTCCGATTGCTCATACAGACTGACACCGCGACCCAGGGCCTCCGGCACGGTGCACATGTCATAGGGAACGATAACAGCGTCAAAACCGAACATCTCGGCCGTCAGCAAGGCGGAGTTGGCCAGTTTTTCGGCCGATTTGTGAACTTCTGCAAAGCGGATGCCCATCTTTTCGATGGCCTGAATGACGACCATGCCCATGCCGCTAAAACATGGCATGACATCTACGGGTTCACGGCGAAAAAGCCGCATCACTCTTTCTTTGGAGGTTAGCTCTGCCATATATTGCTCCTTTCCGATTGCTTGGTAGATGGTTTAAGCCATTTACAGCTTATTGCAGTGTATCTAATTGTTCGTCAAAGTCGGGAAACAGCTTGTAAAGGGGATGATTGGGCTCTTTGGGCAATTTTTTTGTCTCGGCAAAAACCGATGTGGCTAAAAACGCATCGGCCATAGCCACGGCCGAAAAGATCCGCGTTGCGCCAGCCATCGGTCCGGAGAAGACCATGTCGTGGTAAAAAAATGAGGAAAGCGCCTCCAGTGCTGCATCGGATGCAGACCATCCTTTAAAGCCCCACAGTTCTCTGGCCTGGGTCCACATATAGGACCCGTTACTCGGTGCGCTGGCA
>Ga0114923_10003595_pt1 | contig 10447 bp, 9 predicted proteins | sample SumtaG_FD_89578 | JGI IMG/M metagenome (GOLD analysis project Ga0114923, IMG submission 89578) | Deep subsurface microbial communities from Indian Ocean to uncover new lineages of life (NeLLi) - Sumatra_00157 metaG | ecosystem: Environmental > Aquatic > Marine > Oceanic > Sediment | place: near...
AGCTTTGTCTTGGGCTCTTAGAAGCATATCCTTCTCCTTGGTCCTGGCTTCTTTTAATATTTTTTCAGCTCTAGCCTCTGCCTTTTTAATGTGAATTGAAACTTTTTTCTTGCGTGCCCAATAACCCAACAAAAAAAACCCCACAGCAATGGCAGCATAAATCACATAATACATCATAAGATTTATAAATCTTGCCTTTTAGGAGTCTTGTTAAACTATATCAAAAACTAAGTAAAAATAATTTTTAAATTATTCCACTGAAATTAGAAATTTTAAAATTGTACCTATATTAAATTTCATCTTTGGTAAACAAATATTAAATATTTTTACTAATATTAGACAAATCTACTCAATCATTCTCTACTCCTAAAAAACAAATTTTTTGTTAATTTATTACTAAAATTATACTAACACTATTTTATTAATCTGTAAACCTTACTTGTTTAACTGCAGTCACCATCACTGCTACCACCGTCTGTTCCGTAACCAAAACCAGGAGATGGAGCGGAAGAAGAAAGTTCTTTCTTACATTCATCCGGAACATTGGTAAAGCCAGCACAAACTGCTTCTAAAAGACTTTTTGAATCCCTAGACGCACTTACTTTTTCTTCGTTAATAACTAAATTGGGAGAACCACTTATTCCGTATTTTTCTGTATCAACCTTGTTTATGTTAAATTGAGGATATAGGTCATTATACCAATTTTCTTTGTCGGCAAGATTAGCCATTACATCAAATTCTTTGTCAGTATCTTTGGTGCAAGCATCTATTTTAGAAGTATTAATATTTGCTTTAGCTAAACAACCAGCAGTAACACCTTCTTCTAGGAAACATTTTAAGTATTCAATTAATTTTTCTGGCTCTTCTTTTTGAATACAATACTGATTTAATTGTTCTTTTACTTCTACTTCGCCATGCATAGCATAATCACAGAATTTTAACTCAAAATCAACCTTGTCTCCTAGGGTTTCTAAAACTGGAATAATACCCTTTTCGATTTGGGTGCCATATGGGCAATGACTCATAACAAAAAGCTCTATCTTTGGCTTGTCTTGCTTTTTTCTAGTGGCAACCGGAGCTTCATCTGTCACTCTGTTCATGTCTATTGCTTGAGTAAAGAACTTTGAACCGTCAAGAGTCATGTATGACTCAACCTCTTGACTCTTACCCTGACTTTCTACTAATACAGCCAATTTATATAGTCCGTTTTCTTCAATAATTTCATTAATAGTGGCTTTAGTTTCAGCCGCTCCGCCAGATATTAATTCATCGTTAATAAATTTTTCTGCTCGGGCCCTTGCCTCCTCTGGCTCAAGTATCGTAATTTCATCTCCTTTTCCGCAACCAGTTAAAGCTAAAACTAGAAGCAAACTTAAAACAATAATCTTTTTCATAAATTCTAAATTTAATTAAATAATTAATAATAGTTCTTTTATATTATCAAAAAGAAATATTTAAGTCAAAAGGTGAAAATATCAAATAGCAATATTGTCAATATTGCCACAAAGAACAAAAGAATATACAATTAAAATAAGGTAAAATTATTAATTTTTTAATACTATACAAATATGACTTATGATGTAATTATAATTGGTGCCGGTCCCGCAGGTCTCACTGCCGGCATTTATGCCGCTCGCCGAGAAATGAAAGCGGTAATTTTAACCAAAGATATTGGTGGCCAGATGATGTGGGCAAGTGAAATTGAAAATTATCCAGGCTTTAAAAGTATAAAAAGCTCTGAGCTTATAACTAAAATGTCCGAACAAGTTAAAGCTTTAGGGGTAGAAATTAAACTGGCCGAAGTAAAAAGAATAGAGAAAAAAGATGAAGATTTCAATATACGCACTGAGGGTGGTGATTTTTTGGCAAAAACCGTAATTATTGCTTTAGGGGCTTCACCTCGCCGGTTAGCTATACCTGGTGAAGAGGAGTTTTCTGGCAAAGGAGTTTCTTATTGCGCTAATTGCGACGGGCCGTTTTTTAAAGAAAAAACTGTGGCTGTAGCTGGAGGCGGAAACAGCGCCTTAGATGCAGCTGAGATGCTTTCTAAAATTGCTAAAAAAGTTTATTTGATCCACCGCCGGGATGAATTTAGAGGTTTTGAGGCACTCATCAAGGAAATAAAAGATAGAGATAATATAGAGTGTATATTAGATAGCGATGTTAAAGAAATACTGGGAAACAAAAAGGTAGAAAAGATTAAAGTTCATAATAACAAAGAAAATACTAACCAGGAATTGGAAATTGACGGTATATTTATTGAAATTGGTCATATAGCTAAAACTGATTTAGTGGAAAAACTTACTGAAAGGAATGAAAAAAATGAAATAATTATTGATGAGAAGGGCAAAACAAAAACTCCTGGGCTTTTTGCCGCCGGCGACGTCACCAATATTCCTTTTAAGCAAATAGTAACAGCTGCGGGTGAAGGAACAATTGCCGCTTTGGCTGCCTACCAATACATTCAACTAAAGGAGGGGAAGGATGCTAATAATATTTTAGATAGGAGCTGTAAAAAATAAATATGTTATCTTTAGATAAAGAAAAATCTTTGTTTGAAAAGGGTCATAAGCTTATCGGCTCAATTGACGAATCTGGACGCGGTCCTCTGGCAGGCCCAGTAGTAGCTGTTACTGTTACTCTAAAACCTGATATCTATGAAGAAATTTTATCCTGTGATGATTTAAAGCTGGTTAATGATTCCAAAAAATTGACAGCTAAGAGGCGTGAGGAGCTTTTTGATATTATTTCTGAAAAATTCTTTGAGGTTGGAGTGGGAATCTGCGATAATAAAACAATCGATAGAGTAAATATTTTACAAGCGGCCTTTTTGGCCATGAAAAAATCAATCGGGGCTCTTAAAAAGAAACCCGATTTTATTTTATTAGACGGTGGTTTCCCTATTCCCAATATAACTTGCGAGCAACAAAATATTATTAAAGGAGATTCCTTTATTTTTTCCATTGCCGCCGCTTCAATTATTGCCAAAGTAACTAGAGATCGCATTATGAAGCAAATACACGATAAATATCCTTTTTACGGCTTTGACAGGCACAAGGGATATGGCACTAAATTACATTTAGAGGCTCTATCTCAACATGGGCCCTGTTCCCTACACCGCCGAACATTCGGACCAGTTAAAAATATCCTGCAAAAAATCTAATAATTTAATCTAAAAATATACAATAAAAAATTAAGCTGAAAAAAGATCAAAACCACAAAAAACTCGAAATTCAATAATTTCGGGTTTTTTGTGTTGACAAAAAATAAAACTTATGCTTTAATTCTAAATTAAAATTATTTTAAATTTAATTTTAAAAACAGTACTTTAACATTTGAAAAAGGATAAATCATGAAAAAAACGGCAATAACATTGACGAAATTGATGCTATTTGTTTTTTTCCTTTATAATATCGGTTTTTTCAAAATTAATCTGGCAAAAATAATAAAAGAAAGCGGAAAGCCAATTAATATTGAAAATCAAATAAAATTAAATCGATTTATAATGGAAAAAGTGGATGCGGCGAAATTGAAAGGAGAAAATTATTCTCCGTTTGATTATTTTAACGACATAATTAAAATAGACAAAAAAAAGAAGGAACTGCCTGGGGCGATGAAAAACTTTAATGAAATAGGCCTGATGGTCCATCAGATTGAATGCAATATAGTGGCCGGAAAATTCACTTACGATCAAATAGAAGAAGCTCGGGAAATTTATAAAAACTGGTTAGACCCAGGCAGAGAGCCAAGAGAAAAAATCCAGAAAGATATAAAAGACAAACTTTTTTTGCCAAAATTAAAAAATTGGTTTTTGTTAATTTTTATTCCATGGCTAATTATCTTTTATTTCAAAAACCTGGGATTAGGACTGATATATTTATGGCTAAGGTGGGAGAGGGAATATAAAACTTTTAAGATTAGAAATCCTTTAAGTTTTGCTATTTCCGCAATCCTCTATCCATACATTATTGTTTCCTTGGTTGTTAAATGGTTTAAAAGACTGGAAAAAAGGACAAGTTTTGAAGCGGAATTAAGAAGCCGCGAAGAAAAATTGTTCCGCCTTTTTTCTAAGGACGAGATGACAGAAATAAAAAAATTAGCCGAAAAACTCACTAAAAAAGAATGGCAAAATTATCTATCCGGACTCGGATTAGAAAAAAAACATTCTTTTGCTTCGGCTTTATTGGTCACTTTGATATTGTCTCTTTTTTCCGGAAATATTTTTTTCCTGTTGGCCAACGATCTTGCATTAAATAAAGATGTTTCAGGCAGGGACTCCCGCCAAATAATCATTGTTAACGACATTTCCCCGCCCAATTCGCCTAACTTAACTCAGAATAATCAAACTAGCGATATTTTTGATTCTTTTATTGAAGAAAATCCGATTTTTATCTTAATGGATTACCAGAAAAAAATATTAAGAAAAATACTTGAAATTTTTTTTGTGATCTTCGTATTAACTAAAAAAATTGAAAAGATTCCTTTGGTTAATGTTGTTTATTCGTCTTGACTAACTAAAACAACATTAATTTAAAAAAGGAGCAATTTCATGAAAAAGATAATTTTTATCTTCGTTATTTTTGTAAATATTATGTCAGCAGCTAGAATGTCAGTAAAAACTGAAACGTCTATTCTGGAAAATGATCAGGGTAAAATTTATTTTCCGATTAACCGTGTAAAAATTTCTGAAAATCTTTTCAATTTTACTTACGATTATTACGCGGACGGAGACGATATTTGCGGACTTGCTTTTCCAAAAATTCTTGCCAAAATCATTGACTCAACCATGAACATCGGATCAATTTTGATAAAACTGGGTGATGGCGACAGAAAAGACATCTTTACTCTCGATGCCTGGATAAGCAAACAATTTCCAAAACTTTATTTGTCTTTAGAAGCAGGGAGAATGATGGGCCTTGAAACCAAGCCGGATGATTATATTATAAGCCAAATTGGAATAAAATATTTTACCTTAAAAGGAGGTGTTCTGACCGAAGGATCAATCGGAAATTCCAGTTCCGCCAAATATTACGGCTGGCTTGCTTTCCACGCGAACCATTTCTATACATCTATTGGAAATGAGGATGTAAGAAATTGGCTAACGGTTGGTATAAAAGGCTTTAAGAATATGGGAATATATTCTTATGCAAAATATAATCGAAAAAGCGAAGATTATTGTTTTTCAAGTATTGTTGCAATTAAGGAGATTAACCAGAAATTCTTTTCTCAGGAAAATTTTCAATTTGCTTCAAACTATTTCAATTTACCGGCTTTTTTCTTCACCCATTTTTCTCCAGTTAGTACCAAAGGGGAATATTCCTTAAGATTTGACCACAGCAAAAAAGAAAAGGTGGTTGAAGAAAGGATAATAATCGGAAAACAGTTTGGAAATATAATCCAAATTGCCTTGGGTGCGAACGGAAAACGCGAAAATAAAAAATGGCATCTGGCACCGGTAATTGAGATGTACAAACCGATAAGCTTCAAGGAGATAAAAATAAACATTGAGGCAAAATATAATTTTTTGAACGAAGAGTTAAATATTTATTTAACAACTCAATTTCCTTTTTAACCTTAATTTAGGGGATCAGAATATTTACTGATCCCTTTTTTATTTGACTTTGAGATAAAAAGAGGATAAGATTAAATAAAATAACCTTATTTTCTAAGGTTTATTTAATTTATATTAAAAAATATTGAGAGATGAACGTAACTGAACTTGCTAGAAAACTAAAAGTAAATCCACAAGAACTGCGAGAGATGCTTCCCCGCATGGGTTTTCATGTTGGCCAAAAAGCTATTAAAGTTGATCCAAAAACTGCTCAGAGAATTATAAGCCAATGGCCTTCTTTGATTAAAGAACTAAAGGCGAAGGATGAAAAGCTAAAAAAAGAAGAAAAAGAAGAAGAAATAAAGAAAGAAGATAAAAAAATTATTCCTATTCCCGCTTTCATAATTATCCGCGATTTTGCTGAAATTTCCAATATCCCTATCAACAAAGTGCTTAAAGAATTAATGAATAATGGCGTCTTTGCTTCCATGAATGAAAAAATTGATTTTGAAACTGCTGCTATCATCGGTGATAGCTTAGGACTGGAAGTAAAGTTGGATGAAAAAAGCAAAGAAGAGACAGGCGGCGATGAAAAAAAGATTGACGAAGTACTAAAAAAAGAAGATAAGAATAAATTAGCAACCAGACCACCGGTGATTGTAGTTATGGGACATGTCGACCACGGAAAGACTAAACTTTTGGACGCTATTAGAAGAACAGATGTTGTGGCAGGAGAACATGGGGGCATTACTCAGCATATTGGCGCTTATCAGGTAACTCGAAAGAAACGGCTAATTACTTTTATCGACACTCCAGGCCATGAAGCTTTTACAGCCATGCGAAGCCGTGGAGCAAGAATCGCTGATGTAGCTATTTTGATAGTAGCAGCCGATGACGGTGTGAAACCACAAACTGTTGAAGCTTTTAACATAATTAAAGCTGCTGGGATCCCTTTCGTTGTCGCTATTAACAAAATTGATAAACCAGAAGCAGATATTAATAAAACCAAGCAAGAATTATCAACTCAATTGGGAATCACTCCGGAAGATTGGGGTGGAAAAACTATCTGCGTGCCTATTTCAGCCAAAGCTGGCACTGGCATTGATGAAATTCTAGATATGCTTCTTTTGGTAGCTGACACTGAGACTAAAAATATAAAAGCTAATCCAACATCTCAGGCGATTGGTACAATTATTGAGTCTCATGTAGATAAAAATACTGGACCGGTAGCCACTATTCTGATCCAGAACGGTACCCTGAAAATTGGCGACCAGCTTTGCACTCAAGGTAATATCTGTGGTAAAGTCAGAGCTTTAAAGGATTATACTGGCGAGAATATAAAAGAGGCTCCTCCGTCTACACCGGCTAAAATTATTGGCCTAAAAATTGCTCCGACAGTCGGTGATATTCTAGAGGTTGGCGAAGGTAAGAGGGTGAAAGGCAAGCTAGAAAAACTAACTAAAAAATCTTCAATTGTTAAGATAAACGGCAAAGAAGACAAAAATGCAGAAACAGCAAAAAAAATTAATTTAATCATCAAAAGTGACGTCCTTGGTTCAGCTGAAGCAATTGAAGAATCTTTAATGAAAATAAACACTGAAGAAGTTCAAGTAAAAATAATTAATAAGGGCCTAGGAAATATTATTGAAGGAGACATAGATAGAGCCGAAGGAACGAGTGCAGAAATTATCGGCTTTAATATTAAAATGACTCCACAAATAGAAACTTTAGCTAGAGAAAAAAATATTCAAGTCCATATTTTTAATGTAATTTACGATTTAATAGAATATGTTAAAGGTGAAATGCAAAAATTAATCATTGCCAAGATTGAAAAAGTTAATTTAGGCAGACTAAAGGTGTTGGCAATTTTTAAAACAGGCAATAAAGATCAAATTGTCGGTGGCAAAGTACTTGATGGCCAAATAAAAAACAATGTTTGGGTAGAAATCATGAGAGACAAAGAATTAATAGAGACTGGAAAAATTACTAGGCTACAGGCCGGAAAACAAGACGTAGAGTTGGCAGAAAAAAACCAGGAATGTGGAATTGAATACCAGGGAAACCCAATAATACAAGAAGGTGATATTTTAAAATTTTTCGAAGAGAAAAAAACTATAAGCAAACTATAATTTAAATTTTATGTCCAGAATAGATCAGATAAATGAGCTTCTGAGAGAAGAAATTGCCCAAATAGTAGAAAGGGAAATTGATTTCAAGAACGCGCTTATCACTATCTTAAATGTTGACTGCTCTCCGGATTTATCTAATGCCAAAATAAGATTTTCTGTTCTACCAGACAATGTGCTCGGCACAGCATTGGAAAAGTTAAAAAGAAACTCAGGCAATATTGCTCATATTCTGAATAAGAAGGTTAAACTTAGAAAAATACCAAGATTAAAATGGATTTTTGATAACACAGAGAAAGATGCCGCTGGCATAGATAGAATATTTGCCAAAATTGAAAAAGGAGAGGACTTAAGTGAAGAAGGCGAAGAAATAAGCTTTAAATAAAAAGAACCTCCATGCAAACTGATAAAAACAAGGGGCTCTTTTTTATTTTTAAAAAATCTATTATAATAATATAATATGCAAATTGAAGGTTTGAAAGACAAATTTGAACAAGCTTACGAAAAAATAAGGACAAGCCAAAACGTTCTCTTAATTACTCACGAGAGACCGGATGGCGATGCCCTTTCTTGTGTTTGCGCTGCTTCCCTACTGCTTGATGGAATGAATAAAAAATACACGATGTTTTGCGCTGACAATCCTCCTTATTTCTTCTCTTTTTTACCAAACATAAATAAATTCACTAAAAAATCAAATTTTGATTTAAAAAATTTTGATTTAATAATGATTCTTGACTGTGGCTGTCTAAATAGAACCGCTATTTCTAAAAAAATAATGAATGAACGAGGGCCTTCTCAATATATTATAGAATTTGATCATCATCCACATGTAGATGATTATGCTGATTTGGAAATAAGGATTCCAAAAAAATCATCCACCTCTGAAATTCTTTATCATTTCTTTAAAGCCAACGGAGTGGAAACAACAAAAGAGATTGCTAATTGCGTTTTAACCGGTATATTGACTGACACAGCTAACTTCCTTCACCCTTCTGCCGACGTAGAATCAATTAAAATTTCTTCTGATATGATTCTTTCTGGAGCTTCTTTTCCTAAAATAACTAAAAAGACCTGGCAAAACAAAAGTCTAGTTTCCATGAAAATGCTTGGAGGAGTTTTAGACAGTTTAAAAATAAATAAAAAATACAATGTTGCTTTTGCGGCTGTGACCTATGAAGAAATTAAAAATTTCAAAAAAAAATTTAAAAATAATGATGATATTTTTGATTTAATAAGCAGCTTTTTGAGCAACGTTAAAGATGTAAAAGCCATCCTCTTTCTTCGCGAAGAAAAATTTGGCGAGATAAAAGGCAGCCTGCGGACCAATCATCCTGATATAGAAATAATTAAATTGGCTCGGATCCTGGGTGGAGGTGGACACCCTAGAGCAGCAGGCTTTGACATAGCGGGCCATATTGAAAAAAATGGTGAAGGCTGGAAAGTAGTATAAAAAAACCGCCTCGAAAAGACGCTTCAACGATTATAAAATATTTTCTTTAAAAAAATAAAGTCTAAAAAATTAAGACTTTCTTTTTTTATATTTATCTCTCCATTCTTCTATCTTTTTGTGGTTTCCAGACAAAAGAACTTTTGGTGCTTTATAGTTTTTCTTTTGAGCCGTAAAAATTTCAGGCCTAGTATATTGCGGGTATTCTAAAATTCCTTTTTGACTATGGGATTCATCACGAGCACTTTCTTTATTTCCTAAAACTCCAGGAATGAGACGTGTTAGACTGTCTAAAATAACTAAAGCTGGCAGCTCTCCTCCGGTTAAAACATAATCACCGATTGATATTTCCTCGTCAACAAAATTCTTTACCCGCTCATCAATTCCTTCATAATGACCACAAATAAAAATTATTTCATTCAACTTAGAATATTTTTGTGCTTTCTGTTGATTCCATGTTTTTCCACGAGCAGATAATAGGACAATCTTACGACTTTTTTTCTTTTTGCCTTTGGTTATACTCTTGATTGCCTTATAAATCGGTTCAACTTTCATTACCATGCCAGCTCCACCACCATAAGGGGTATCATCAACTGTTTTATGCTTATCATTAGTGAAACTGCGCAAATCATAGACTTTTATTTCTATTTTCTTTTTCTTTTTAGCCCTGGCAATTATGCTTTCATTAATATATGAGTCAAAAATATTTGGAAAAATAGTTATTATGTGAAATTTCATAAAAATTTAATAACTCTTACTTGAATTAAACTTTTTTGCCCACAATTTTTTCAAACTCTACTTTTTCTAAAGTCTCTTTTTCCATCAAGGCAGCTACAATTTTTTCTAAGTCTTCTCTTTTGTCGACAATAATATCTTCAGCCTTTTTCTGAGCATTTTCAATAAATCTTTTTATTTCTGCATCTATTTCCTGGGCAGTTTTTTCGCTATAATCTCTTTGTTCGTGAATCTCTTTTCCTAAAAAAACCATTTCTTCGCTTTTACCAAAGGTTCTTGGTACCATTTTTTCACTCATACCATAATCAGTCACTAGACTACGAGCCAATTCAGTGCCTTTGCGCAAATCCGAAGTAGCTCCTGTTGTTACTTCACCAAAAATAATTTTTTCTGTAATGTGACCAGCCAGTAGCACGGATAATTCTTCAACAAATTCAGATTTTTGATGCAAGCGCCTATCTTCTGTAGGAGTTTTTAAAGTATAACCAGCGGCTCGACCCCTAGCAATAACAGAAATTTTTTGAATTGGGTCAACGTTTTTCAAATTATGAGCCACTAGGGCATGCCCTGCTTCATGATAAGCAGTGA
>Ga0114923_10003596_pt1 | contig 10447 bp, 13 predicted proteins | sample SumtaG_FD_89578 | JGI IMG/M metagenome (GOLD analysis project Ga0114923, IMG submission 89578) | Deep subsurface microbial communities from Indian Ocean to uncover new lineages of life (NeLLi) - Sumatra_00157 metaG | ecosystem: Environmental > Aquatic > Marine > Oceanic > Sediment | place: near...
CAATGTGGGGATCTCCCATTAACCCACAGTGAGCCACGATCCAGGCCTCAGCAGAGCGCCCACAGCGCTCAGGCTCCTCACACCCACCAACATCAATGAATGACTGCCGGTGGACCATGAAGCTATATACAGGCAACGTAGGGCCAGTGGCCGGCCGCATGGCGATGTCTCGGTTAAAGCTGTGCACAACGGCACGCTTCGTACTTCGATGCTCGTTCACGAAGTGGGTGGTCTCACAAAAAGACCACCTAGCACCACTCTCCTCCATACCCATAACCTGCTCATGCACACGATTCAGCTGGCAGTAGTCATCGGAGAACTGATAGGCGACATAGTCATGATCTACTCTCAGACAGTGGTCGAAGAATGACTTATGAATCGCTCCCGGCCGGAAATTCGAGTAACCAGGACCCTCGAGATATCCAATACGGCGCCGCGGGTGATCAGGAGCGGCAGCAATGCTAGCCCAACGATCGACAAGACCCTTAGTGTCGTCGGTAGACTTATCATCTACCACCCAAACGGTGATCGGACCCTCATAGCTCTGGTTCACCAGTGAGTGGATGCATTCATTTAGCATCTTCTCACGGTTCCAGGTCTGAATGACAAAACTAACAGAGGGAAGCACTACTTCACCGCCCTCACATAGAGCCACTGCGAGTGGCCCGGATCTTCCCAGGTATGACCATAGTCAGTAGTGACTACACCAAAACCAATATCCAGGAGATCAGCCGCTACCTGCTCAGGCTCTTCGACCCAACAATCACAATGACCATTTGTAGCCAAGGCATCATAGTTGTTCTCATAGTACTCACACATAGGCTTAGTACCAGTAGGAGGTCCGAAGCCCATCTGGAACGAGAAGATCGCATCTTCCTTCAGCGCATTGAAGATATCGAGCCAAATAGCAACCCTGATCTCATGCACAGGAATATGCTGAAAGACAATCGTCGACATGACAAAGTCATAAGTATCGTGAGGAGTAAACTCACCTCTGCCAGCTTCCTTCAAGCCTACACCATTAGTCTGCCAGTATGCGACATTCGAGATGCCCTCAGCTCTAGCACGTGTCCGCGCATGTGCGATGTTGCCAGCTGAGATATCACACCCGTGTACTACCTCCATCAAACGAGCAAGGTTACGAGTATTCCGACCAGTACCACACCCGAAGTCCAGACCTCTACCTGTCTTCATCTGACTATCTTTGACGTCAGTAAGGAGCTTCGCCCAATACTCAGGGTTGTTGTTATGACTCTGATGATCCTCTTTGTTCATCATGTCAGCTTCACGCTCATACTGTGCGCGCTGCATCTCTGTGTACTTGTTATTCGGATCAATCATGCACGTGCTCCAGTCAAAGAAAGATTACGGTCATAACCTGACCAATCAACAAAGGCCTTAGGGTCGACACCAGCTCTCTTAGCTGAATCAATAAAGATCTGACCCCAGTGCTTGCCATATACCTCCTCGAGGTGATCCAGCATGGTGTTACGAGCTAACTTCCGCATGTCTTCATTGCTCTCGACCTTAGTCTTAGCAGCATGCTTGTGTGTCGTACCAGTCTCATGAAGAATGCCAACATCATCACACATATAGGACTTCATGCCCAATTCATGTGCGACATAAGCAAGGACATAGTCTGTACCCCAGCCCATCGAAAACCCCGGATCAATACCAGGGAATCCAAACTTGTGCTGAGCACGCTCAATGAAGGTACGCGTGAACAACGGACATACGAACTCTACATAGGAGCTAGCACGTACACCAGTACCGCAGCGCCCCTGAAAGGTCGCTGACGGATGATGCTTCTGGTAGGGATGAATCTGAGCACAGTCATCCGGTGAACTATCAATGAGCATCGCTAGGATCTCATCATCTACCATCTGAGCATCATTACAGACACACCAAAAATGCGAATAGGTTGTCCTGATATCAAGAGGATCCTGCCTAACATGACGAATACCACGCTCAAATGCACCAGCCCACCGCGGGTTGTTCCCCAACAGCAGGATCTTATCGGCATTCTGTACGACCTCTTCCTGATCTGAATCAGCATCCAAACACCAGATATCCATAGGATACTTGGTATTAGAATCACAAAGCCGATCAATTAGCTTCTCAGTCATCTCTCGCATATTGCGATTGAGAACAAGAACAGCAGTATGAAAACGTGAATCACTCATGCCATAATTTTCCTATGCCAATCGGTCCCGTACTTCTCGCTAAGTCTCTTAGTCATAGCACGATGAGCGAGACTCCGAAAAGTATCTTTGCTCTCAGGAGCAACTCCGGCATCATATGAGCCGAAGGCGCTGTGGTCAACAGTGATCGCATCATGGAGCACTACACGCTTAGCCATCTGACGAATCTGCCAGCAAGTATCGTAGTCCAGTCCCCAACCACGCCAGAAGGCCTTGTCAAAAACATTGCCATTATTGTTCTCGCGCAGCCGTTCCATGCACTCCATAGTGATCAGAGGACAGATCGAGTCTGTCATCTTGACATCACGGTACCCAGCAGGGTTAACGCGCATCATCCAGGGAAAGCAGTAGTCTGCATGCCCCGGGTCGGTGATCACAGGGTGATACCAGCCAATGTTAGCTGGCACATTCTCAAGTACACGCGGAGAAGGGGAACCGTGAACCACCTTAAAATCAGTGCAGAACCAAATACGATCACACATGCCCCTAAGGTAGTCAGCAATATAGTTCCAACCTCCACCCATCCGCAGGTTCTCACCTGTATAGTGGGTTACAAAGAAGTTATGATCTTCAGCTGTCTCCTTGGCCTGGTTCTCAAAGACAAAAAGATCTTCTCCATGTGACCAGCCCTGCTTATCAAGGCTCATAACAGTATCTTCTACACACTCAGCCATCTTATAGCTCAGGATACAAGCAATAGTCTTCATAGATATCTCGGTTCTAGCTTGGGTAAGGGTCCTACACGAACCACATCTAAGTGTCTTGTCTCCTGGAGATGCCCTGAAGCTTTTAGCTCACTCCTCGAGTCATGGTCTAGATGATACACGAGAGCAGGAGTTCTGAAGGCCTGAATTCCTGTCTTCATTAGACGGATACCCAGGTCTTCATCCTCACCACCCCAGCCTACGAAAGTCTCATCGAAACCTCCGATAGCTCGGATCGTATGGATCGGAGCAGACAGATTACAGGTGTAGATCACCACATAGGGCTCACGACCACCAGGAAGGTCTCGGTAGGCCTGAGCTAGTACCGGGCGAGTCGTCCTTGAGTCTTCCTCACAGACGTTCGTCTGGAGCTACTCCAGAGGCACGTAGGAGGGATCAACGGCTTCGACAGCCCACTGAGCTACTCGCCGACGAAGCCCTACAAGGAGCTCCTGATGCCCCTGAGCATGTGCATCAAGGAAACCAGGCGCCGGGACCGTATCACAGTCACAGAACACCAGTCGCTCACCCTGGCAATGCTTAATCCCCAGATTCCTGGTGGCAGCAGCTCTAAATGTGATGGTTGTGGGCTCAAGGTAAAAGTACTGTACGCCATTCAAGTGGGAACAAGCGAACCCTTCGTCTAGAATCTTCTGAACTAGGGCTTCTGTAGACCTGCGACCTCCATCATTCACGACGACGATCTCAAAAGGAGGCCCATCCTGGACCATAAGAGCTCTCAAGGTGATCTCGAGCCGATGATCGTCATTACAGGTCGGAACAAGGACAGATAGTATAGGAGTCATACGTGCCACTGCGGTCCATCAGGAAGGACTCGCTCCAGTTCTTGAACCTTCTCATCACCAGCCCACTCAATAGTCCAGTGGTTAGTCCAACCCTGTGACTTATAGTTGTCCGGCCGGCCATGCTCACCATGCTCACCAATATAGCGCCCACGATTCACAAGCATACGAATCCTTCTCCAACCAAGACGACCAATTGACATCTCCTTACCAGCATCCTGGGAAGAGTTGGGCTTATGGTAGTCGTGCTTCTTATAGAGAGCACGGATCTTATCATGTGGCCGTGACCTGTAGTCACAATTCTTGACTAGATTGTAGTAATCTTGATAAACCTTACATAGCTCAGGCCACATCCGCATATCCATGATGAAGCCGATCCAAGGGAAGGATCCTACTTGGAACTTATTCAGCTCCTCTAGCTCTTTGCCTACACGACCTGTTCTAGTGAACATAGGCGAGGCAGAGAGCCATGTAGGTTCCTTCTCTAACTCGACAACTAATAGTCGTGCAGTCCTAAACCAATGAGGACCTAGCTCGACATCATCATCAAGCCAGATCACATAGTCATAAGACTTTGCCATAAAGTTGTACGCTTCATACTGCTGAACAGCGATACCACGATTCTTAGGCTGAGCATGAACTCGGAAATTCTCTACCGGAACCTCGTTCTTTGCTATCCGAATCGTTGCATCGACATCTTTCTGTTCAGTACGATTCTTTCTACTACCATCGCAGAAGTAGTGTAGATCATAGTCACCAGCATCTACCTGAGTCTTCATCGAGACAAGTAGCCTATTCAGATAGTGCGGCCGATTGAAAGTGAAGATCCCAACACCGATCTTTTTGGTGTACATGTTTACCTCAGACCTCTTCCTCAACCATAGTACTTGACCATCTTATGACATCAGGGATAGTACCCTCTGTACACACAGGCATAGTAGGTCCAGTGATGTACATTGTGATCATACACCCATGCTCAATTGCTGCCCACCTAAGCCAGTTAGGAGCCTTGACAGTTACTCTCTTCTTCCTGTAGATGAGATCATCAATCCACTCCCAAGTAACCTGAATCATACCGACTCTAGCTGCCTTAGATGCATCTCGATATGTAGGGCGCTCTATGTTGGGTGTCTCTTTGAGCCACTTCCATGGACGCATGTTACCCAGGGTAGCTACCCGAGCGGGCATAATACTACTCCATGGAACATGTTGTTTCCTCCAGGATAATTACTAATAGATACTCTGGAGTGTAAGAGTTGTTTTCCTCTTCCATGTAAGAAGCTACGTTCCTTACCTACCCAGGGCTGACCTGTCATATAGGGCGCACCAAATGCTACTGTACATTCAGGCCCAGTCATAGGACGCTGTAGCTGATGCCTAGTAAACATACCCCTCAATGCAAAGTTCTGTGGTATTTGACCGTACTCCCAATACTTGGAATCATCCCAGAATGCAGCTACAGCAAGCTTTAATACATGTAGAGGCATGCTACTCGACGATGATCTTCCCCGGAGGTGCTACCTTGTCAGCATTCTCTTCAGCAGTCAGTTCAACCTTACGGTTGATCGGCAGTACAATCTGAGTTGCATCATCAGTCATCCGATGATCGTTCTCATCTTTAGGATTGACAAAATACTTGCCATGACGACATAGAATGTCAGAACCGAACTGACGGATGAACCGATAAGGACCCATCTCATCATGTGCTAAAGTACTATGAAAACGAAAGCCTATGTCTAGAGCTTCATCACACAAGAAACCGACGTCACCCTTCTGGTAGTCTTCATACCAGAGAACAGCTTGCTCATTCGCAACCCTGATAACATCTTCATCAGCCTCCGGCGGATAATCGACTACCAATATGACCTCAGTCCCAAGGGCAGAACAATGAACAACATACTCCATGACTTCTCCTAGACAGGCATGTCGATATCTTCGACAACCGGCGGTTCGGCAGGAGTAAGTTCCTCCATACCTTCGTCTCTAAAAACAGGCTTCTTTACATGTGAAAGTCTAGCACGGCACTTAGTGTACCAGGAACAATAGCGACATTGCCAATCACCCTCTTGAAGGAAGGGACGAGAATCATCATTGATTCTATCGTCACTTTTCTTCTCTGCCGCAGCCATAGCTTTCAGTACAACACCACACTTGGTCTTACTAAGCCGGCCAAACTCAGGGCCTGCCTCAGCATATGCTGCTATACGACGATTGTCCCACTGATCTTCGTAGGAAGGCGGAGGCTCTTCATTCTTCTGAATGTAGTTATAGAGCTCAACAGTACGCTTGTAAATACTCCGGACAGACAACTGAGATAGCTCGTATACACCAGTATCATTCTGGACAACAATGTAACGATCTTCTTCATCAAAATTACAACCGTATTTTCCACTACCAGCAAGCCAGATATGGTGCTCTCCAAGCTCCATACCATCTCTGCCAAGGTAGAACATCGCAAGTCTCATATTCGGAGTGAACTGCCCATAGAAATCAATGTACGGGACTACCTGTAGCAGATGGTCAACCTTAGGCATCATCCTCCCATTCTTAGGGAAACAACAACCAGCCTCAGCATACTTACCAATGGTTTTCAACTCACAGGGCATGAGAACTTCTTTATCATGCATCTGCTGGGTAGGATCAGAAAGCCAGAAGTCTACACGACCAGAGTACTTCATCTTCTCATGGAAGAATGAGGTCTCTGATGCACGCCATAGGCCAGCAACCTTGAAAGGATACTCGACCATCGCCTGAAGAACATTACCGGCTTCCATCTTCATGATGCCAGGAGCATCACTACTCTCAGTTGTCGGCTCCTCAGTAAGACGATACCACTCAGCACGCAAGCATCCTCCATGAGTCTCTAACGTACCAGTCTTGAGATCACGATATTGAATAGAAGCAGCAGACGGATGAAAGCTCTTTGATTTCTTGATACTCCGCACAGGAGGATCTGTTAGTGATCTCTCAAAGTAAGACTTAAATAGCACGCTAACCTCCTATCTCGATAGTTCGTTCATCAGGACTTTTAGGACGTATCGTGAGCTGATGACAAAGACCAGGGATCCCTATTAGGTCTACTCTTAATCCACAGTTCAACCACTTGTCATTCAATTTACCGAGACGCTTACGTTCAGCTTTAGTTTCAGCGATAATGACAATGTCATATCCCTCTTGTATTTCAATCTTCATCAGAAAGGAACCTCATTGTTGCTCTGCTGTCGCGATATCCCAGATGCGGCAGCTACTTGATCGCTACTCAAGGTACCAGAACGCTTGAGAGCGTCTTGAATTTCTTCACGTGTGGTAGAGAATAGCTGACCTGTATAATCACGGAACTTGAAGTACAGTGTCCCCTTAAAGGACCCAGCTTTCAATAGCTTGTTCTTCTCAATCTCGACCTGCACGATAGGACGCTTGAACTGAGGCATACCCTCTCCACGAGGCTCATCCAACCAGTATGTCTGAGCAAGCTCTCTCTTGTCGTGCATCTCGTTATAAAGCACACCCACAAGCTTGGCACCATAGGCGATCTTGGCAGTCTCCGCAGCATGGAAGAATCTTCCCTTGCCCTGGAGACCCTGCTTTGTCATCTCGATAGTCCACACCGCAGTATAGTCTAGCCAGTCAGTAGTATCCTGGATCCACTGAAAGGCTCTCTTAAACTTGATGCGCTCGTCCCCATCACCCCCTATGTTATGGAAACTATCGCCAAATACTACGATAGGACGACCTGTCTGGTCCTGAGTCGCCTTGATCAAACGCTCAAAGGCTTTAGTAGTACTGCCCATGCTAGAGCCGGCGACTACAAGTCTGCCTTGATCGGCAAACTCCATGATCTTATCGCGCCCCTCTTCCCATAGCTTCTTTAGGCCTTCGTCCTTGAAGACACGCTCACGAGGGAATGTAATGTCCTGAATCGCAAAGCCACTAAGCACTGAGTGGATCTTAGCCAAGGCAGTACGTCTAGGATCATCCAAGCTAAGAACAAGCACACAGGGCTCATCAGAGTGCTCAAGTAGTCCAGCCTCTAGGTTGGTCAACAAAGCACTCTTGCCTACGTTAGGACCACCTAACAGACAATACACCTCCTTGGACTTGGAGATACCACCAAGGCTGGTGTCCCAATTACTCAAACCAGTCAACCATCCATGACTCTTGTCTTGTGGATGTGCAAACTCCTCATAAGACTCTCTGATGAAATCAATTGATTCAGCAGGGCGAATCACTTCCTCCTTGAGGGTTACCTTATCATCTAGCTCATCAGCAGCAGCACGTATCAGCTCAGCTTTAGCACGTGAGTCAGGAGCGCGAAATAGCAGACGATTTAGCTTCTCGGCAACACCCTCGATAGATGAATCTTCAATAGATGCAATCTCTGCTCGAATGTCTTCCTCAGGTACACTAGTGATCTTCGCGAGCTTATTACACAGCTCACCACGGGTCAAGGGACTCTCCTCATTGAGGATGAACCCAACCATCTCCTGCACTACCTTGGTGGCACTCATGCCATCTTCGGCCATGTACTGACTCAACTGATGATCAAAAGCGGAGATAGGATCGTGCGCAAAGTAGTTCTGTAGTCCCTCTTTCAAACTACCCCAGGCTCGCAGATAGTAGTCGACGTCTCGATTATCCATCTGTACAGACTCATGGAAGGCAAGGAACATACATGTGACCTTCAAGCCAGCTTTGTTCCGAAACTTCTCGAGATATTTCATCATCGAGCGCATACCAGTCTCATCACCGTTCAACACTAGGTTGACCTCAGTGAAGCCGCACTCTCTAATGACCTCGACTTGCATGTCTGTCAATGCTGAGCCACACAAGGCAGCACAACACGGATGTCCTGCTTCCATAGCAGTAAGCCAGTCCATGTACGACTCGAAGACATCGAGTCTCTTCATGGAATGCTTCTTAGCAATATGTACACCGTACAGGAGAAGCTCCTTCTGAATAAGGAAACACTTGTCCTGATTGGTGGCCTGATACTTGGGCGGATAGTACTCACCAGCTGCACCATAGTGCTGGGAAGTCGTCCTATCAAACTCTATATATCGACGGTCAAAACCTACAACCTTGCCACGCATATCACGTAGCGTAAGAGTCAACCGATCACTACCGATCTTATCCCTGTTGATTCCAGACTTCTGAATGAACTCTTTGTTAAAACCACGAGCCTCCATCGTGGTAAGAAAGAGATCCCACGGGACTATACCTACCCCATGTGCTAGGCAAATCTCACGACTCAACCCACGCTTATTGCGTGCGTACTCTTGGAATTCTTCATGAGCCTCGATGACATCTCTAACAACCTCAGCTGCTGTGTTATACAGTCTCTCTTGACGGAGCTCAACAAGCTCTCGTTCAGTCAACTCCTGCTTCTCATGCGGGATGCCATACTTATCTGCCATGAAGTAGACGTTGTCAAAGAGGAACCCCTTACCCTCAAGAGGCTTCTGCTCAAACACATGAGCTAGATGAAAGATGTCATAGACAACACCACAACCAAAGCACTTAAGAAAGGTCTCTTCTTTTACACCCTTACGCTTTAGAAATCCCATCGAAGGGGTCTTATCGTCATGCTCCAGGGACAAACAAGAAACCTTACCTTGCTTGTTGAACTCAATACCCTTCTCTTCTAGATAATCAGAAAGATGACTTCTAATCTGTGTAAGTAGACGCTCAAACGCGGGATCTCGCTTCATTCTTCTCCTGTGCTCGTCTGAATATCTTACCAGTATAGTCTCGACGCATACCAGTATGGGCTGCGGTTTTCTTGATAGACCCTAGCTCCTTGACAAGATACATAATATGTAACTCTTCATCAGTGAAGCCATCAACTCCAAGAAGGACATCGCGTAGGCTATTCGGGAGCGGCAGTGAGTTGGACAAGGCCTGCATCATATAGCTCAGCGAAACGTTTGGCAAGCTGAGTTGCAATAGCTTGAATAGAACATTTCTGGATAATAGTTTCTCTAGCATCTTCCTGCATAGTTGACCAGAATACAGGATCTTTCTCCCTATATTTCATGGCATCTACTATGATCTTCGTAGCAGCTCCCATATCTACTCGAGCCCACCACTGGTCAGCTCTATACCAAGGATTGTAAATCATGCCTGTCACAGGCTCCAAGGAGCACGGTAGCAGGTATCCATTCTCTCCATGTCTGATATAGTCTCTCGGTCCTCCAAATGCCGTGTGGGCCACCACACAGCCGCTGGACATAGCCTGGACGACAGGAAGAGCAAACCCTTCACCTCGAGAGAAGCTCACGTACATATCAGGGGTCTGAAACCATCGAGCAATGTCCTGATCGGACAACTTATTGGTAATCAGATTGATGCCGGCGCCATCTTGTACACCACGGATCTGCTGACGCGCTAAACCGATTCTCTGGTGCACCGCCTGAGTCTGGTCACCAGTCATATGGCTACCATAGGTCTTAATCAGACCTATGGTCTCACCTTTCTTGAACTGGCTCATCAACCAGAGCAACCAGTCTTCAATGTTCTTACGCTTGGTCCACTGACCCATAAACCCAATGACAAACGGGCGGTTCTTTCTTTCGATACGTTCACCAGCGCTGTCAACAGTCAGGCCACGAATCGCTAGCTCAGGAAGATCAGGCTTGTAGAGATCAGTGTCAATTGGACCACTGAAGATTCTCACAGGAGTCTTCACACCAGAAGCTCCAAATGCAGTCTCTGCATCAGTAGCTGCTGTCCAGATCTCATC
>Ga0114923_10003597_pt1 | contig 10446 bp, 9 predicted proteins | sample SumtaG_FD_89578 | JGI IMG/M metagenome (GOLD analysis project Ga0114923, IMG submission 89578) | Deep subsurface microbial communities from Indian Ocean to uncover new lineages of life (NeLLi) - Sumatra_00157 metaG | ecosystem: Environmental > Aquatic > Marine > Oceanic > Sediment | place: near...
CGCCCCTGTGCACCAATGCCGCATTAAATGGTAGGACTTTGGCAATGGCGGCCAAGAGCAAGCCGGCTCCGGCCCAGGAGATTAAGACCACTGCCCCGGCTGAAAAAGCCGCCCCGGCCGCGGAGCCCACCATCGTCAAAGCCCCGGCCCCGGTCACGGACAAGGTCGTCGTGACGGTCAACGGTGTTGATATCACCGAAAGCCAACTCGAAACTCTCATCAAGCCTCAAATGGAACAGCTCGCTGCGCAGGCTTCTCAGGCGCCGCCGGAATTCCTTGAGCAGCGCAAACAGCAAATCAGACAGCAGGCCGTTGAGCGATTGATTGTCGAGCAACTGCTCAACAGCAAGGTTAAGGAAAACAACATTGTCATAACCGAGCAGCAGACGCTTGAGAAAATACAGGAAATGGCCGCCGGCCAGAACATGTCGATGGAAGATTTCAAGGCTCTTGTCGCCGCCTACGGCCAAAGTTTCGACCAGATAGAGCAGCAGGTCCGCAAAGGACTTGCCTTTGAGCAGCTTATGGAAACGCGATGGGCCGGCAAGATAGATGTCAACGAGGCCGATGCAAAAACATACTATGAACAAAACATGGAACAGTTCAAGACGCCAGAGCAGGTACAGGCAAGCCACATACTTATAGCGCCGGACCTGGCCGACCCCAATACCGACCCCGACAAGGCAAAGGCCCAGGCTCGTCAAAAAGCGCAACAGCTGCTCGAACAAGTCAAAACCGGCGCTGATTTCGCCCAGATTGCAAAAGAAAACTCCACCTGTCCGTCGAGTGCTCGTGGCGGTGATTTGGGCTATTTCGGCAGAGGACAAATGGTGCCGGCGTTTGAGCAGGCCGCGTTTGCATTGGAAGCCGGCCAGACAGGCGAATTTGTTGAAACACGCTTCGGATATCACATGATAAAAGTCGTTGACAAAAAAGCCCAAATCACCAAATCATTTGAACAGGAAAAGGCCGATATCATCGGGCAGCTAAGCGACAAAAAGAAATCCGAACAGGCCATGCAATACGTCGAAAAGCTCAAGGCCGAAGCAAAAATAGTCTACCCGACCGACAAATAATTCCAAAAACCGCAAAACAAAACGGCTGCGCCAGGCCGCACCGCAGCCGTTTTTTCTTTACACAAAAAAATCCCTTTGCTCACACCTTCTAAATGAGCACTTGGTTGCCCATATGATGTCGATTGAATCAACAAATGATGCACCAAAGCCGAATAGCGGTTCGCGCATCACCTCTTGCTCTTGTGACTTGAGTGCTTCTGCTGATTAGACTTCCCGGCTTTGGAGAAGCTCTATGATTTCAGCCTTGGTCGGCATTGATTCGATTGCGCCGAATTTCGTGCAGGCAAGTGCGCCGGCGGCCGAGGCGAATCTCACCGCGGCCCGCAGGTCGTGCTCGACGGCGTAATAAGCGGCCAAAGCACCTGCGAAGGCGTCTCCTCTTGCGCTCTGGTCGATAAGCTCAATTTCAAAAGCCGGGATGTGGTCCGCGCCGGTTCTGTCGACGACCATGCAGCCGCGTTTTCCCATCGTGATTACCGCTGCCCCCGCCCCACGCGCGATTATGTCAGAGCCGATAAGCTTGGCCGTGTGAATGTCGGCCGAGTGCTCGGTTATGTCAGCGGCTTCATAGAGATTCGGTATCAGAATATTGGCCATAAAATATTCGGTCGGCAGAGTGTGGCTTTGATTGTTTATCTGCTCGATGGGCCTGGCAGGATTCAGGATTACCTTTGTGCCGCCAAGCTCCGCGCAACGGATGGCGGCCGTGATGGTGTCGGGACGCAGCTTGCCGTGAATAAGACAGATGTCGGCTTCGGTTATGGCCTGCTCGGCGGCCTCGATGTCCGCCGGATGCAAGGCGGCGTTTGCGCCGGTATAGGCGATAGTGCTGTTTTCTCCGAGCGAGTTTACGATGGTGACGTTGGTGCCGGTATACTTTGCCTCGGCGGTGTACAGAAAGCTGGTATCAACGTTGAAGTCGGCCAGGGTCTCTTTAACGCTATCGGCGAAGCAGTCGCCACCGACTTTGCTGATCAACTGAACCCCGCAGCCGCAAAGAGCCGCTTCAGCGGCCTGGTTAGGCCCCGGACCGGTGACCGTGTAGGAAAGCGATGAGCCGATGATTTTTTCGCCGGGTGTGGGAAGTTCGTCACACTTTATCGCCATATCGACGTAAGTGCCGCCGACAACAACAATTTTAGGTGCCCGCGCTGTCATCTGTTACAAACTCCTTTTTGTCACAACCCAGTATAGCCATGCCGCAATCGGATGTAAAACTTTTTTAGATTAATTTGAAAAGCAGCAAAAAAAAGCATAGCGGCCGCCATACCTCCGGCTCGGCCTACGGATCAACTCTCTCGGCCGCGCCACGGCCGACAGCACCCCCCGTTTAGCCCCCAACTTTATGTTGGGGGTTTGTTTAGCCGTCGCCGTACCGGCGACGGCTAAACTGGGGAGGGACGCAGGGTTTGGGATTGAGTTGTGTCGGTCAGGTTTTGTGTTGGTAATTAGTCGAGTTTTTCGGGGTGCTGTGCAGCCATAAGCTGTTCAAAGTTCTGTATGCTCATCCATTGTACTCGGCCGTCGAGTGTCAGGACAATGACACCGCTGCCGACAAGCCAGGAGTTGTAATTTCGCCTGGCGTAGGCGAGTATGGCGTCCGGGGCGGATTCGATATCTATCCATCTGGCACGGTATTCGAGGCTGCCCACGCGGCGGTAGCCGTGCAATTGTTCTTTGATACTATCGATGTAGGGTTCGGGAGGGATGCGTCCGTTGTCGGTGCGATACTTCTGTACTATGCGGCTTAGATGTTCCATTGCCCTGGTGGCTTCGGCGCGGTTGACATAATCCCTTAAGCCGGCAATTGCGGTTACGGCCAAAGCGGTCATAACTATCACCGTGACGAACTTTACCAGTATTGCCTTTTGTCTTCTATTCATGCGTGGTTTGGTAAAAACGAGCTACGGCTAAAAACTGACCTGCACAATTTGGGTGCGAACAAATACAATCACTTAGTTATCCTGACGAGGCCGTCGGCGACCCGCAGCTTGTCGTCGGCAAAGAGCTTTATCGCCTCCGGATAAGCGATACATTCCTGCTCGAAGACCCTGGCGGCGAGAGTATCGGGTGTGTCGTCGTCTTTGACCGGGCATGTTCGCTGGACGATTATTGGTCCTTCGTCGTATTCGTTGGTGCAGAAATGTACGGTGCAGCCGCTGACTTTGCATCCTTTTTTCAGGACGGCTTCGTGGACATGATGTCCCCACATGCCCTGACCGCCGAAGCTCGGCAGCAGTGCCGGATGGATATTCATCACGCGGCTTTCGAAACGGGCGGGTATTTTCCACAGGCACAGCCAGCCGCCCTGGATTACAAGGTCGACGTCGGCGTCGACCAGAAGCTCTTCGATTTGCGTGCTGAACTTATCGATGTCGGGGTAGTCTTTTTTTCGAATTACTTTAACGTCGAGGCCGGCGGCTTTTGCCCTTTTAACTCCTGCTGCGGTTGAGCGCGAACTTATGACAAGGGCAACTTCGGCGTACAATTTGCCGTCCTTGATGTAGTTTAGAATGTTTATCAGGGTTGTTCCGCCGCCGCTGATCAGCACACCGAGTCGAACCGGTTTTTGATTGGGTTGGCCGGTAGAAGTGGTTTTCTCAACGTCGCTTTCAAGGTCCAGTGCCCGATTAACAAGACTGTCGGCCTGTGTGTTTTTGTTTCTGGGAACGAATTGGACGCTGGTGGTTTCAAACTGCTCAAGTAGTTCGGTGGCGTTTATGAAAAGCGGCCTTAGCTGCTTGCTCCTGACCTTGTACCGGCCGTTAAGCTGCTTAACAAGCAAATCGCTGTCGCTAAACAGCCGCACGCTGTCGGCGCCGAGCTGTTTTGCCCGTTCGAGGCCCTTGCAGACGGCGGTGTATTCGGCGAAGTTATTGGTGGCCCGGCCCAAGTAAACGGCCTTTGCGCAGAGGAGTCGGCCGGTGTCGGATTCGTTTATGACGAAAGCCGCCGCGGCGGGCCCGGGATTACCTCTGCTGCCGCCATCGGTATAGATGATTACGTCGCGAAGCAAGTTGTGCTCTCCTGCAAAGAGTAAAGACGTTTGGTCTGCAGCACCGTCAGGGCGTGTCCTGTGGCTGGCTGAGTACAAGTATGCGCGTGCAATTGGGACATCGCGTCATATCGTCCTTGCTCAGAAGCACATTCACTGACTCGGCGGTGATACTCATAAAACAGCCGCCACAACTGTAGCTGCCGGAGTGGTCCTCGACGATCGCCAGGGCCTCTCCATCATAGGTTTCGGCCACGCGTTTGAAGATTTCCAGCGATTCAGCAGGTATGGTTTTTGCTTTATCGAGCCACTCGGCCTGGATCTGCTCTATCTGGGCCTCGTACTTGGTGGCGAGCTGCTCGGTTTCTTTTCTGGTTTTTTCCAGTTTTTCTTTCTGCTCTGCTATCTGGTCGATTATGTTTTTGCACTCGGCTTCATCGACTTCGATATCTTTCATAAGTTCCAGAACCTGCGTCTCGATTTTTGAGTTGTCAGCCTTGGTGGTATTGAGTTGTGTCAGCAGTGCGGCATACTCTTTGTTTGTCTTTGCGGCATTAAGCGAGGCCCTCAGTCTTGCAATAGTATCCTCTCTGCTGGCCAGTTCCAGTTCGAGCCGGTCGGACTGGATTTTTGTTAACTGGACCTCTTCTTTTTTGGCTTCAAGTGCGTTTTGGAGGCTTCTGACCTGATTTTCCTGTATGATTACGTTTCTTCTGCACCTTGTAAGTTTTCCTTTGACGGCCCGGAGGCGATTCTCAATACTTTGAAGTTCCATCAGCCCTTTCAATACGGGTCCCATTTGCACTCCTTCAATCAAGCGGCAAAAACCGTCAAACCCGCATTATGCTCGTTACGTGCGGATGCTGCAACATAAAATTTACATTTTTCGCCTGGCCGGCAGTCCACATGAAAGGCCGAACCGTTCGGAAGCAGACAGAGATGCCCGATAGCGGCAGCACTGACAGTTATGTGATTTTGGCAGGTGTTTCCAAACCGTGGTCTTCCATCAGTTCGGCGTCGCACATCAACTTGCGAGCCGGGCCTTGTGCGACTACTCGGCCCTGGTCAAGCAAAACAGCGCGTTGGGCAATGGAGGCAGCAAAATCCATATTGCAGGTTGCAATTATCAGCGTCTGGTCCAGGGTTCTGAGAAGTTTGACGAGATTTTTTCGGCTGGCAGGGTCGAGGCTTCCGTCGGGTTCGTCGAGGGTTATGATTTTTGGGGACATTGCAAGGATGGTAGCTATTGCGGCGCTGCGTTTCTGGCCTGCAGAGAGATGATGTGGTGCTCTTTCGGCCATATTTTCGAGGCCGACAGTGCGCAGCGCATCGGATACGCGTGTCTTAATCTGTTCGCTTATAAGGCCCATATTCAAAGGCCCGAACGCCACGTCGTCGAATAAGGTTGGCATGAACAGCTGGTCGTCGGGGTTCTCAAAACAGCAGCCAACGAGGCGTCGGATTTTCTTTGTGTTTTTTTCATTCACATGCAGTCCGTCGAGACATATCGTGCCTGTGCCTTTGGCAAAGGCCGCTATCGCCAAAAGAAGGGTCGACTTGCCGGAGCCGTTGGGTCCTATGAGCGCAACCTTTTGGCCGTGCTCGACGGTCAATGTCACATCAGAAAGCGCCCTGGTTCCGTCGGGATAAGTGTAAGAAAAACCATTTATTTGGACTGCTTTTGACATTGTTTAAGATTATTTCAACAAAGGTACGATACCAAGATACAACCCGAACATAAAAACTGCGGCGGCAAGGGCGAAAACGACATCGCCGCGGCGGATTTTCAACTTTGAGACGGTGCGCCAGTTGCCGTCAAAGCCCCTTGCCTGCATTGCGGTGTTTATCTTTTCAGCGGTGTTGAGGCTTCTTGTAAACAAGGAGCCGACCATAGACGCGGCGACATTGAGTTCTTTTTTCAAGCCCAGGTGTCGAAGTTTCCTGCCGGTGCGTGCGCGAAGCAGGTGTTGGGCCGTGTCAATAAGAACAAATATGTATCGATAAATAAAGCCGAGTTGCAAAATCAACACTTGCGGAACAGCCAATCGTTCAAGGCCGGCAAGCAGTTGGCCAAATCGCGTGGTTGACACCATCGCTATCAATGCCATCATCGAGACGACGAATTTGCCGCCGATGGCGGCGCAGCGGAGCCAGCCGGCCGAAATCCGCCAGGAAAACGGGCCGAAAGCAACGTCAACCACGGCCCGGTCGTACCAGGGACAAGTCAGAGCCAGCAGGGCGATGAAAGGGCTGACCATGATTATATGTTTGGCGACAAACCTGAGCGGAATCTTGCCCAGCACTAGGATAGCAAAAGGCCCGACGGCAAAGCAGAATAATATCGCGACCGACGTGCGTGGCAGAGAGACGACCAAAACCGTAAAAATCAATGTAACGATAAACTTTACCCTGCTGTCAAGAGCGTGTATGGGCGAATCCTGATAAGCGAATTTGTCAATGTGTGCGTGGTGCATTTTTTAACTCTGATTCGGCAAGGCGATTAACCAGTGTCAGCAGTGGTTATTTGCGTCGGCTTGTTATTTCTTAGCAGCCGTGCGAGCAGCCAGACCAGGCCCATCGTAATTACTGCGCCCGCAATGCCGGCAAAGCTGGTCCATCCGGCGGCAATTTCATCAGCCGGCTTGTCGGGTTTCCCGAGAGGGGCGGTTCTGGCCGAGTAGCCGGGCAAGAGCGAATACTTCGACTGCAAATCGTCAACTGCGGCGGTGTGTGGACTGTCGTTCGAGATTATGGGTACAAAATTCGGCTGGTCGGGTCTTTCGGCATAGCTCCACTGAAGGCCATCAGGCTTGTCTGATGCGAGCAGACTCAGTCCGGCACCGGTGACAATAGCGAATATCAGTAGTGTTGCCAAAGCAGTTTTTTTGCTTAGCCTGGCCTTTCCTGGCATCCAGGCGGCTATTAAATCCGGTCGGACCTGTCTGATATAGCCTAATACTACTACAGTAATAAGTCCTTCTGTAAGACCAATGAGCAGGTGAACGCTTAGCATCGTGATAATAAAGGTGCGGGAAGGAACCAGGAGCACACCTGAAAGCACAGCCTCGATGGTGACGAGCAAGGCGGCGGTCTCGAGCGAGATTACACAGGCAATAATGGATGCGGCTGAAAAACGCCGGCCGGCGAACGCGCGGCCGTTTAATATCCTGTACAAGAAGCAGCCCAGATAGGCGGGCACAAGGGCCATGTTGATTATATTGCAGCCCAAGGCCAGAAGGCCGCCATCCTGGAAGATAAGGCATTGAACAATTACGACAGAGGACATTACTACCGTTGCGGCGTGTGGCCCGAGCATTATCGCAAGCAAGACCGTGCCGACCATATGGGCGCTTGTGCCCGGCATTGCCGGCAACTGGAAATTGACCATCTGGGCGGCAAAGACAAATGCTCCCATGATACCCATAAGGGCGATTTTTTCGGTGATGATGGCCCGGCTTAGTTTTTTGCAGACGAGCGCCAGTGAGCCTATCGCAACGGCAAGTGTTCCAGTCGCAACCGGTACCGACAGCAACTCATTAGCCATATGCATAGCAATCTTCTCGGAAGAGTTTGCTTAAACAGGGCCCTGACAGACCGAATCAGAAGCCGCAGTCTAAATATAAAACGTCGTTTGCGCATAACAATAGCGGGTTCGTGCTACTGTGTCAATCAAAAACGCTGAAAAATCCCTCAGCAGCCAAAATATTCGCGCTGCCGCCGTATGGCCCTTTTTGGTCCGATAGGGGCGTTTATGAGCACAGAGGCCGTCAAAACACGCAAAGGCAGGAAGCATTCTCAAAAAATCACAGAAATTTTGGGAAAATTTCAAAAAAAGGCTTGCAAGGGTGACAACGCAAAGGTTATACTAAACAGGTCGTAAATAGATGTTCTTTTCTTCTATATGGTTTTGGTTTCGTTGAGACAGTGGGATAGTTAATACCCAAGCTATAAATACGAAATGCGAAGCTGTCTCAGAAAGCCGGAGTTTCCACCAACTCCGGCTTTTTTTCTGCGCATCACCGGTCGTTTGTCCGCCAAATCCAAGGGTCACAATGTCGCTCCACGAGGCCGCTAAAAAACAACTGTTGGGGCCGGGTCCAAGGCTCATGCGGTGCTTTGCCGTTGCAGAGAGGTGCATTTGCAACTAAAGTGAGGGCGGTTTCAGGGCGAATTGGTAAATAACTCAAACTGACCATCGGTCAGTTTGAGAATGCAAAAATCAAAGTTGAAAGTTAAAAATCGTGGAATCCCGACTTCGTCGGGACCGCTGTTTTTGATTTTTTTGTTGAGCAGAATAACCTGTTAGTAAATGGGTTATGGTAATTTTTTCCGAAAAAGGTTCAAAATCAATGGAACAGATTGGCGAGTCTGCGCATCTTATTGACGGAAACATGGGCCGAAATGGGCTGGATGGGATCTTGGAAAAAGGCCGTGATTTACTGGCGGAAGATTTGAGAGAAGGCAGCCCGGCGGCAGCGACGAAGCTCGTTGACAAGTATTATGAGCAAATATACCGGTATATGCGAAGGCTCGGGCACGGCCGGCAAACCAGCGAAGACCTGACTCAAGAAAGCTTTCTGAGGGCATGGCAGCATACTGAGCAGCTACGGAACGGCAGGGCCCTGAACGGCTGGCTATACCGAATTGCAGGCAATGTTTCGAGGCTCTATTGGCGCAGAGGCAAAGGCAAAGGCGCTGTCAGCATTGAGGGATTCGAGCTGTCGCAGACAGACGACGGCCAGGTGGAGCAGGCGGAACAAGACGAGCAGCTTGAGCGATTAAACAAAGCCATTGGTGAGTTGCCGTTAAAACTTAAAGAAGCGATAATACTACATTATATGCAGCAGCTTACAATCTCTGAGGCGGCGCAGGCACAAGGCGTAAGAGAAGGGACGTGTAAAAGCAGGTTAAACAGGGCTTTGGAGCGGTTACGAAAGCAACTGGGCTAAGCAGCGATGTCGAGAGGAGCGTTTGGCGGCATTGATAGTTTTCAAAGCGGGAGCAGGTCAATGACAAACGAAGAGTTGAAAAAATTGCTCGGTGGACTGGTCTCAAAGACCAGTGAGCAGGTTCGGCCCGGCCTGGCTGATCAGATAAAGCATCAAATCCCTCGCAGACTGCCGTGGCACAAAGGCCGAATGGACACCATAAATATTATCGTAGATTTGCGAATAAACCGGTTCGCGGCAGCAGCGGTAATAATTTTAGCCCTTATCCTGTTTGCCAGCGTGCTGGGAGGTCGTGACTCCGGCGGCCTGTATTCGGACAGCAAGTTAGTCGCAGAATACCTGTTTGGCGGTAACAAATTGAGCGAAACGGGCGTCGCGGCGGGTATGTCAAAGTATAAGTCCCTCGCCGCACAAGGCAGGGATGTGGTATTTTATGGTGAGTTCATCGACCCTGAAGACGGTGAGGCTGTCCTTATGCAATGGAAGCTTGGTGACGGCAATTACAGGGTCATGTTCGGCGATTTACGTCAGAAAACGGTCACCGCAGAGCAGTTAATCCGCCTGCAAAGCCGGATGCTGCTGAAGAAGGAAAAATGAGCGGCAAAAAAAACAGCACGGCTTGACTTTGGGCCGCTGGTTTGATAAAATAGGCAAATAGCAATGAGTGTAAATGAGAGGGTTTAGGTTTTCAGGAAAGGGAGTAGTGCCATTATGAAGAAAAAAACAGGATTTACATTGATAGAGCTGTTGGTGGTAATTGCGATTATCGCACTGCTTATGTCGATTCTGATGCCTGCTCTGGCACGGGTAAAAACCCAGGCCAAGGGTGTCATCTGCCAGAGTCGGCTCAAGCAGTGGGCGACCGCTTTTTCGATGTATTCGGCCGACTTCGACGGCTATAATCCGTACGGTGGCTGGGCGTCAACCTGGTGGCACTTCCTGCTGCCTTACGTACCCGAGCGAAAAATCTTCGCCTGCCCAATGGCCACAAAAACGTATGATGAAGGTGGTCGCCACCCATTTCAGGCCTGGAGTTGGGGGGACGCGCCGGCAAAATTTGGCGGAGGCAGGTATACGGGCAGCTACGGGGTGAATCCCTGGATATTCTCGCGTGACGACGTCGTGGAGGGGGGCATGATGGGTGGTACATTTAACCCGGCTGAGTGGCGCTGGAAGCGCTCCGACGTAAAAGGAGCGGATAAAATACCGGTCTTTGGAGACGCCTCAGGCCCGGGCCAAGGTGGGCGGGTGGAGGACCCGGTGCCTGAATTCCGCGATAGTCTAATTAAAAGGTTGGGTGGTGACCGCTGGGGAGTGGGCAGTTGGTGTCTGGACCGACATAATTGTGGGGTAAATATCATTTTTATGGATTGGTCTCTCCATTGGGTTGGTGCAAGGGGTGTTTGGAAACTCCAATGGCATCGTC